>Ga0164294_10000352_pt1 | contig 42948 bp, 45 predicted proteins | sample GEODES005metaG_FD_111479 | JGI IMG/M metagenome (GOLD analysis project Ga0164294, IMG submission 111479) | Oligotrophic lake water microbial communities from Sparkling Lake, Wisconsin, USA - GEODES005 metaG | ecosystem: Environmental > Aquatic > Freshwater > Lake | place: USA: Sparkling Lake... | reverse complement strand
GCGCAGCAGCAGGAAGGCGGCGAACCAGGCCAGGGCAGGGGAGAGCAGGGCCATCCCATTGAAGGCCGCCGTGGTGCTCCCGAGCAGATCGAGGGCAGCCACCAGCCACAGATGCCCGAGGTGCACCCCAATCAGCCGCGCCGCTGGATCGTCGAGGCTCTCGATGGGATGGAGCAAGGCGCGGATGTGCACGCCATCGAGGTAGAAGAGCAGGCTGCCCTCTTTGTCGATGGTGGGGAAGGCGCCGTAAACGGTGTCGCCGAGCGAGGTGGCCAGCGGCGCGGTCAGCAGGACGGTCTGCCCCAGGATGAACAGAGCCGCCCGGGCCAGCAGCGGCAGGCGGCGCAGCCAGGCCCCGGCCGAGACTAGCAGCCCCAGGCCGATGGCGAGGCCCCAACGGTCGGGATCTTCGAGCAGATCGACCGGGGCTTGCACCTGCCTGGGATCGGGCGGCGGGCCGTACATGCGACAGGGGTAGCCCGGCGGGCTAGCCGCGGCCCCATGTCCACCCGCCTCACCGCCGACCTCCTCGCCTGGTACGACCGGGCCGCGCGCACCCTCCCCTGGCGCGGCCCCGACGTCACCCCCTACCAGACGCTGGTGAGCGAGATGATGCTCCAGCAGACCCGCGTAGAGACGGTGATCCCCTTCTACGCCCGATTCCTGGACGCCCTGCCCGACTTCGCCGCCCTGGCCGCCGCCCAGGAGGACACGGTGCTCTCGCTGTGGTCGGGCCTCGGCTACTACTCGCGGGCCCGAAACCTGCACCGCGCCGCGCAGATCATCATGTCAGACCACGGCGGCCTCCTGCCCCGCTCCGAAGCCGGCCTGCGGACCTTGCCCGGGGTGGGGGAGTACATGGCCGGCGCCGTCGGCAGCATCGCCCTCGGCCTCGATCTCCCAGCCGTGGACGGAAACCTCGAGCGCGTGCTCGGTCGCGTCTTCCGCCACCCCGGCGGCCGGAAGGCGATCCGCACCCTGGCCGAGGGCCTGCTGCCGGCGGGCCGCGCTGGCGACTTCAACCAGGCCCTGATGGATGTCGGCGCGACGATCTGCCTGCCGCGGGCCCCGCGATGCGCCACCTGCCCCCTGCGGCCTCATTGTGGGGCCGCCGAGGCCGGCGATCCGCTGGCCTATCCGGCGACCAAGGCCCGCAAGGCGGTTCCAGAGCGCCGACTCGGGCTGTTGGGCCTGCGCCAGGGCTCGGCGATCCTGCTGCGTCGCCGCCCCAGCCCCGGCCTCTTCGGTGGCCTCTACGATCTGCTGTGGACCGAGCTCGATCCCGCCTCGGTGGCCGAGGAGATGCGGGGGATCTGCGCCGGCTTGGGGGGCGCCGGGCTGCGGAGCCTGGGAACGGTCAGCCACACGCTCACCCACATGCACCTCGTGGTTGAGGTGTGGAGCGCCGAGGGAGACGTCCTGGCCCCCTCCGACACCCGTTGGGTGGAGCTGGCCGCCGTCGAGCAGAGCGGCCTCGGCCTCTCGGCGCTCAGCAAGAAGGCGATGGGGCTCTTCGAGGCGAGCCAGGTGGGGCTCTTCTCGCGCACCTAGCTGCGGCCGACCAGGGTGCGCTCGGTCTCCATGTCGGCGAGGCGCTCCATCAAGGCCCGGCAGCGGGCCTGCTCGGCCTCGAGATCGGCCTGGAGCTGGGCCACGGTCGCCGCCAGCTCGGCGCTGGAGGACGAGAGGGCCGAGGGCGCCAGCAGGGCGATCTCGGGGAGTTGGGCGTCGGCCACGGGGCTCGGCGGCGGGCGGGGGGCCGGCGCGCGACGCAGCTCGCAGCTCCAGCGCGCCTCCTCGTGGGCGCAGCGCAGCTCGTTCCAGCCGACGCCGGGCAGCTCGGCGAGGTCTTCTTCGTCGAGGCGCTCAAAGAGAAAGGTGGAGCGCTCGCGATCGGGGCCCACATGCACCAGAACGGCGGTGCGAAGCTGCTCTGCGCTGAGCCCGGACTCGACGCTGCGCGAGGTCGCCGGCGCGTCGACCAGGACCCCGCCGCGCAGGACCCGCACCAACGCGCGACCGTTGTCGCAGTCGAAGCGCAGGGCGTACTGGGTTGCGTCGCCATCCTCCCGGCGGACCCAGACGCGGACCGGGCTGTGCCGGGGGTTTGCTTGCACGCGGGGCTCCTCGCTTGCCAGGGCGTCGCCGAACATTTAGCTCTACGCGCGCCCGCTGGCCATCGACCCTCGACCCTTCCCGGGGGGAGTCGCCCCGCGTGCAGAGGTCCCCCATGTCCGTGCTGAGCCGGATCGTGAAGAGCGCCGCCCGCCGGCTTTGGTCGCGGGCGCTGGCGCGCGTCGGCGGGCGCTTCGTTGCGGGGATGGCCGACACCTCGGCCGACGCCCCCGCGGCCTCCTTTACGCCGAAGCGAAACCTCTACGAGCAGATGAAGCAGGGCCGCGCCGCCGACAAAGACGGCCACGATCACGATCACAGCCATCGCTAGGCGGGCAGCGCAGCGTCCTGGCCGGCGCAGCGCATGTTCCTGGCCATCCTGTTGTAAAATGCGCTCGTCGCAGGGACCTTGAATGGCGTCGAAGTCGGACAGCAAAGATCAGCCAGGGCTGATGAAATGGGCTCGTGAGCAGCGAGACGTGGCGGTCGCCGGGGCGATGATCTCGTTCCTGGTCATCATGGTGCTGCCGCTGCCGCCCTTCATCCTCGACCTGCTGCTGGCCTTCTCGATTGCCACCAGCCTGCTGATCTTCCTGATCACGCTCTACGTCAAGAATCCCGTCCAGTTCAGCATCTTCCCGCTGTTGCTGCTGGCGACCACCCTCTTTCGCCTCTCTCTCAATGTGGCCAGCTCGCGCCTGATCCTCCTGCACGGCTCGTCGGGCGCCGACGCCGCCGGGCACATCATCCGCACCTTCGGCGAAGTGGTGGTGGGCGGCAGCTACATCGTCGGCCTCGTCGTCTTTTCGATCCTCATCGTCATCAACTTTGTCGTCATCACAAAGGGTGCTGGCCGCATCGCCGAGGTAGCGGCGCGCTTCACCTTGGACGCCATGCCCGGCAAGCAGATGGCGGTCGACGCCGAGCTCAACGCCGGGCTGATCGACGAGAAGGGCGCCCGCAAGCGGCGCGAGGAGATCGCCCAGGAGGCCGACTTCTACGGATCGATGGATGGTGCCAGCAAGTTCATCCGCGGCGACGCGGTGGCCGGCATCCTCATCACGCTCATCAACATCATCGGCGGCATCCTCATCGGCGTCATCCAGGATGGCATGAGCCTGGGCGACGCGGCCAAGATCTACACCGTGCTCACCATCGGCGACGGCCTCGTGAGCCAGGTGCCGGCCCTGGTGGTGAGCGCCGCGGCGGGCATGCTCGTCACCCGCGTCACCGACACCGAAGAGTCCACCCTCCCCGAGCAGTTCGGCCAGCAGCTCTTCAGCTCCAACCGCGCCCTCGGCATGCTCTCCGGGGCCCTGATCGGCTTTGCCCTCATCCCCGGCCTGCGGGTGCCCTTCCTGGTGATGTCCGGCCTCGCCGCCTTCGCCGCCTGGCGCGGGTCCAAGGCCGCCGCCGCGCCGCCGGTGAAGGGGGTGCTCTCCGACGGCGAGTTGGGCACGGCCGCGATCCCCGAGCCGCCGGTTGAGGCCCTGCTGCGGGTCGAGCCCCTGGCGATCGAGCTTGGCGTCGACCTCATCGCGCTGGTCGACGAGAAGCGCGGCGGCAACCTCGTCGAGCGCATCCAGCGCATCCGCCGGCAGGTGGCCCAGGACGTCGGCCTCGTCGTCCCACCGGTGCACCTGCGCGACAACCTGCGCCTGGAGGGCAGCGAGTACCGCCTGCTGCTCCGCGGCGAGGAGATCGCCCGCGGTCGGGTCGTGCCCCGGCAGCTTTTGGCCATCAACCCGGGCGACGCCGTGCCCGGCATCAAGGGCCACGCCACCAAGGATCCCGTCTTCGGGCTCGACGCCTTGTGGATCCCCGAGGCTCAGCGCATCAAGGCCCAGACCTCGGGCTTCACCGTGGTCGATGTTCCCACGGTCATCACGACGCACCTCACCGAGATCCTGAACCAGCACGGCCACGAGCTCTTTGGCCGGTCCCAGCTCTCTGAGATGCTGGAGCGCATGCAGGCCGAGAACCCGCGCCTCGTCGAAGAGCTGGTGCCTGAGCCGCTCTCCCGGGCCGCCCTGCTCCGCATCTTCCGCAACCTGCTGCGTGAGGGGGTGAGCATCCGCGACACCCAAACCGTGCTCGAGACCCTCTCCGAGCATGCCCACCGCATCAAGGATCCCGACTCCCTCACCGAGTTCGTGCGGCAGAAGCTCTCGCGCCACATCACGCGCCGCTACACCAACGAGAAGGGCGTGGTGAACTACCTCGGCCTCAACCCCGACGCCGAGGAGCTGATCACCCACGCGCTCACCAGCGGCGAAGGCGGGGCGCTCAGCCTGTCGATGGACCCCGAAGAGGCGCGCCGCCTGCTCACCAGCATCAAGGCGGCGGTGGATCAGTGGCGCGGCACCGGCGATCTGGTGCTGCTCTGCCCGCCGCTCGCCCGGGGGCCCCTGCGCCGCCTCACCGAGAAGCTCCTGCCGCGCCTCGCGATCCTCTCGCCGGCTGAGCTGGTGCCCACGGTCCGTTTGGAGCGGGTGGCGCTGGTGTCGATGCGGGGCGCCGCGGCGGCTCATGCGTAAGGGTCTCCGCTCGCTGCTCACCCACGCCCCTTCGGCGGCCGCGACGACTGCGGCGGTCTTGGAGGCCGCGCCGGTCGAAGAGCCGGCCGTGGAGTCCGAAGAGGTCACCGAGCGCATCGCGCCGGTCGCGCTGGCCAGCGGCTACGGCCGCTTGCGCGTAGAGACCGAGGAGCGGCGGATCGACGGGCTCACCCGCGACCAGATCTGCGAGCGCTTTCGGCGGCGGGTGGCGCTGATCGCCCGTCGGGTGGCCGATCGCCTGCCCGGCGACTGCGAGCTCGATGTGGAGGACCTCGCCTCCTTCGGCGCCATCGGCCTCTTGGAGGCCTTCGATCGCTTCGACCCCAGCCGCAACATCCAGTTCAGCACCTTCGCCGAGTACCGCATCCGCGGCGCGATGATGGACGCCCTGCGCAGCGGCGACTCCTTCACCCGCTACCGCCGCCAGATCGCCCGCCGCATCCAGACCGCCACCGCCGAGCTCACCAGCGAGCTCGGCACCGCGCCGCCCGCCGAGCAAGTGGCGGCGCGCCTCGGCATGGACATGGCCGCCTACTGGCATGTGATGGACCGCACCATGCCGGTCTCTTTCGTCAGCCTCTACGAGTCGAGCGAGGACAGCGGCGAAGAGAAGGGCCGCCCCCTGTGGGAGATGCTGGCGGGCTCCGACGGATCGGAGCTGCAGCAGCGCATCCTCGGCGAGCAGTCTCGCGAGCGCCTGCGGGCCGCCATCCTGGCCCTGCCCGAGCGCAAGCGGCAGTGCGTGATCCTCTACTATGGGCGCGGGCTCAGCCTCGCCGAGATCGCCGCCGTCTTTGATCTCACGCCGGCACGCATCTGTCAGATCCTCGCCACCGCGCGGGCCGATTTGAAGATGGCGCTGGAGGGGATAGTGTCCCCTGGAGACCTGCTCTCGCCCGAGGCCTCGCGCCAGGAGTCTGCATGAGCCGCGACATCTACCCCTCACTCTCGGGCGCCACCGCGTCGTGGCGGCACATCGAGGTGATCGCGCACAACATCGCCAACGTGTCGACCACGGGCTTCAAGTCCCAGAAGGTCGGCTACGAGCAGATCCAGCGCTCGGCGATGCCGCTCGGCAACAGCTACGTTCGCCTCGCGCCGGGGGGGCCTGACCTCTCCGACGGCTCGATCATCCAGGATGGCGTCGACACGCACCTTGCGCTGCAGGGCAAGGGCTTCTTTGTGGTCGACGGCGGCAATGGCCGCGAGGTGCTGATGCGCGGCGGCGACCTGCTCATCAACCCCGAGGGGCAGCTCGTCACCCGCAGCGGCCAGGTGGTCCAGGGTGAGGCCGGCCCCTTCGAGATCCCCGAGGGCGAGCGCCCCGTCATCGATCTCGACGGCACCGTGCGCACCGACCGTGGCAACGAGCTCGGCAAGCTGCGCATCGTCCAGGCCAAGCAGGTCGAGAGCCTGGGCACCGACCGCTACCGGGCCCTCGGTGAGACCGAGGTGGCCACTGAGTATTCTGTTCACCAGGGTGCCCTGGAATCGTCCAACGTGAACCCCATGTTGGACATGGTGCAGCTCATGGAAGCGGCGCACCACTTCGAGATTTACCACAAGGCGATGTTGACCTCCGACGAGCTCGACAAGACCATGTACTCCGCGGCGAGGGGCTGATGCGCGCGCTTTACACTGCTGCGACCGGCATGTCCGCTCAGCAGCTCAAGATCGACAACATCGCAAACAATCTGGCGAACGTCTCGACCACTGGGTACAAAAAGACCCGCGAGTCCTTCGAAGACCTCATCTACCAGAACATCCCCATCGGCGGCGCTTCGGTCGACAACCCGCGGCCCACGCTGCTTCAGGTGGGCACCGGCGTGCACACCGTCGCGCTCACGCGGGACTTCCGCAACGGCGACATGGTCTACACCGGCAATGAGTTCGACCTCGCCCTCGGCAAGCGCGGCTTCTTCGTGCTCGAAGGGCCGGGCGGCGAAGAGCGCTACACCCGCGACGGTCACTTCGTGAAGAACGTCGACGGCGAGCTGGTCACCGCCGAGGGCTACAAGCTGCAGCCCAGCGTGGAGATCCCCGAAGACGCCGTGCGCGTCGTCGTCGCCGAGGATGGCACCGTTCAGGCCGAGTTCGCCGACACCACCGAGCTGGTGACGGTGGGTCAGATTCAGGTGGTCGACTTCATCAACCCCTCCGGGCTGCGCAACCTCGGCGGCAACCTCTACCAGGTGACCCCCGAGAGCGGTGAGCCGCAGATCCTCGACGCCGAAGAAGGCTTCGTGCAGGTCAACCAGGGCTTCTTGGAGAACAGCAACGTCGACATCGCCGAAGAGCTGATCAACATGGTCCTGGCGCAGCGGGCCTTTGAGACCAACAGCAAGGTCATCCAAACCGAGGATGACAACATGCAGACCATCAACACGCTCAAGCGGTGATGGTCCTGTGGCGCCTCGGCCTGGCCCTGGCCGAGGGTCCGGTCGGCGCGCCCACCGCCGAAGAGGCGATTCAGCGCGAGGCCATGCGGATCCTTCAGGTCGCGCCGAGCGATGTGGAGGTCCGCAGCGTGGGGCTTGGCGAGGTCAAGGGCTGCCCGGGCCTGCTGAGCTACGAAGCCGAGGCCCAGCCCGGCGAGCACTTTCGGGGGCGCAGCGAGGTTTGGGTGACGGTGCTGGGCGACGGCCGGCCTTGCACGCGGCTGCGCGTCTCGGCGCGGGTGGAGGTTTGGATGGAGGCGCCGGTGGCCAGCCGGGCCCTGGCCCCCGGAGAGGCGGTGGTCGCGACGATCGGCCGCGTCCGCCGCCAGGACGTCGACGGCCCCGTGGTTGATCTCGCCCAGGGGCGCTGGGAGGTGGTGGCCCCCATCGCCGCCGGCCAGGCCATCACCCGCCTGCGGGCGCGCCCCGCTCCCCTGCGCCGCGACGGCGATCCGGTCGAAGTGGTCATCCTGCAAGGCGGGGTTCGTGTGAAGACCTCCTGCGAAATGCTGGAGGATGGTTATGAGGGGCAGCGCGTACGCGTACTTTGCGCTCAGGTGGGCTCGACGGTGTCGGGAACCCTGGACGGGACGGGTTCAGTGATCCTCGGAGGCGCTCCATGAGCGATGTGATGGGCCGGTCTTTGATTCTGGGCCTGCTGCTGGCGAGCGGCGGCGCCCTGGCCGAAGACAAGCTGGAGCAGTGGAAGCGGATGGCGCTGGTGATCCCGCCCGAGCCGGATCCTGCGCCGCCGGGCAGCCTCTGGAACGAAAACACGGCGCGCGTGCTGGTTGGCATGGACGCCAACGCGCGACGCGCGGGCGACCTCATCACGGTCAACATCACAGAAGAGACGCGCAGCGAGATCCTCGCCTCCACCGAGTCCAAGCGCGAGAGCAGCGTGGGCGGCGGCGTTGGCTCGCTCTTTGGCCTCGACAAGGGCATCACCAAGGCCAACAGCAACATGGGCGGCGAATTGGGCCTCTCCGTCGAGGGCGCCGCCGAATTCAAGGGCGACGGTAAGACCGCCCGCGAAGGCATGCTGGTCGGGCGGCTGACGTGCAAGGTGATCGAGGTCCAGCCCAACGGCAACCTCATCGTCTACGGCTGGAAGGAGGTCCGCTCCAACCGCGAGACGCAGTACCTGATGCTCACCGGCGCGGTGCGCCCCCAGGACATCAAGGCCGACAACACGGTGGACAGCCACCTGCTCGCCGAGGCCCACCTCGAGTACAGCGGCGCGGGCACCGTGTCGGACAAGCAGGGCCCGGGCATCGGGCAGCGCATCGTCGATCACGCCTGGCCCTTCTGATGAACCGCCGCGGGAGCCCCATGCGCAGCTGGCATCTCGGACTTCTTCTCGCCCTGGCCCTGGTGTCGCCACAGGCTGCCGAGGCTGCCCGCGTGAAGGACATCGCCCACGTCTACGGTGTGCGCGACAACATCCTCACCGGCACCGGCCTCGTCACCGGCTTGAACCGCACCGGCGACTCGCGGCGCAACGAGGCCACCATTCGGGCCTACGCCAACCGACTCCAGGGCCTCGGCTTTACCGTCAGCACCGACGAGATCCTGGCCCGCAACGTGGCGGTGGTGATGGTCACGGCCCGCCTGGGCGCCGGTGCGCGTCCGGGCGCCCTGCTCGACATTGAGGTCAGCTCCTCGGGGGACGCCACCAGCCTGGAGGGCGGCGTCCTGCAGCTCACCACGCTGTACGCCGCCAATGGCCAGGCCTTCGCCACGGCCCAGGGGCCCCTGCTGGTCGGCGGCTTCTCCGCGGAGCAGGAGGGCAGCAGCGCGCGCAAAAACCATCCCACGGTGGGCCGCATCCCCCAGGGGGCCATCGTCGAGCGCGACAACCCCAATCGCCTTGATCTCAACAAGCAGGATCGCATCTCCTGGCTGATCCGCGATCCCGACTTCACCACGGCCACCCGCCTCGCGGAGGCCATCAACCAGATCTACGGCGAAGACCTCGCCAAGGCCGAGGACGACGGCGTGGTGCGGGTTCGCGTGCCCAGCCGGTACCAGGGTCGGGTGGTCGACTTCGTGAGCGAGATCGAGGGGATCGAGGTCCAGATGGACCAGCCGGCCCGCATCGTCGTCAACGAGCGCACCGGCACGGTGGTGATGGGCGCCGATGTGCGCATCTCGCCCGTCGCCGTGGTGGTCGGCGGCCTCTCCATCGAGATCCAGCGCGACACCAACGTGAGCCAGCCCAATGCCCTGGGTCGCGGCGCCACGGCCGTCACCCGCAACGCCGCCGTCTCCGTCAAAGAAGAAGAAGGCGAGTTGGTGATGCTGGAGGGCGCCAGCATCGGTGATCTGGTCAAGGCGCTCAACAAGCTCGGCGTCAAGCCGCGCGACCTCATCCAGATCCTGATGGCCATCGAGGGCTCGGGCGCCCTGCACGCCGATCTGGTGGTCCAGTGATCCCGGTCGAGCTCCTTGGTCCCTCGACGGCGGCGCTCAGCGCCCAGCGATCGGCCGCCCAGATGGACGAGGTGCGCCGAGCCGCTGCCTCGCCGGCCTCGGTCGACAAAGCCCTGGAGGCCGGCAAGGCCTTTGAGGCCTACTTCGTCGAGATGATGGTGAAGGAGATGCGCGAGACCGTGCCCGACGGCCTCTTCTCCAGCCAGGCGATGGAGATGTTCTCTGGGCTCCTCGACCAGGAGATCTCCAAGCGCATCGTCGAGCGCGGCGGCTTCGGTCTGCAGGAGCGCATCGCCGAGTCCATCCGCGGCGCTGGCCGTCGCCCCGAGGTGGGTCCGGAGGGCCTCCGGCCGATGGGGGGCATCCCCCTGCCGGTGATCGGCCGCCTGACCTCGCGCTTCGGCCTGCGCGACGATCCCTTCGACGGCGACACCCGGCACCACAAGGGCCTGGACATCGGCGCGCCCCAGGGGGCCCCGATCCGGCCGGTGATGGCCGGGGTGGTGGTCTCGGCCGGCCCGCGCTCGGGCTACGGCAACGCCGTGGAGATCGACCATGGCGAGGGCGTCACCACGCTCTACGCCCACTGCGACACCCTGCTGGTCCGCCCGGGCCAGGAAGTGGTGCCTGGCGAGCCGATCGCCACGGTCGGCTCCACCGGGCGATCCACAGGCCCCCACCTGCACTTCGAGGCCCGCCGGCATGGCGAGGCGATCGATCCGCTGTGGTATTTCGGCTGGGAGCCTTGACCGTCGCTCCTCCTGCAGAGTCGAGGCCGCTGTCGCTTAATCGGGCCTGCGGGTCAACCGAAGACAGGTGTGGGAGGCATCCATGCGGATTCTGAACAACCTGCCGGTTCGCGAGCTTGAGGCTGGTCGATTGGGCGTGCGCGCCGCTCGTCTGCCTTCGCGTGAGGTAGCGGGCGATGGGGTGCAGCTCTCTTCGGAGGGGCGCTTCATTCAGGATTTGCGCAATGAGGTGCGCGAGGCGCCCTCCTTGCGACCCTCCGAGGTTGCCCGGGCGCGTGCGGATGTTGCCGCGGACGCGCTGGGAGCCTCCGATCTGGACGCGGCGGTTGACGCCCTCCTCGCCGGGATGTGATGGACCGAGCCGTCCTCAGCTTGATCGAAGGTTCCATTGAGGCAGCAGAGCAGCAGCTCGCTGCCGCAAAGTCGTTGGATCTGGATGGCCTGAAACAGGCGACCGAGCGGCGTCAGGATCTCAATTTCGAGCTAAGTCTGGTCAAGCTGACACCCGCCGACATTCAGGAGTTTCCGGAGCTCCGCGAGCTGCTTTCGCAGCTCGACCTGTTGGACCGTCGGCTCACCAATGTGTTGGGCGCTGCCGGAGAGGTGTTTTCGGCCTTGCTGCCGAGCTCTTCGCCGGTCACCTATGCCGCCGACGGAAAGCTGCGCGGGAGATACGCATGAGCTTGTTCACATCGTTGTATGCCGCACGTTCAGGGCTCCGGGCGGCCTCCTCGGGCATCGCGGTGGTCAGCCACAACGTGGCCAACGCTGCCACCGAGGGCTTCTCCCGGCGCCGCATCGTCGCCTCCACGAGCGAGCCTGTGCGCCTGGGCAACGCCTGGTTTGGCACGGGCGTCTCGGTCAAGGGCGTCAGCCGCGTCACCGACCAGCTGATCGCCGAGCGGGTGGTGCGGATCACCGGCAAAGAGGCGCGGGCCACCAGCAGCCGCGACATCCTCAGCTCCTTGGAGAAGGTCGCCTTCGACGGGTCCACGGGCCGCAGCTCGGCCGATCTCCTCTCGGCTTTCTACGACTCCATGCGGCGGCTCTCCACCGATCCCAGCGATCGCTCGCTGCGCGCCGCGATGGTGACGTCGGGCGTGGCCCTGGCCGACAACCTCAACCAGACCTCCCGGTCGATGACCGAGACGCTCGACGGCATCGTCGCTGAGCTGCGCGCCACGGTTGATGGTATTCAAGAGAAGCTGGACAAGATCGCTTCGCTCAACCGCAGCGTCGCCCAAAGCGGGCAGAGCCTGGGGGCCGGCGACTTTGCGGACGACCGCGATCAGCTCATCGCTGAGGTGGCAGAAGAGCTCGGCGCCACGGTGGACTTCACCAACGAGGGGCAGGCCACCCTCTTTGTCGGCGGTCACGCGATCGTCAGCGGCGGGGTCGCCCGCACGCTGGCCATTGGCGGAACCCCGGCGGCGCCCACGATCACCGTCTCGGCTGATCGCGGTGTCATCGACCTTACGGCGCTGGCGGGCGGTCGCTTTGGCGGCATGATGGACGCCTTCAACACCACCAGCGGCCTGTTGACCGATCTCAACACCTTCGCCGCTGACCTCGCCACCAATGTGAACACGCAGCACACCGCCGGCTTCGACCTCAACGGCGTCGCGGGCATCGACTTCTTCACGGTCACGGCCGGCACCGAAGGCGCGAGCATCGCGGTCGACGCGACCATCGAGGCCGATCCGGGCCTGGTCGCGGCGGCGGGCGCGGTTCCGGTGGGCGTGGGCGACGGCGACAACCTCGCGCTGCTGATCGGGCTCGAAGACGGCTTGAACTTCTCCGGCGCCACGGTCACCGGCGAAGACGCGCTGGCCGATATCTTCGCCGAGCTCGGCCGTGAGGTCTCCACCGCTGACCTCAACAGCCAGGCCCTCGCCACCGAGAAGTCCGACCTCGCCGAGCTTCGTGAGTCGGTGTCCGGCGTCAGCCTCGACGAAGAGGCCACGTCCTTGATCTCCTGGCAGGCGGCCTACCAGGCCTCTTCTCGCGTAGTAACTGCGACCAACCAGCTCCTGGGTGAGCTGATGGAGATGGTGCGCTGATGACCCTCATTCGGACCACCTTCATCGGGCGCCTCAACGCCAACGGCCGCGAGGTGTCCAAGTTGGGCGCTCGCCTTGGCCTCGCCCAGATTCAAGCCGCCTCGGGCATCAAGTACAACCGCGCCTCCGACGATGTTGGCCGGGTCTCCCGGCTTCACGGCCTGCGCGAGCACCTCGCCGATCAAACGGTCTTCGAGGAGAACGCCACCTGGTCCTTCGGCATGATGACCCACGTCGACAACGCCCTGGAGGAGATGAAGGACGTCCTCACCAAGGCGCGGGAGCTGGCCGTCCAATTGGGCAGCGAGAGCTACAACGATCAGGATCGGATCGACGGCGCGGTCACCGCGCAGGGCCTGATGGACCAGCTCGTGCAATTGGGTAATTCTGAGGTCAACGGTCGCTATCTCTTCGCTGGCTTCGCCTGGGACGCTGCCGCCTTCGATGCCGCCGGCGTGTACCAGGGCGACACCGGTGATCCTTCCGTCGAAGTGGCCTCAGGCGTGAACGCGGCGACGAGCTTTGACGGCTCGGCGCTCCTGCAAGGCACCACCGACATCTTCGCGGAGGTCTCGGCCCTCGTCGCTGCCCTCGCCACTGGCAACGCAACCAATGTTCGTGCCCAGATCGATGGTCTGGAGAGCTCGGTAGAGCAGATCGGATCGGCCTTCGTCACCGCTGGCTACGAGGCCAACAAGGCCGACGATGCCCTGACCCTGGCCCAGAACCTCTCGCTGGCCTTGACCGAACAGGTCAGCGACATTGAGGACGCCGATCAGGTGGAGACCTACACCCTCCTCGCCCAGCTGAAGACGGCCTACGAGGCGTCTCTTCAGGTGACCTCGGCCTCGCGCTCGGACAACCTCTTTTCTCGACTGTGAGGTCGAGCCGCGCGGGTGACTCGGGCCCGCGAGGTTTTTCAGGTTTCGGATTCGACGGGATCGGGCTGTAGAGGAATCAAGTCCGTTCCTTAATCGAAGAAGAGAACCGACCGAGAAGTACGGAGAGGCGGGTTGGCGTGATGCTACCGCCTCCAATCCAACTTCGACGAGGTGTGCACCATGTCGATGACCGTCCGGACCAACGTCTCGGCTATCCAGGCTGCTGGCGTATTGGGCAAGACCAACAAGACTCTGAGCAAGTCGTTGCTCAAGATCTCCAGCGGCCTCCGCATCGCTTCTGCGGCGGATGATGCGGCCGGCCTGGGTGTGAAGACCAACCTGCAGACGAGCGCCATCAGCGTTCGGCAGGCGATGCGGAACACCAATGACGGGATCTCCATCATTCAGACCGCCGAGAGCGCTGCCAACGAGATCACCGACATCCTTCAGCGGGTGCGTGAGCTCGCGGTGCAGTCTGCGTCGGAGACGCTGCAGGACACCGAGCGTTCCTACATCGACGACGAGTACCAGGAGCTGATCTCCGAGATCGATCGCATCGCGAACTCCACCGAGTTCAACGGCATCTCTCTCGCGAACTCCAGCGCTGCCTCGGGCGTCGCCGTGCAGGTGGGCATCACCAGCAACACCACCAACAGCCAGATCACCATCCGGCTGGGTGACCTCACCTCGAACTCCGGCCTCGGCCTGAGCTCGATCTCCCTCACCAGCGCTGCCTCCGCGCTCACCGCGCTCGACACCATCGACACCGCGTTGAACTCGGTCAACAGCTTCCGGTCGGCCTACGGCGCGGTGCAGAACCGCCTCGAGTCCTCCCTGGACAACTCGCAGGCTTATGGTGAGGCGCTGTCCGCGGCGCAGAGCCAGATCGGTGATCTGGACTTCGCGACCGAGACCGCCGAGCTCACCAAGATGCAGATCATCCAGCAGGCCGGCATCGCCTCCCTTGCGCAGGCGAAGAACATCAACCAGGGCGTCATCTCCCTCCTCCAGTAGGAGCGGTGACGACAAATCGCCGCGGTCCCACATCGGGGCCGCGGCGTTTTTGTTAGGGCTTGAAGCATCGCTGCTGATTGGGGCAGCACCTCGGAGGTCGTGATGGCGGTGGGTACCACAGCGGTTGACGGTGTCGTCTCGGGCATCAAAACGACGGAGCTCATCAACTCCATCCTCAAGGCCAGCGCGGTCCAGAAGACCCTGGCTGAGGCGCGGATCACGACCTACGAAGACAAGGTCTCCAAGATCACCGAGCTGCGCGACCTGCTCGGCGACCTCGAAGAGAGCCTGCAGGCGATGGAGACCACCTCCAAGTTCCTGAGCTACAGCGCCGCCTACGACGAGGACAACGGCGCATTCACCGTGGAGACCGATGGCAACGCCGTCCCGGGCTCCTTCGATGTGAACGTCAACCAAATCGCCAAGTCCGACATGTTCCTCTCCCAGGGCTTCGCCTCGAAGACGGCCACGGGTGTGCTGTCGACCGGCACCCTGGCGGTGACCATCGACGGCAGCACCACCAACATCACGCTGGATGGCAGCAGCACGCTGACCACCCTCGTGCAGGACCTCAACGACATCGATGGCGTCACCGCCTACGTCATGAACACGGGCGACGCCTCGAACCCGTACAAACTGGTGGTCACTGGCACCAAGACCGGCGCCGACCACGGCATCACCCTGGACACCAGCGGGCTCTCCGGCGGCACCACGCCGACCTTCTCGCAGGTCACCACCGCGCAAGACGCGGAGTTCACGGTCAATGGCGAGGCCATCACCTCTTCGACCAATGAGGCGACCGGCGTGATCCAGGGGGTCACCTTCAACCTCAAGGACGTGTCCACCTCCGCCGAGACCGTCACCATCGCCGCCGACTCCACCGCGATCGAGACGAAGATCAAGACCTTCGTCGACTCTTACAACGCCGTGCTTGACTTCATCAAGACCAACCAGGACTTCGACTCCGAGAACAACATCAAGGACGCCTTCGTCGGCGAGTCCTCGGTGCGCCAGGTGGCCCAGGGCATCCTGTCCAAGGCGACCTCGCAGTTCACCTCCCTGGGGCAGGACTACGACTCCGCCGTGCTCGTGGGCATCGAGTCCGATGGCAAGGGGCGGCTCACCTTTGACTCCACGGTCTTTAAGGCCGCCTTCGCCGCCGAGGCCGACCAGGTCACCAACTTCTTCGCGGGCACCGACGCCTTCTCCCAGGGCCTGCTCGAAAAGATCGACGTCTACAACGACTCGGTCAGCGGCACCCTGGTGCTGCGCAAGGACTCCCTGGAGTCGCGCATCGAGGACCTCGATGAGCAGGTGGCGCGCTACGACAAGCGCCTGACCGTGATGGAGGCCCGCCTGCGCAGCCAGTTCAACGCGATGGAGAGCATCCTGGGGGGTCTGCAGGGTACGCAGACCTACATCACCGCCCTGCTCGCCCAGTCCACTTCAAGCAAGTAGAGCACAACATGCGTGGTGTCGTTGAATATCAGGCGGTGGGCGCGATCTCTGCGTCCAACCGGGAGCTGGTGGTCATGCTCTTTGAGGCGGCCGTCCGCCACCAGCGGGCCGCCCAGGACTGTTTCCGGAGCGACCGTCACAACGAAGGTCGGGAGCGCCTGCGCAAGACCCGCGAGATCTTCGCGGAGCTGCTTGCGGCCCTCGATCACGAGGCTGCGCCCCAACTCACCGCGAACCTCTCTCGTCTGTACGTCTGGACGATTACCCGTCTGTCTCGGGCGGGCTTTGATCGCGATGCAGAGGTCCTGGAGGGGAGCATCCGGGTGACCCGCACGCTGCGCGATGGCTGGGCCGAGGCCTTCCGTGGAGCCCAGTGAGCCCGGGCTGGCGCCGCTTCGTCGGCTCTCTCAAGAGCTGATGGAGCGCTGTCAGGAGGGTCGGCTGGAAGGCACCGAAGCGGCGCGGATCGAGGCCTGGATTGACCACCACGGCAACGACCTCACTCCCGTGGAGCTCGAAGAGGCGCGGCTCCACATTGAGGGCATGCGGCTGCAGTTGCAGAGCGCCTACCGGGCGATCGCCGAGCGGCTGATCGAGCTTCGGGATCGTCGCCGCGGCGTGCAGGGCTATGCGGCCATTCGGCCCATCACCGCGGCGCAGCGGTTGAACCGCAAGGCCTGAGCGGCGGGCGGTTTGGCCCAGCGTCCTTTTCGGCGGCATGCTGCCAGCGGGCGCATTGTGTGCTATCGGGCTCGGGTAGGCGAGGTGCTTTGATGGTGTCGGCGTGGCTGCGTAGGGCGCTTTGCCTGGGGGTTGCCCTCTTCGCCGGGTCTGCGCAGGCCCAGGAGAAGCAGGCCAACCTCGACCTGCAGGTCGGCTTCCTCGGCATGGGGGAGGTCTGGCAGGACGTCAGCATCATCGAAAACTACCGCTCCAGCCGCTTCGCCGGAGCCGGCTTTGGTTCGCTCGGCGTCCGCCCGCACCTCCTGATCGAGGCGGAGCTTGGCTACATGAGCATGAGCAGTGACGTCGACCGCGTCGGCGTGGCGCCCGGATCGATGGAGGTCGTGCCCATTACGCTGGCGGCCTGCTACCGCGCGGGCAATGATCGGGCCGAGGTCTTCGCCGGCGGCGGCTACGCGATGGTGGTCTTCACCGAGAGGACCGACGTGGGCACCGTGGCGGGTTCGAAGCCGGGTGCGGATCTGCGGGCCGGTGTGCGAATTCACACCAATCTGGTTCAACCCGCCTACCGGCCGACGGGCACGCCGGGGGTCCGCGGCATGGATGTCGAGCTGCTGATCGGTCGCCGTCAACACCATGCCTTTGGCGTGGGTGAGGGCTTTGACTTCTCGGCCTGGCGAGGCGGAATCGGCCTCGTTGCCCGCCTGTGATGGCGATGCCCCGGGTGAGTCTCCATAGTCTCGGCTGGTCGGCGATGGCGGCGCTCCTCGCCGGCAGCGCCCTGGCCAGCGGTCCCGCTGCGGCGCCCCACGCGGAGGAGGCCTCGGCGAGCGCGTCGTCGGCGGTCGTCGACGCCCGGCGTTTCCTGCTGCCGGTGGGCAAGGGCGCGACCTTTGAAATCGTGCCCCGGGTTCGCGAAGACCTTGTGGAGATCGTGATCCAGAACACCTCGGCCCAAGTCGATGCCTTGATCACCGACAAGGCCATCTTTGGTGTTCGCGAGGTGGAGGTCGCCCACCCGGGCAACCATACCTGGTTCATGCGCCTCTTCCTCGATCGGGCCCGCACCCAGGTTGAGGTGCGCAAAGAGGGGCACCACCTCTCCTTCGTCGTCGTCCCTGGCATGGGCAGCATGTTGGAGGCGCGGGTCCCGGCGCCCTCCGTCGACCAGCTCCTGCGTGGCGAGATGCCCGCGCCGGTGGCGCGCAACCAGGCGCCGGCCCTCTCCTTTTTGCAGGGCGACGCCATGGCCCTGCCGCTGAGCCCCTTCGCCTACCTGCCGGTGCTCAAGCCCGATCCCTCCTGGCTGCCGCCGACCACCTGGGAGAGCGTGGATCGCGCGCGGAGCGCGATGATCGCGGCCACCACCGAAGACGCGGAGATCCTGGCTCGATACCGGCTCGGCCTGCACTACCTGGAGATGGGGCTGGGCAAGGAGGCGCGTCACTACCTCTCCGGGATCTCGGAGGCGCCGGGCCCCATTCCGCAGGTCGATCTCTCCATGGCCAAGGCCCACGCGGCGCTGGCCTGTGGCGACTGGGATCGCGCCCGCGAGGCGTACCGCGAGGCTGCGCTGATGGGCGCGCCCGGGCCGGCAGTGGTGGAGGGGCTGGCGGTGGTGTCCTTGGCGACCAATGTGCCGCCGCGGGCGCCGACGGGCCGCGTGCTGGCCTCGCTGACCGGTCGACCGGAGACCCTGCTGCTCGCCGTGGAGCTGATGCAGCGCGACGGCTTCTACGCCGAGACGCGGCCGATCCTGGAGGCGATCTCCGGGCGCCTGACCGGCGAAGAGGGCCGTCGTGCCGCCCTTCGCCTGGGCGACGCCCGTCTGATGGATGGGAGTCTGCAAGACGCGCGGGTGGCCTGGCACGACGCGGATCCCGACATCGCCGAGGTGCGCGACATCCTGGGTGATCTCCTCATCGGGCACCCGGCCACCTGGGCCTCCAACATCCCGGTGCTCACGCAGGCGGCGACCGAGCGCACCGACGCGGGCGCCGAGGCGCTCTTCCTCCTCTCCCAGGTCGACTTGTTGATCGGCTCCCGGGAAGACGCGGTGGGCGAGCTGGCCACGCTGATCCGCCGCTTTCCACGCAAGGGGGCCTCTTCCGACCTGCCCGAGCGATTCTGGTCGGTGTATGCCGATCATGTGCGCACCCTCGCCGACATGGGGCGCTGGTTCGACATCGCCGCCCTGCACGAGACCGTTTGGGACCGCTCGGTGCGGCGCGCCGTGCAAGATCCCGCGGTGCTGCTGCTGGTCGCCGAGTCCTACGAGAAGGTGGGCCTGCCCGAGCGCGCCATCAGCGTCCTCAACGACGCGCTGGCGGTCTTCCTGGTTCGCGGCGTCGAGCAGCCCGAGCTGGTGCTGCACCTCGCCGAGCTGCACGAAGAGGTCGGGAGCTGGAAGGAAGGGCTGGCCGACCTCGACCTGCTGGGCCGTCTGCGGCAGGTGCCGCAGCCGATCCTGGACGAGGGCATGCTCCTTCGGGCGCGCCTGCTCCACGGCTCCGGCGAGGTCGACGCCGCAGCGCGGGTCCTGCGCGACGCCGCCTTGCGACCCGAGCTTCGCACGCGCGCCACCCTTCAGCTTGCGCTCCTGGATGCCGATTCCGGGCAATGTGCGCGCGCCCTGCCGACGTTGGGCCGGATGCTCTCCGGCGACGATGCGGCCGAGCGTTTCCCCGACGCGCACGCCTGGATGTCCTACGCGCGCTGCCTGGGGGCCCGTGGTGACGCACGCGGGGCTGCCCAGGCTGCGCGAACCGCGGCGGCGCTGTCGCCCTCAGACACGGAGTCCCGCTACGCGACGTGGATCGCGGCCTCGGCGGAGGCCTGGACGGATCCCGAGGCCACGCTGCGTCTCGCTGAAGGCGATGACGTCTGGGCGCGCTTTGCCAAGGAGCAGCAGGACGCCGCAACCTTCGAAAAAGAGCTGGAGCGCTACCGAAAGGTAGGGATGTAGAACGGGTTGTCCCCGCCCGTGGATGCCTCGTTCCAAATTGGGCCCGCTTGGTGTAAAAGCGGCTGCCAGGATGCCCCCGTGTTCAGGTTCGCCAACCTGAAAGGACAAGAGTCATGAGCGCCCTGCTCTTCGATCGGCTGCACTCCGGTCTCGGCGTCGTGCTGGACCTTCGCGCGTCTCAGCAGGCGCTGACGGCGTCGAATCTGGCAAATGCCTACACGCCGGGCTTTCAAGCGCGTTTCATCCGATTCGACACCATCCTCGCAGATGCGGTGGGCGCCACCGAGTCGCAGGGGATGACCCGCACCGACGCGCTTCACGTCGGCGCTCCGGGAGACCTCCCCAGCGCGCCGCCCATCGAATATGTGGATCCCGTGCCCTGGTCGGTCGACGGCAACTCCGTCACCCCCGAGCGGGAGGTCATTCGCATGACGGAGAATTCCATCATGTTCGAGGCCACCTCCACGGGGCTCAACCGGCGACTCGCGCTCCTCCGCTTCGCAGCCAGCGATGGCAAGGCAGGCTAAGCATCCATGGGCTTCATCGACACCTTGAGCATCACCGCCAGCGGCCTCACCGCAGAGCGGGTCCGTCTCCAGGCCGTGGCCTCCAACCTGGCCAACGCGCGCACCACCCGCGGGGTTGACGGCGGCCCCTACGTCCGCCAGCTCCCCTTGATCGAGTCCGTGGGTCGCGACTTTGGCACCGAGCTGGAGCGAAACCTCGCCTGGGCGCAGGTCACTGAGGTTGCCAACGCGACCGACCCCTTCGAGCTGGTCTACGACCCCTCCCACCCGCACGCCGACGACCAGGGCTACGTGAAGTACCCCAACGTCAACATCTTGAATGAGATGGTCGACATGATGACGACGGCGCGCACCTACGAAGCCAACGTCAACGCCGTCGAGACCACCAAGCAGATGGCGCACGTCGCCATCAGCATCGGGAGGGGCTGATGAACATTCCTGCCATTTCGCCCCTGCTCAGCGGCGCGCCGTCCTTCGGGCCCCGGGCTCCCATCGGAGCCGCGGCCACGCCGGGCGCCGACTTTGGTGCTCAGCTCGCCGGCGCCCTGCGCGAGGTCAACGCCGCCCAACTCAACGCCGACGACGGGCTCCGCGCCATGGCCGCCGGCGAGGGCACCGACATCCACCAGACGATGATCGGGCTGGCTGAGGCTGACATCGCGCTCCGCACCATGGTGTCGGTGCGCGACCGCGCGGTCGAGGCGTACCAGACCATCATGAACATGTCGATTTGATCCTCCATCAGCCCGCAGCACGCATTCACGGAGCGCGCGACTCGTGACAGGATTGATCGAACAAATGCGGACCTACTTCCGCGGGCTCCAACCGGGCCAGCGGATCCTCATCGTCGCGGCGGTGGCCATCTCGGCCCTGGCGCTGGTGGCGGTGGGGTGGTGGAGTTGGGCGGCGCAGTACGAAGTGGTCTACTCCTCGTCCAACCCGGGCGAGGTGGAGGACGTTGCCAAGGCGCTCGAAGAGCAGGGCATCCCCTTCCGCATCGCCGAGAGCGGCCGCGCGGTGGAGGTCCTCGACGAGGATCTCGGGCGCGCGCGCATCGCGGCGGCCTCCTCGGGCAAGATCCTTGGCTTTGAGGTGCTCGACAACATCGAGCTGGGCACCAGCCCCCAGCGCGAGCGTTGGGCCTACCAGCGCGCCTTGCAGGGCGAGCTGCAAAAGACCATCGGCTCGCTCGAAGAGGTGGAGTGGAGCCGGGTACACCTGGTTCTGCCCGAGCGGTCGGCCTTCTTGCGCGACGAGCAGCCCCCTTCGGCCAGCGTGACCGTCAAGCTGCGGCCGGGCGCGGCCCTCGCTGGCGCCGAGGTGCGCGGCATCACCGCACTCGTTGCGGGCGCGGTGGACGGGCTCAAGCCCGGCGATGTCGTGCTGGTCAACCAGGACGGCGCCCTGCTCGCCGGCGGCGGCGCTTCGGACGCCCAGGCCGACGGCACTTCGGTGCTGGGCCCGAGCCTGCTCGCCCTGCGCGGCGCCGAAGAGCAGCGGACCCGCAATGCGATCCGCGACGCCCTCGTCAAGGTGCTCGGCTCGCCCGATGACATCACGGTGGGCGTGACGGTGGAGGTTGAGAGCGCGGTCGTCGACCAGCTCACGCGCAGCAAGGATCCCGACTCTCAGGTCCTGATCAGCGAGGTCATCCACGAGCAGGCCGGCGAGACCACCAAGCCCACTGGCATCCCCGGCACGGCCAGCAACCTGCCCGAGCAGGGCGGCACGCAGAACCCAACCGCCGGCGCCACGGCCACCTCCAAAGAGACCGAGCAGGAGCAGCGCTCGAACTACGACTACACCACGGTCGAGAAGCGCGAGCAGCAGGGCCCCGGCGACATCAAGCGCATCAGCGTGGCAGTGGTCGTCAACTCCGATCGGCTCACCAGCCTCGCCACCGCGCTGGCCACCAGCGCCGCGGCGGGCGCGGCGGCCCCTGACGCCGCGGCGATCCAGGCCCAGGTCGACGTGTTGAAGAAGCAGATCGAAGAGACCGTGCGCAGCGCCGCCGGCTTCAGCAAGGAGCGGGGCGACGCGGCGGTGGTCACCTTCCTGCCCTTCTCGGCCAACGCCGATGTCGGCGCCACCGAGCTCTCCGATAGCTCGCTCACCGACGCGGCCAACCGCTGGATCCCCTACGTGGTCATCCTGATCGCGCTGGTGATGCTCTTCCTCTTCGTGGTTCGGCCGCTGGTCGAGGCCGTTACCCGCGCGTCGGGGCCGGCCAGCATCGGCGCCTTGGATGCCAACGGCCGCCTGATCGCCGGCCCCAATGGCGGGGCCGACGACCCCAACCGACAGGTCTCCAAGGGCCTGTCTGATCGCCTCCGCTCGATGGTCGACAACTTCGAGACGGTGGACGCGGCCGACCTCAACCGGCTGGTGGACCTCGAGCAGGACGCCACCGCCCAGGTGCTTCGGCGCTGGATTCGCGAGAGCTGATGGGCACCATCGGAAGGCGGAGGCGCTGAATGGCGCAGACTGAAGCAGAGGTCAATCTCAGCGGCGCCGAGCGGGCCGCGATCTTGGTGATGTACCTGGACCGCGACATCGCGCGTGGGCTGCTTCGCCAGATGGATGACGACGATGTGCGCGCCGTCGGGCTCGCGATGGGCCGCATCGAAAACGTCGATCAGCAGGTCATCGAAAAGGTGGTCGGCGAGTTCGTGAAGGATCTGCACGAGGTCAGCCTGATGCCTCGGTCGGGCGTCGACTTCGTCAGCAAGATCCTGCCCGAGCTCCTCGACGAAGACCGTCGGCGCGAGATCATCCCCGTCATCCACCGCCGGGTGAACCGCGACTTTGAGCAGTTCATCACCGTGCGCCCGCCGGCCTCGGTGGCCGCCATCCTCAAGGATGAGCACCCCCAGACCCAGGCCGTGGCGCTCTGTCTGATGGGCCCCGACAACGCCGCACGGGTGCTGCGTTTCCTGCCCGAAGAAGAGCGCAAGAAGATCACCGTGCGCATGGCCCGGCTCAAGCGGATCCCCGGCGAGCTGGCCGATGACGTCATCGCCGCCCTGCGCCACGCGCTCGGCAAGCAGGGCGATCACCTCGACGTCGGCGGCATCGACCGCACCGCCCGCATCCTCGGCAAGATGAACCGCAAAGACAACGGCTCGATCCTCGAAGGCGTGGGCGAGCAGGACTCCGAGCTGGCCGACGCACTTCGCCGCCGCATGATCGTCTTCGACGACCTCGTGGCCCTCACCAACATGGCCATTCAGGTCGTGCTCAAGCAGGTGGATCGCGACGATCTGCTCAGCGCGCTCAAGGGGGCCACCCCCGACCTGCAAGACCTCTTCCTGGCCAACGTCTCCAGCCGCGCCGCCCAGGACATCCGCGAAGAGATGGAGATCATGGGCCCGATCGCCAAGTCGCGCGTGCGAACCGCCCAGGAGCGCATCGTCGCCGCCGCCCTCAAGCTGGCCGAAGAGGGTGCGATCTACCTGCCGATGGGCGCTGAAGACGAAGGCGACGGCGAATGAAGCCGCCGGAGCGCCCCCCAGGCCGGGGTCCGGCGCCGGCGCCCGGCGTGAAGGCCAAGGCCCCGCCGCAGCCGGAGGGCTTTGTGCCGCTTCGGCGCGACGGCCCCTTCCAGCCGGCCAACATCCCCTCGGGCGGGGCGCCCAACTCCGTGGTGGTGCCGATCCGCGGCGGCGCCGACATGCCGCTCAAGCCCCTGCCCAATCATGGAAAGGTGGTGGTGGAGGCGCCCAATCCGCCGCCGCCGCCGCCGGGCCCGAGCGCGCGGGAGATCTCGGCGATGGTGGCCGCCGCCGAAGAGCGCGGCCGCAAGCTCGCCCAGGGCGAGGTCGAGGTCGCCCGCAAGGCCCTCGAAGAGCAGCGCCTCCGCACGCTCAAGATCGCCGAGGAGATCGACAAGCAGCGCGCCTCCTGGGCCGCCGAGGTGCGGGGTCAGGTCGGCGGCGCGGTGGTCGGCGCCCTCGAACGCCTGATGGCCGGCAGCCGCGTGCTGCGCGCCGAGGTGCTCAAGGCCCGGCTCGCCGAGCTGTCGGAGCACCTCGTTCGCGCCCAGCAGGTCCTCCTGCACGTCCACCCGGCCGACCTCGAGCTCGCCACCCGCCTCGTCGGTGATCGGGCTGGCTGGCGCGTCATCGCCGATCCCGCCGTCTCCGGCGGCTGCCTCGCCGAATTGGACGCCGGCGAGCTTGACGCCACGCTCGCTTCGGCGCTGCGCGCGCTGACCGAGGCCGTCGAGGCCTGGGGCGCCGAGCAGGGCGCCGAGCCGCGTTCATGAGCCTGGGCCTCGATCGGCTGAGCGCCCACCTCGCGATGCCCAACCTGCTGACGCGCCGCGGGCGGGTGGGGCAGGTGATCGGCTCGGTGATCGAGGCCGACCTGCCCGGCGTGGCGGTGGGCGAGCAGGCGATGGTGGGCCGCACGCCGGCCGAGGTGATCGGCTTTCGCGAGCACCGCGCCTTGTTGATGCCGCTCGGCACGCTGCAAGGCATCGCCCACGGCACCTCTGTGGAGGTCAAGAACCGGGTGCTGCAGGTGCCGGTCGGCGCCGGTCTGCTCGGCCGGGTGGTCGACCCGCTCGGCGCTCCCCTCGATGGCCGGCCTCTCACTGACGTGCCGCTGCGCCGCAACCTCGACAGCGGCGCCCCCGATCCGATGAAGCGCAGCCTCATCCACAAGCCGCTGATCACCGGCCTGCGGGTGATCGACGGCCTGCTCACCCTCGGAGAAGGGCAGCGCATCAGCATCCTCGCCGGTTCGGGCGTCGGCAAGTCCACCCTGATGGGCATGTTCGCGCGCAACAGCCAGGCCGACGTCAACGTCGTCACGCTGATCGGCGAGCGCGGCCGCGAGGTGCGCGAGTTCCTGGAGCGCGACCTCGGCGCCGCCGGACTCGCCCGCTCGGTGGTCTGCGTGGCCACCAGCGACAGCAGCCCGGTGCTCCAGGTCAAGGCCATGTCGACCGGCCTCGCCATCGCCGAGCACTTCCGCGATCAGGGCCTGCGCGTGCTGCTGATGGTCGACAGCCTCACGCGCCTCGCCATGGCCCAGCGTCAGATCGGCCTGTCGGCCGGCGAGCCGCCCACCACCCGCGGCTACACCCCCTCGGTCTTTGGCCTGATGCCCCGCCTGCTCGAGCGGGCTGGCCCCGGCGCCAACGGCGGCAGCATCACCGGCGTCTTCACCGTGCTCGTCGAAGGCGAAGACATGGACGACCCTGTCGCCGACACGGTGCGCGGCATCGTCGATGGCCACCTCGTGCTCAGCCGTAAGCTGGCCAGCCATGGGCATTATCCGCCCATCGACGTGCTGCAGAGCGTCAGTCGAACCATGTCGGCCACCTGCGAGCGAGACCAACTCGCCTGGGCCAGTCGCATGCGGGCCCTGCTCGCCACCTGGCGCGAGAACGAAGAGCTCATCCGCCTCGCCGCCTACAAGCGCGGCTCGGACGCCGAGGTGGACGCCGCGATCGACGCCCACGGCAAGATCGACGCCTTCCTGCGCCAGGGCGTGGCCGAGGCCAGCGAGTGGAGCGCCACCCTCGCCGCGATGGCCAGCATCGTCGGCGCCCCCGCTCGGCCGGGTCAGGCACCCCCCCCTGCAGGTGCAGGTCGGCCCGCTCCCGGCGGCGGTCTGCGCGGCGTGCGCCGGGCCGCCGCTCCTCCCGAACCGAGGCGCTGATTCATGCGGAGCACCCTCGCCACCTTGAAGCGCGTGCGGGACATTCACAAAAAGGTCTCTCGCCAGGCCTTCGTGACCGCCGAGCGCAACCGCATTGAGCAGGAGGGCGTGGTGGTGCGCGTCGAAGAGCGCATCCGCGCCACCTACGAGGTCGACGCTGGCATCACCGCCGGCTCGATGATGCAGGTGCACGACTGGCGCACCAAGCTCAGCAGCGACCTCGTCCGCGAGGAGGACCTGCTGCGCTCGCGCGTGGAGAGCGCCAACCGGCGCCGCGACGACCTGCGCGAGCTGACCCGCGATGCCCGGGTGGTCGAGCTTGCGTTAGAGCGCTACGACGAAGAAGCGGCGCTGGTCGAACGCCGCCTGGATGGCAAGCGCATCGACGACATGGCCACCGTCCGCTGGTGGAGAGCGAGGTCCTGAATGGCGCGGTGGACGCGATGGTCGCTGGGTGCCTTGTCGATGGGCGTGATGGTGGGCCTCGGCCTGTCTGCGCTCGGCGCCACGGATCCCGGCGCAGCGGAGGGCAAGACCGAACGCACCCCGGAAGAAGAGGTGCGCCCCTCGCCGGAGCGCGGCCGCGAGGAGATCATCGCGCTGCTCAGCCGCAAGGAGCAGGATCTCGAGCGCCGCGAGGCCACCCTCCTCGCCCGCGAGCAAGACCTGCGGGCCGCTGAAGAAGAGGTCACCCGCCGCCTCACCGAGCTGCAGGCCACCCGCGACGAGATCCGCGGCATGTTGACCGGCCTCGACGATCAGCGCGCCGCCAAGGTCACCGGCCTCGTGAAGATGTTTGAGGCCATGAAGGCGCCCCAGGCCGCCCAGATCCTGATGGAACAGGAGCCCGCCATCGCGCTGGAGGTGCTCGGCCGCATGAAGAAGGACAAGGCCGGCAAGGTGCTGGCCGCCATGCCGCCCAAGCGGGCCGCCTGGTTCGCCGATCGCCTCGGCGGGCCCTCGCTCATGGCCGACGCGGAGCTCGCCAAGTGAGGCCGATCGCCGCTGCCCCGCTGGCCCTGGCGATGCCCGCTCTTGCTTCGCCCCCGGGTGCCTTCGAAGGCGACTTCACCTTCTCGGATCTCCTCCACGACGCCGATGGCAGCGCGATCCCCGAGGCCGACGTGCCCGCCGATCTGGCTCTTGGCGTCGCCCCCCGGCCGGAGGGTCAGGCCGCTGCGCCGTCCTTCCTTCGGGCGCTGCCGAGCGCCCTGCTCCCCACCCAGGCCGCCGTCCCGGATCTCGATGGGGTCGCGCTACCCGTCGACGAGGTCGACGATTCCGTCGATGCCTGGTTCGACGAAGAGCTCGATGCGGAGCCCGCCCTCGCCGAGGCGGAGCTTGCACCGGTGTCGAGCGAGGAAGGCGACGCCACCGCCTCCGAGGCGGCCTTGGGCGGGGCGCTGCCCTGGCTGGCCCTCCTGCCCCCGGCCCCGCCGCTGGCCCCCCGCGCCCCCAAGGGGGCGGTGGCCCAAGGCCCATCGCCCCAGGCCAACGCGGCGCCCCAGACCAGCGAAGGTGTGCGCCCGCAGTGGGTCGCCGCCGCGGCGATCCCCCTCTCGCGCCCCGAACCGGTGCGGCCCGAGCCCGTCGCCGCGCCGGCCCCCGAGGCCGATCCCCTCGTCGCCCCCGACCTGCGCGCCGCCGCGGCGCCCCTCCGGTCCGCCCCGGAGCCGTCTCCGTCGGTGGCTGCGCACCGGCCCCCCCTCGCACCTCCTCCGGCCAGCCCGTCGAGGGCCGACTCCGCCGCGCTGGAGCCCGCTGGCCTCGCGATCCGCGCCGAAAGCGCGGCCCCCCAGGCCGCAGCGAGCCGCGCGGACGGCCCAAATTGGAGTTGGGCGGTGGTCACGCAGGCGATCCGCACCAAAATGGCGCCGGGCCCGGCGAGCCCGCCCCTCGCGGCGGCCCGCGCCTCGCGCACCTGGGACAGCACGCCCTGGTTCCCCCAAGGGGCGCCCCCGGCCGAGCTGGCACCCCCTACCGGGCTGGCGCCGCCGCCGGTCGACGCCCAGGTTGACCCGGCCGCCCTGGCCGAGTCGGCGCCCGAGCTCTCCATCCTCCCCGGCGCGCCGCCGCCGGCTGCGGCAGCGGCCACCTCGGCCTCCAGCGTGGTCGCATCGGCCTCTCCGCCGGCGCCCGATCAGGCCGAGCTCCTCGACTCGATGCTGCCCGCGCGGATCTCCGACGAGCTCGAAGTGGTCGTCCGCGAGGCCGAGGGCATCCTGCGGGTGCACATGTCCGCCCACAACCAGGGCATGAGCGTCCACCTGCGCGCCCCCGAGGCCCTGGTGGGCGGCCTTCAGGCGCTGGCACCCGAGGTCGATGCCGCGCTCGGCGAGGCCGGCTACAGCCTCGACAGCTTTGAGGCCGAGACCGACGGCGGCGACCCGCAGCCCGACCGCGAAGGGGAGCCCGAGCCCCGCGGGGCGGCCCGTCGCCCTGCCGAAGAGTCGGCGGCCGGTCGCGACAGCTCGATTCATCGCGTGGTATAGGCGCCGCCAAGGAGCTCCCCATGTCCAGCACCCTCTCCGGCGTGTCCAGCTATGGCTCGGCCACCGAGGCCACGGCCGCGGCGTCGATGCCCACCGACAACCTCGATCGGAACTCCTTCCTCACGCTGCTGACGGTGCAGCTGGCCAACCAGGACCCCCTGGAGCCCCAGGAGAACGCCGCCTTCGTCGCGCAGCTCGCGCAGTTCTCCTCGCTGGAGCAGCTCAGCAACGCCAACACCTCGTTGGAGTCGCTCTACGTCGCGATCGCCTCGATGAACAACGCCTCGATGACCCAGCTCCTTGGCAAGGAGGTCACCGCGGCGGGCGACACCTTCCACTACACGGGCAGCGGCGACGAGTCGCTTAACTACGACGCCGATCAGAGCATCAGCAACGCCACGCTCACCGTCACCGACGAGAACGGCGTTGTGGTCTACTCCGAGGCCCTGGGCAGCCTGCCCGAAGGTGAGGGGAGCGTGAGCTGGGACGGCTCCACGATCAAGGGGGGGACCGCCGAAGAAGGCGACTACACCTTTACGATTACCGGCTCCGACGCCGACGGAGATTCTGTCCAGGTCACCACTCTGGTCAAGGGCGTCGTCGACGGAATGGACTACACCAGCGGGCAGCCGACCCCCTCGATCGAAGGCGTGGAGATCTCACTCGCCGAGATCCGCTGGGTGGGTGAGCCCGCCGCCGAGGGCACCTAGGCATCCCCTTTTGGGTCCACATGAGGTAAGCTCGCGCCATGGTCATCGGCCCTACCAGCCTCGTCCATCCCGTCTCACGCGCAGCCCCGGAGCGCCGTGAGCGTATCGGCGCGGTCGAGCGCTACGACGAAGTGGCCGAGTCTGCACCGGCGGTGGCGGAGTCGTCGCGCAACGCAGCCGAGGTGTATGTGTCTCGCCATGCCGCCGCGCGCCTCCGCAGCCGTGGCATCGAGCTCCCCGAGGAGGAGCTTCGGGAGATCGGGCACGCCATCGACCGCCTCTCCGCCAAAGGAGCCCGCGAAAGTTTGCTCCTCGTCGGAGAAAACGCCTTCATCGTCGGCGTCGAACGCCGAACGGTGATCACTGCGCTGTCGCGGCAAGAAGCCGTCGGCAGCATCTTTACCAACATCGACTCCACCCTCGTTATCCGGTAGCGCCACGCTATCGACGGTGGGCCCATGCCGAACATGGGCCAGGACCAGGCCGGACCGCGGGCAGACACCCCGGGGGCCTGAAGGGGCACCAGCCCCAACCGCCGCCCCCGAAGCGGGCGACGGTCACCCTCCAGGAGACCTCCATGTCCTTGTTCAGCACGATGAACACCAGCGCCTCTGGGCTCGGCACCTCCAGCGCCAACCTCGGCATCATCGGCGACAACATCGCGAACATCAACACCACCGGGTACAAGAAGAACCGGGGTGAGTTCGCCGATTTTCTGCCGCAGACCGTCTTCGGCATGGCCGGCCCCTCGCAGCTTGGCACCGGCGCCAACCTGAACCAGATCGCCGCCATCTTCGCCCAGGGCTCGATCGATCAGAGCGAGAACGCGCTGGACATGGCGATCAGCGGCGACGGTTTCTTCGTCGTTCGCGACGGCATCAACAACTACTACAGCCGCGCCGGCGCCTTCTTTGTCGATGACGCGGGCTTCATCGTCAACGCCCAGGGGCTCAACCTCCAGGGCTACGGCGCCGACCAGGGCACCCTCGGCGCGACGGTGCAAGACCTCCAGGTGGATCTCAACCCGCTGGCCCCGGCCGCCACCACCGAGATCCAGATGAACGCTCTGCTCTCGGCCGAGGCGGACTTCGCCACCACCCCGCTCACCTCCGGCACCCTCGACATCGTCACCGGCACGGGCGACACCCTCGAAGACGCCGCCAACGCCGCCGACTTCGCCACCTCGGTCACGGTCTACGACTCGCTCGGCCAGGCGCACGAGGTCACCATCCTCTACGAGCGCACTGGCACCAACGACTACAACTGGTTCGCCGTGGTCGACGCCGGCGAGCTCGACGCTCCCGCCGGCACCTACACCGCCGGCGACGCCTTCACGATCGCCAGCGGCACCACCACCTTCGACACCGCCGGCGACCTCACGGCCTTCACCCAGACCAACACCTCCGGCGCCACCGCCTGGAACTTCGTCGGCGCCGCCGCCGGCGACTACGTCTTCGACTTCGGCGTTGACGTCGCGGGCAACCCCGCCGACGGGCAGGTCCGCCTGCTCTCGGGTGAGTCGGCCGTCTCGGCCATCTCCCAGGACGGCTACCCGCCCGGCGACCTCATCAGCCTCTCGGTCGACACCGAAGGCGTGATCACCGGCCAGTTCAGCAACGGGCAGGACATCCAGCTGGGCCGCGTGGTGCTCGCCCGCTTCCCGTCCAACGCCGGTCTGGAGCGGGCGGGAAACACCCTCTTCCGTGAGACCCCCGCCTCGGGTCAGCCGGCGATCGGCCAGCCCGACACCGGCGGCCGTGGCAAGGTCATCGGCAACGCCCTGGAGAAGAGCAACGTTGACCTCGAAGACGAGTTCGTCAACATGATCACCTCGCAGCGCACCTACCAGGCCAACGCCCGCATGATCGGGACCGCCAACGACACCCTCCAGGAGCTCGTCCAGCTCGTGTGAGTCAACCGGTCTCGCCCGGCTGCGCAGCGCAGCGGGCGAGGTCGCTTCGTTGTGAAGCGCCGAACGCTTGGCGCCAGGCGCCCCCGCAAGGGCGGCGAAGTTCAGGATTGGGCCCTCGGAGGAACGGATGGCAGAAGAAGCAGCAAAGAAGGAGGACGGCGAAAAGAAGCGGTCCCCGCTGCCCATCATCATCGGCGCGGTCGCCCTTCTGGGTGGGCTGGGCGGCGGCATTGTGGTCGATCGCACCTTCCTGAGCGCGGCGCCAGCCCCGGCGGAGGGCGAAGAGGCGGCCGAGGAGGGCGGTCACGGTGAAGAGGCCGAGGCCTCCGCGTCGGGCGGTCATGGCGAAGAGGCCAAGGCCGAAGAGGACGAAGGCGGTGGCGGTCATGGCGGCGGCGGCGGCGGCGCGGCCGCGGTGCCGGCCAGCGACGTCAAGTCGGTGGGCAGCTTTACGGTCAACCTCCGCGACTCGGGCGGCGGGCGCCTGCTGCTGATGGAGATCTCCCTGGAGGTCCCCGGTGCGAAGGCCCAGGAGTCCGTGGTCAAGAAAGAGGCCCAACTCCGCGACGCGATCATCGTGCTGGCCAGCGACTACACCTACCTGGAGCTGGACGGCCTCGAAGGCAAGATGCGCCTCAAGGACGAGGTGCTCAAGCGCAGCAACGCGGTCCTGGCGCCCGAGAAGGTCGAGCGGGTCTACTTCACCAACTTCGTGATCCAGTAAGGCTCATGATCCGACCGACGGACAGTCGAGGCCTGCGCGCATGAGCTCAGACAACAACAATCCGCTCTTTCAGGGTCGGTCTCGCGGCAGCGAGGCGGCCATGCCGTTGGTCGAGGTCTTCTTACGGGCCTTCGCCCTTCGGATCCGCGGGCGGATGGTCAGCCGCAGCTCGACTGACTTTCAGGTCCGGCTGGCCACCGTCGAGACCCGGCGGCTGAGCGAGCTGATCAAGGACACCGAATTTCGAGACACCGGTGTCTTCGGCCTGCTGCGCTTTGACACGCTCGGTCATGGCGGCCTCGCCGTGATTCAGCGCCCGGTGCTCTCTCGCATCATCGGCGCCATGCTCGGCGACGACGCCGGCAGCGAGGAGGCCGGCAGCGACGCCCGCCCCCTCTCTCCCGTCGAGCTGCGCATCGCCCTGCGGATCTTTCAAGACATCACCCGCGACCTCATCGCCACCTGGCCGCGCCGGCCAGTGCCCAGCATCGAGCTGGAGGGCTCGCCCGGCAACGCCCGCGTGATGGACGGCAAGAGCACCGATGAAGAAATGTATTCGGCGGTGCTGGACTTCGGGCCCGCCGAGGCCCCCTACGGTCTCATGTGCGTGGCGATCCCGAGCCAGACCCTGCGCGGGATCGGCAGCCCCACCCGGCCGGAGCGCAAGAAGTCCAGCCCCAAGGGCCCCGACTTCGCGCGCGTGATGCCGCTCGAGATCGAGCTGGTGGGTGAGATGGCGCGGCTGCCGATGCGGGTGCGCGATCTTCGGGCGCTGCGCCCTGGCGATCTGCTGCCGATGGGCGCCCTGCAAGGGGCGATCCTCCGCGTCAACGATCGGCCGGTGGTGATTGGCGAAGCAGGCCACGCCAACGGGCAGCGCTCCGTGCGGGTGCTCCGCAAGCTCGCCGACTAGGGCCGAGCGGCGAGAAGTTGATTAAGCGACTGCTCGCAGGCGCTCGCTGAATGACAGCGCCAGGTCCGCAGCGGGCCTGCGCGCGAAAGTGCAGAATGGAGGTTCTCGAATGGCCCGCCAAGGCGACACCCAGGGTTTTGACGAGGTGACATTCCTCGGGGAGATCCCGGTCGACGTGGTCATCGAGCTCGGTCGCCGCCGGATGGCCTTGAAAGAGCTGGCCGCGCTGGAAGCCGACGATGTGGTGGAGCTTGACCAGCCCATGGATCGCCCCCTCGACCTCGTGGTCGGTGGGCGGGTGCTGGCGCGTGGCGAGCTCGTCATGGTCGGCGAGCGCGTCGCCCTGCGTATCACCGAGGTCGTCGGCAGGCCGCGGGAGGACAGTTGATCGCGGCGGCGCTGCTCCTCCAGGTCGCCCTGTGGGCGAGCCCTGTTCGGGCCCAGGAGCAGGCCGCCGAAGCGCCCGCTGAGCCGCAGCGCTCCAAGCGGCGCCGTCGACCCCGTCGGCCACCGCCTTCGGTGCCGGCCGATCCGCCGCCCCCTCCCGTGGCTGAGGTGGCGCCCGCCCAACCGGCGATCGACTGCGGCGCCACCGGCGAGCTCTGTGAGAGCCCTTCGGGCGATCAGGCAGTCGCGGTCGACCATCCCGAGACCAGCGAGCCCGAGGCCGACGCCGAGCGCCGCCGTCAGCAGGCGGAATTCGATCGCCTCTTTGGCCCCACCCCGGGCCCCTTGCAGGTCGATGCGCTCGCCCCCGATCGGCTGCCCGACTTTCCGCTGTGGATGGCGCCCCTGGTGGTGCTCGCAGGGGTTGGGCTCTACCTGTTGCGCGGGCGCCTCTCCAAGATCGTCAGCGCCAAGGTCCCCATCCAGGTCGTGGGCCGCGCCCCCCTCGGCCCGGGCAGCTCGGTGGTGATCCTCGAGGTTGTCGACGGCGACGGCGGCACCCGGCGCCTGCTGGTAGGCATGACCGGCTCGGCCTCGCCCAACTTGCTGGCCGACCTCTCCGCGACGCCGGCCCTGCCCGACCTCCCCGCCGAGCCCCCCTCGCCGTCGCGGTCCTTTTCGGTGGAGGTTGGCGATGATCCGCCCAGCCAGCCTCCCGTGGCGCGCCCGCGCACGCCGGTGGAGCCCATTCGCGGCGGCTGGGACCGGGCCTTGCGCGAGGCCGAAGAGCCCGCCGCCGGCCTCGGCAACCCGCGCAGCGCGCCGAGCCCACGCCTTCGCCGCCTCCCGGCGGGCCTGGAAGACCGCGACGACCTGATCGCCGAGGTCCTCGCCGAGCGCGGAGAGAACGACGAAAACCCCGCCGCCCGGCGCAAAGGGGGTGGCTACACGCCCCGTGGAGGGCTTGGATGAGCCGGCTTTGGAGCCTCCCGCCCTTGCTCTGCGCGGGCCTCTTTCTTCTGATTCCAGGCCTCGCCTTCGCCCAGGACGTCGATCCCGTCGGCTCCGGCGCGATGACCCTCGCCGAAGAAGCGCGGCAATTGCCAGTCGCCTCCAGCGTTCGGCTGATCGTGCTCCTCACCACGATGTCCTTTTTGCCGGGCATCCTGCTGTTGATGACACCGTTCACGCGGTTCGTGATTGTTTTCTCTCTCCTGCGCCAGGCCCTGGGGCTGCAGCAGTCGCCTCCCAATCAGGTGCTGGTCGCCCTGTCGCTCTTTCTGTCGCTGCTGATCATGCGGCCGACCTTGAACGAGGTCAAAGACCAGGCGGTAGACCCCTTCCTCGCCGGCGAAATGGAGACGATCGACGCCCTGGAGCGCGGGGTCGAGCCGATGCGGCGCTTCATGCTGGCCAACACCCGCCGCGCCGACCTCGCCGCCGTGATGGAGATCGGCCAGATCCCGCCCCCGGCCACCCTCGAAGAGGTGCCCACGCCGGCCATCGTCAGCGCCTTCGTGATGTCCGAGCTCAAGACCGCCTTCGTCATCGGCGTCAAGATCTACCTCCCCTTCCTGGTCGTCGACATCATCGTCGCCAACGTGCTCCTCGGCATGGGCATGATGGTGTTGCCGCCGGTGATCATCTCGCTCCCCTTCAAGCTCCTCCTCTTCGTGCTCATGGACGGATGGAACCTCCTCATCCGCTCGATGGCCGGCAGCTTTGGCGTGTAGGAGGCCGGTATGTCGATCAACGAAGCGATTCAGTGGGGCCAGCAGGCGATGTGGACCATCGCCCTGATCAGCGGCCCCATCCTGCTGATCGCCCTCTTCGTGGGCATGGTCGTCTCCATTCTGCAGGCCGTCACGCAGATTCACGAGATGACCCTGGTGTTTGTGCCCAAGATCATGGCCGTCTTTGGCCTGATGGTGCTGCTGGGCCCCTGGATGCTCGACCAGGCGGTTCATTTTGGCACGCGGGCCTTTGAGGCGGTCGCCCAGGTCAACGAGTAGCGTGCCCATCCTCGGCTGGTTGGTGACCGGCGCCCTCGTCGCCGGGCGCATCAGCGGCGCCTTCCTCGTGATGCCGGGCTTCGGCAGCGTCGGCGTTCCGCCCCTGGTGCGCATCCTGGGTGCGCTCTGCCTCACGGCCATCATCGCCCCCCTCCTGCCGCCGATCACAGCACCCCCCACCTTGACCCTGCTGATCTGGGGCATGACCACCGAGGTCTTCCTCGGCGTGCTGCTCGGTGGCACCGTGCGCCTCGCCTTTGGCGCCATCGCCCTCGCCGGTGAGCTGTTTAGCGTACAGATTGGCCACGGCGCCGCCATCCAGTACGATCCCAGCCTGCAGATCTCTCAAGGCCCCCTGGGCATCCTCTCCACCCTGCTGGCCACCGCCTGCTTCTTTGGCGCCGACCTGCACCTCGTGATGGTGCGAAACATCGCCCGCTCCTTCCAGGTGGTGGCGGTGGGGGGCGCCACCAACCTGACCTCGGCCAGCACCGTCTGGCTCGACATCAGCGCCAACATCATCGCCATCGGCATGCAGCTCTCCGCCCCCCTGCTGGTGATGGTCTTTCTGCTCAACTTCTTCACTGGCGTGGTAACCCGCATCGCCCCCGCGATGAACGCCTTCTTCAGCCTGGGCATGGTGCTCACCGTCACGGGCGGCATGGTGGTCTTCACCTTGGCCCTGCCCCACATGCTCGGCGCCCACCTGATCCTGATGGAAGAGGCGATCAGCGCCATGTCGGAGATCCTTAGCCGCGCGATCGGAGGCTAGGCCATGGCCGACGACTCCGGGCAGGAGAGGTCACAGGAGCCGACAGGGCGACGAATTGAACAGTTTCTCGAAGAAGGCAAGATCCCGCGGTCCAAGGAGATCACCGCCGGGCTCGGGCTGGCGCTCGCTTCCTTGGTCTTTATCAACGGCGCGCCCTTCATCTTTAAAGACGTCGCCTCTGTTTATTTTATCGCCATCTCGATGATCCCCGTCGGCGACATGAACGCCACAGACGCCATCAACATTGGCGGGCGGGTGATGTACTTCCTGGCGATGGCGCTCTTCCCCACTTTGGGCCTCATCTGGATCGGCACGGTGGCCATCGGGCTCGTTCACGGTCGGGCCAACATCCCCAAAGACCCCATCAAGATCGACTTCCAGCGCATCGATCCGATGGGCTTCATCAAAGAGCAGTACTTCAGCAGCACCCCGCTGGTCGAGCTGGCCAAGGGGCTCGCCAAGCTCGGCCTGATCGGCTGGATGTTGTGGACGGCGGTGAGCGCAGACACCGGCTATTTTCCCTCCTTTATGTACAGAGAGCCCTCAGGCTTGCTGGCGGCCTACCTGGAGATGGTGCTGCTGGTGCTCTACCGGGCCTTGCCGGTGATGATGGTCCTCTCTGTGTTGGATTATGCCTATCAGTGGTACCGCCTCCAAGAGCAGATGATGATGACCAAGGAGGAGGTCAAGGAAGAAGGCAAACAGACCGAAGGCGATCCCCACATCAAGGCCGCCCGAAAGAAGCGGGCCTTTCAGCTCGCGATGGGCCAGGCCCTGGCCAACGTCAAGAAGGCCGATCTCGTCATCACCAACCCCACCCACTACGCCGTGGCCATTCGCTACCGCAAAGAAGAGGCGTCAGCGCCGGTGGTGCTGGCCAGGGGGGTCGACCACTTCGCGATGAAGATCCGCGCCGAGGCCCGCCGCCACGACATCCCCCAGGTGGAGAACCGCGAGCTGGCCCGCGCCTTGTACAAGGAAGGGCGGGAGAACAAGATGATTCCCGAGGCGCTCTTCTCGGCGGTGGCCAAGGTCATGGCCGTCATCATCCGCCGGCGGATGATCCGCAATACGCCGAGCCTCCGGCAGCGATAGGCCCCGCGACATCGGCAGCAGGCCGCGTTTTGATGTATCGTGGGCCATCCCTGGGGTCCCGATGCCCGCCTCCCGCCTCGCCTTGCTCTTCGTGTTGACCGCCTGCAGCGACAAGCTCGTGGCGCCCTACAACACCCCGCCCTCCGCCAGCATTATCAGCCCCGTTGACGAGGCCATGGTCGATGGCTCCGCGCTGATCGAGCTCTCCGGCGTGGCCCGCGACGCCCAGGACGACGCGATGTCGCTGCTGGTCTCCTGGTCGAGCAGCGTAGATGGCGAGCTCGGCAGCGGCAGCCCCGCCAGCAGCGCCGGCGACGTGCTCCTTGGCGTCACCTCGCTCACCGACGGCGACCATGTGCTCACTCTCACCGTCGTCGACACCGACGGCGAGAGCGCCAGCGACGCGGTCAAGGTCACCGTCACCGGCGGCGGCGGGGCCGACGGCGGCGACGGCGGCGTGGGCACCGCGCCGACGGTGGTGCTGGCCGGCCCCGGCGAGGGTGAGACCTTCGGCCAGGGCAACCCCGTCACCTTTGTCGGCAAGATCACCGACGCCGAGCAGGCCGCCGACACGCTGGCCGCCACCCTCGTGAGCAGCCGCGACGGCGTCGTCTGGAGTGGCCTGCCGGCCACCGACGGCCGCATCGACGTCGACCTCAGCACCCTGTCGCTCGGCGCCCACACGGTCACCTTGGAGGGGCTCGACGCCGACGGCAACACCGGCTCTGACGACGTCGTCATCGAGATCATCGACGATGGGCGCCCGACGGTGGCCATCACCAGCCCCTCCGCCGCCGCGAGCCCCTACTGGACCGACGTGCCGGTGGTCTTCCAAGGTGTGGTGGGCGACGACGCCACCGACCTCAATCTCCTCGCGGTGAGTTGGGCCACCGATCTGCAGGGCACCCTGCTCAGCGGCTACCCCGACAGCGCCGGAAACACCGCCACCAGCGCCTCGTTGGTGGAGGGCAATCACGTCGTCACCCTCACCGCCACCGACGAAGAGGGCAAGATCGGCAGCAGCACGGTGGTCATCGAGGTCAAGGACCCCAACAACTTCGACAACGACGGCGACGGCTACACCGAAAACGAAGGCGACTGTGATGATGGTGACACAAACCTCTCGCCGGGTGAGGTCGAGCGTTGCGATGACCTGGACAATGATTGCGACGGCATGGTCAATGACGACTGGTGGGACACCTACGAGCTGAACGAGACCAGCGCCGACGCCTACGATCTCGGCGAGGTCGGCACCGGCCTGTGGTCGAGCGCCAGCGTGACCCTGTCGGGCCTCTCCTTGCACGAGGCCGACGACGAAGACTGGTTTCAGTGGGTGGCCGAAGACATCTTCCTCATCGACAATGTCGTGGTGAAGGCCACCATCTCCGGGCTGCCCACCTCGGGCTCTGGCGTCTATGTGGCGGAGCTCTGGCTCGACACCGGCTCGGGCTACGCGCTCGTGACCAGCACCTCGGGGCGCGGCACGCTCACCCTCAACTTCACCGGCGACGAGTTCGACGACGACGAGACCGACTTCGCCCTGCGGGTCTACGCCCAGACCTGGCCTTCGGGCACCTGCACCACCACCTACTCGGTGCGCATCACCTCCTGAGCCGATTCTCCGCGGGGGGGCCCCTTCAATCCGACTGCGACTGAGCGGATCCGAGGCGAATGACTGGCGTTGCAGGCCCTCAAGTCTGGGACTGGTTGACTTTGAGGGGGGCCTGTGCGAACACGGAGGGGTCGCCGCACTCCCCGCGGCGCAGCGCGCAGGAGGATCACCCATGGGACAGTCAACAGGGCTCAGGCTGGGCCTGGCCGCCGCAGCGGGCGCGGCGCTCAGCCTGATGTCATGCAATACGGTTGGATTCGGCTTTGTGTCGATCTACCCCACCTACGACTACGTTGATGGCTGCAAGGCTGTGAAGGTCTCCGGCCATGGCTTCGGCACCGACGCCACCGGCACCATCGGCGGCACGGCCATCGAGTCGGTGGTCTACCCCGACGGGGAGCTCGACAAGGGCTACTTCTTCGAGGGCGTCATCCCTGCGGCCTCGGCCGCGGGCTGGGCCACCGTGGAGGTCACCGCCGGCGGCGAGACCAACACCCTCGAAGACGCCTTCATGTACCTCGACTGCCCCGACGGCATCTTCCTGGAGAGCGTCAGCCCCTCGGAGGGCCTCGCCGCCGGCGATGCGCTCAGCCTCGGGGGCTGCGGCATGGACGCCGCCGCCGTCTCCGCCCGCTTCACCAACGTCGCCGACGCCACCCTGACCGCCACCGCCGCGCTCACCTCGGTCTGTCGCACCGCACAGCTCTCGGTCGCCACCCCCTCCCTGGCCGATGGCACCTACGCCGTCGAGCTGGTCAACAGCGCTGGCGAGGTGGTCTGGCCGGTGCCCTGCACCAGCACCGACACCGCCAGTCCCTGTCCCGAACCCTACTTCGTCGTGATCGGGGGTGCCCAGTGAGCCGCTCCTTCCTTCGTCTGCTCATCCCCGCGACCGTGATGGTCTCCTCGGTGGCCTACGCCGCTGAGACGGGCAACATCCGCGGCAAGATCGAGGCCTCCGACGGCGAGGCCGTCCCTGGCGCGCGGGTGACCATCCTCGGCGCCAACATGGCCGGCTCGCGCCAGGCCACCACCGGCGTCGACGGCTCCTTCCAGATCTCCAACCTCCCGCCCGGCACCCACCAGGCGATCATCGAGGCGCCGGGCTTCTCCACAGTGAAGACGCCGGTCACCATCCGCCTCGACGAGACGGTCTTCTTCCCGCTCACGCTCAAGGTGAACGCCGGCGAAGAGACCATCGTGGCCGAGCAGATCCTGCCGGTCATCGACACCAGCCGCACCTCGGTCTCCACCGAGATCACCGCCCAGGCCCTCGCCAACATGCCGATCGGCCGCTCCTATCAGGACGCGGTCAACACGGTGCCGGGCGTCTACGGCCGCGTCAACACCCAGGAGGGCGGCCCCAGCAGCGGCAACCCCTCTGTTCGCGGTGAGGGCAGCTACGGCAACAACTATTATGTCGACGGCATCTCCACCCGCGACCCGGCCACCAAGACCTTCGGCTCCGACGTCAGCTTCGACGCGATTGAGTCGATTCAGGTCTACACGGATGGCGCGCCAGCCGAGTTCTCCCAGGCCACCGGCATGATGGTCAACGTCGTCACCAAGGACGGTGGCGACGAGCACTTCGGCAGCGCGGCCTACTACCTGAGCATGGATGCCGCGACCGGCACCACCCTGACCCTCAACCTGGAGACCGGCGAGGAGGAGGCCACCAAAAAGCGCGACTTCTTCAGCCAGAGCGTGGCCGTCACCGCTGGCGGCCCCATCGTCAAGGAGAAGCTCTGGTACTTCATCTCGCTCGACGCCGGGCTTGAGAGCGTGAACTTCGAAGGCGCCGACCCTGACGCCCCCTACGGCGGCCCCTCCGCCGGCGGCTTCGCCAAGTTCACCTGGTTCGCCACCCCCGACGTGACCCTGCAGTACCAAGTGAGCCCCAGCTACACCCAGGTCGACAACTACGACACCTCGGGCGCCTTCGCCGCCGAGGCCCAGGCCAAGTACCAGAGCAGCGATCTGGGCCACATCCTCACCCTGCGGGCCCGGCCGAGCGCCAACAATGAGATCGAGCTCAAGGGCAGCTACCTGGGCAGCTCGATCAACGTCGGCCCGATGTCGGGCGACATGGAGACGCCACAGTTCTTCTCGCTCGACACCGGTCAGTACTACAGCAACTGGAGCGATACGGACATCAACCGCCGCTCGCGCCTCGGCGGCTCGCTGAAGTTCACGCAGATCGTCGAGGACATGCTCGGCGACCACCGCTTCAAGACCGGCGTCGAGTACTGGAAGCTCAAGGACAGCCGCGAGCTCGATCACACCGGGCCGGGCGATGGCATTCAGTGGACCGCGTCGGAGGATGCCGGTCTGCCCTGCACCACCGAGGGGGATCTTGGCACGCTGGGCACCGGCTACACCGACTGTGCAGGTTTCACGGCCTACAAGAGCGTCGGCGAGCTGGCCCATGACGGCCGCATCCTCGGCCTCTTCCTCCAGGACGACTGGAAGCCCGTCGAGCCGGTCACCCTCAACCTCGGCGTGCGCGTCGACCGCGAGACCCTCTTCCAGAACGAAGGCGACAAGGTCGTCTCCCAGTGGATGCCGGCTCCTCGCCTCGGTCTCGCCTGGGACATCACCAACGACAGCAAGACCCTCTTCGCCGTCAACGCCGGTCGCTACTTCGACGTCAACGGCAACTCCTTCGGCGGCTGGGCCGACACGCGCTCGGCCTTCGTCTTCGAGGAGTGGCAGTACGACGGCGACATCACCGACGTGGGCATCGAAGACGGCGTGCCGAACTACTACCTCGGCTTCAAGCAGGACCCCGAAGCCAACCCCCTGGTCTACTGCACCGACGAGAGCCTCGCCCAGTACGAAGACCACCTCAAGGAGCTCGGCTACCTCGACGACGACATCAAGGCCGCCGCCAAGGTCGCCGACAACACCTGTGACGGGCGCCTGGCGCCCTACCACATGGACAAGCTGGTGGTGGGCCTCAAGCGGGAGATCATCCCCTTCCTGGCCATCGGCCTGCGCGGCATCCTCTCGCAGACCAACAACCTCCCCGAGGACGTCGACGCCGACCTCAACACCTGGGTCATCGCCAACCCCGACGTGAAGAGCCGCGACTACCGCGCCCTTGAGCTCACCCTGGAGCGCAAGCTCAAGGACAACTGGCAGGGCATGATCGCCTACACCCTGTCGGAGTCCCGCGGCACCAACCCCGGTCAGTTCGAGCTGGCCTCGGGTGGACAGACCGGCTCGAATGGCAACGAGGTCGGTGTCTTCCTCGATGACGTCAACGACAAGGACGTGCGCGAGGGCTACTACCAGGCCGGCTACGGCTGGCTCCTCGACGGCCTGCACGGGCTCGGCACCCAGGACGACATCGCGGGCTGGTATGGCTACCTGCCCTACCACAGCTTCCACCAGATCAAGGCCAGCGGCTTCTACTCCTTCGACTTCGGCACCACCCTGGGCCTCGTCTACGAGTACGACAGCGGCCATGCCTGGCAGAAGCGCGGCCTCGTCGAGCTGTACGGCGACTACATGGCCTTCCCCGAAGGCCGCGGCACCCGCTTCATGCCGGCGGTGCACTATGTCGACTTCCGTGTCGCCCACAAGTTCACCTTCAAGAATGAACAGTCGATTGAAGGCTCCCTCGACGTCTTCAACCTGCCCGACTTCGACAAGCCGATCACCTACTACGAGAACGACAACGCCAGCTTTGGCAAGGTCCTCTTCCGGCAGGAGCCCCGGGCGATCCGGGCCGGCCTGAAGTACACCTACTAAGGCACCGTCGCCGGGCCGCCGTCGCAGCGATGCGGCGGCGGTCTTGGCTTGGGGATAGGCCGGGGTGATGTCGACGCCGCGCCTCTCCCTCTGCCTGATCGCCAAAGACGAAGCCGCCTTCCTGCCCGGCCTGCTGCGCTCTGTTCAGGGTTGGGTCGACGAGCTGATCCTCTGCGACACAGGCAGCGCCGATGCGACCGTGGCGATCGCCGAGGCTGCTGGCGCGGTGATTGTTCACCATCCCTGGGCGGGTGACTTCGCCGCCGCCCGCAACGCCAGCTTTGCCCCGGCCACCGGCGACTGGATCCTGGTGCTGGACGCCGACGAGCGTCTCGCCCAGGGCGCCGGCCCGGCCCTACGCGGGGCCCTGCTCCTGCCGATTGACTGCGGCCTGCTGCCGCTCCACCACGCCGCCCGCCTCGACGCCTCCGAGGATGCCGTGCGCAGCGGCGCCGCCCGCCTGGGCGAGGTCGCTCGCCTGCCGCGCCTCTTTCGCCGCAGCCCCGATCTGCGCATGCGCGGGCGTGTGCACGAGAGCGTCTCGGACTGGCTGGTGGGCAAGCGGGTGGCCCATGTCGAGGCCCCGTTGATCCATCTCGGTCGGGTGCCCGAGATCGTGGCGGCGCGCGACAAGGGCGCCCGCAACCTCGCCCTGCTCCAGCTTCGCGTGGCCGAGGAGCCCGAGGATCCCGCCGCCTACGCCCACCTCGCCAGCGAGCTCTTTACGGCGGGGCGCGGCGCCGAGGCGGTGGCGGTGGCCCTGGCGGGTTGGGAGGCGCTGAAGGCGGCTTTTGGGCCGCGTCAGCGGGCCGGGCTGCCGCCCCAGGTGGTGCCCCTCGCCACGCTGGTGGTGCAGATCCTGCTCCAGCGCGGCGCGCTGCCCGAGGCCGAGGCGGCCCTGGCCTTCGCCCGGCGACACAGCCTGAGCCCCCATCCGAACCTCGATCACCTCGAAGGGGAGCTGGCCCGCGCCCAGGGAGAGCCCGCCCGCGCCCGGGCCGCCTACCAGCGCGCCCT
>Ga0164294_10000350_pt1 | contig 43110 bp, 33 predicted proteins | sample GEODES005metaG_FD_111479 | JGI IMG/M metagenome (GOLD analysis project Ga0164294, IMG submission 111479) | Oligotrophic lake water microbial communities from Sparkling Lake, Wisconsin, USA - GEODES005 metaG | ecosystem: Environmental > Aquatic > Freshwater > Lake | place: USA: Sparkling Lake... | reverse complement strand
GATTCCGCGGTTGGTACCTAATTCGGCAGACCAAGCGAGGCCTAATTGACCGACATTTCCTTCGTTGATTTGTTCCAAAGGACTAAAGCGATCCTCTTGATAATTTAAACCATAACTCATCCAATCGTTTGGTGAGTCTTGAGGGTTTGATAATTTTTGGTCATCGACTTGTGAGGTAACAGATTCGATGTGTTCTGCACTTCCCTTTGGAGCATCTTTTTTACACGAAAAAACAAGCAAGGAAATGAGCGCGAGGTAGAGCGATGTTTTTTTCATATTTAATTAGTTTCCAAAAGGTACTCATTTTTTTAAAGCTTAAAAAATATAAGGTTTAACAAGAGCTAAAAATTCGGGAACGATTAACGTAGGATCTCCTTTTCGGAGCGTTTCGATCGGGACATATCCGCGGTAATTTGATGCTTGAATGATTTCAAAGGTCTTTTTTAGGTCGATGGGCATTTCTGTTTTACCTGAGAATACGGTTTCTTTTAATTGCCAATTGACCGCAAAAGGAACAGCCTTTTTAATTTCTGCATACACTTCCTTTTCACGAAAACTTCCGACATCTAGAATTAAGCCACACCAGGGGCTATTGACCCGCTGAATAATTTCAATCACCTGATCGGCCGTTTTAATAAAATCGTTATGGTTTTGAATGCCGATGATCACTCCTTTTTTGGAAGCATATTCCGTGCATTCGATGAGTGATTCTACGACCCAATTGGAAATCTGCGTCCAAGAATATCCAGGTAAATCGCTTTTCCCAGCAAATACCCGAAGGACGGGGGCACCTAATTTGGCGGTGGCATCGACCCAGTTTTTGACGAGTTGGATTTCTCGATCCCGGTCAGATTTGTTTGCGAAAACGAAATCGTTCCGACAACCCGTCCCGCTTAATTCCAATCCGATTTGATGTAATTTTCTTTTCAATGAAAACAGGTAATCATCCGTAGGCACTTGGGGATATCCCGGCAAATAATAGCCGGTGAGGTCTAGTCCTTCTATTCCCGCTTCGACGCAAAAATCCATCATTTGTTCCACCGTCATCGTATGCGCCATCAAGGGGGCATTAAACGAATAGGCGTTCAGGCTAATTTTGAGTCGTTTGCTTGGAATCGGAAGAGTCTTGTTATTTCCATGTAAGCGAGTTAAAGCTGGACTGGCGAGCAGATAAGCAAGTGCTGAGCGTCTTTGCATGAGTTCATAGGTTTAGTTTAAAGAAAATCTTCACAAATAAAGCAAATAAACATCTTCAAAAACGTGGAAAAATTTTATTTTTACCACATGTATATATCGATTACAGGACTAAAGCCTAAGGGCTTTTTAAGTATACTCCGATTTTGGAGGCTGGCCATCCCTTCCTTTATGCAAGCAAAATCTGCCAAAGGTAATCTAAGTGCCGAGGTAAAAAAGATGCATGGTTTTCAATGCACGGTAACGGCTTGGGAAAATAGGGAATTCATGTTGGAATTTATGCGGAGCGGAGTTCACCTCAAAGCGATGAAGGCTTTCCCTAAAATTGCGACTGGTCGGACCTATGGTTTTGAATCGGAAGTAATCCCAACCTGGGAGGAGGCATTTTCAGTTTTAATGGAAAAAGGCAAGGATTATTCAGCTAAGCCTTCAGCATAGTTTTCATTGATCTTTTTGCTTTTGAACCAAATGACTTTCGGATTGCCCTGTTTTTTCAGAAATAAACTGAACCCAATATGGACCCTCTGCCAAAATAGACGTGTCCCAAATCCCTTCCATGCTATGCAAAGATATCTGCCGAATCTTTCCGTGAAAATCGATTAGTCGAACGTGTTGGGCATTAGGACTTCTGAAATTCAATTGCTTATTAAAGGGATTGGGAAAAACCTGGGAAGTTTTAGGGGCTTCTTGGGTGGACAAAGGAACCTCTTCGATGATTTCATCCACTTGGATCGAATTAATTTGAAGTATCCCGATAGCAGAACCGATGTCAAGACTTAGTCGGGCATTCGAATCATAGGGCTCATTCATGGTGAACAAAAAACTAAATTCTTTTTCTGTCGTTTCGATGACCATGCCGTTATAAGCGCTATAGGCATTATAAGGATTGGACGAACGACCCATATAGGCGGTGATGGCTAAGGATTTATCCGCTTGCGCTTTGATTTTAACCGCATATCGTTTTTTATAAGTCAAAGGAAATCCGGACCGACTTAATTGGATATGCCAGGTCGTGCCAGTAACGCTTGTCATGTTGACTTTGAATCCATTTCCCGCCCCAACTAAATTACCTAAAGCCCCTGAATTCAGGTTTAAGCTCCAGCCACCCGTTCCTTGCATGTCATATAAATTTTTGGTGGGCAAAGTCCTCACTGCGGGCATCGGATTTTTCAGTAATGCATCCACCAAGGGCAGTTTAAAGGCACCCGTTTGTGGATTATAAATCCCAAATCCGGCGGAATATTCCCAGTAGGCCCAACTTAACCCTTGCGACTCAAACCATCGCGCTAAAAATGTTGTCCACCTCGCCCGACTTTCCATATCCGCCAATTCATAGGAGCCAAATTCTCCCACATGCAAAGGCATTTTTCTCTGTTTCGCCCATTGGATCGCATAATCAAATTCAGATACTACTTGATTTCGTTCCCAAGACAAATCTTCCCATTTCGTACCGATGTATTTATCTTTTAGACCCGCCCAATCGGCGCCTTGGTGTGTGAAATTAAAGGGATTGTAATAGTGAATACTGAGGATCAAATTAGGGTCATTCGGTGGGTTTAAATCTTTGACGCCCCCTAATCCGCCATAGGATGCGGTGCCCAACAAAACCTTCCGACCTGGATTCGTTTTTCGAATTTCCGCCAAGGCATCTGCAAAATAAACATTCCACAATTCCGGACTTAATGCATCATGTGGTTCGTTTAAAACTTCAAACAAAAGCCGATCATTATAGCCCTTAAAATACGCGGCAATCTGCGCCCATTGTTTCAAGAAGCGAGGTTTCGCGGCGGCAGGATTCGTAAACATCTCCTCATGGTGATGCATGTTGATGATAACATATAAATTCTTACTGACGGCCAGATCCACCACGGATTTAATGCGGGCCAAAAACACAGGATTGATGGTATAGGGGTCAGTTAAGAGGGTTCTTTCGGGGACGTCCCAACGAATAGGCACCCGAATATGATTAAATCCCAAGGCCGCAATTTGAGAAATATACTCTTCTTTAAATGGATTTCCCCAGGCTGTTTCGGAGGGCGCCTCGAACATATTCCCTAAATTAATCCCCCGCCCCAGGTTCTGCCCATACACATGCGGGCTCATCCAAAGAACTAAAAATAAGAAAGCTAAGATTTTTATTCGTAGGTCACCGTGGGCCATGCTATCATTTTTTGCGTTCGAAATTAGTCATTTTGCGTACATTTATTTTCGAAGACATAGATCAATTTGGTTTAAAAATAAATAAAATCGACTTCTTTATAATGCACAACCGGCTCCCATCCTTATAAAATCTCGACACGAATATGCTTGGATTTCAAACAATCCCCGAAAGCTTATTATCTTTACACACTCGTGGTAAATCATCGCCCTGAAAAATACTAGGAATGGAGTGGATTAGAAAAGGAAATATTTTTAATGATTGTCACGCACAAGTCCCCGTAGTGGATACGAATCACGATGGATTTTGGCGTATCTATTATTCCAAACGAGAAAATCGCGGACCGAGTTTACCCTATTACCTCGACGTAGAAGCCGGAAATCCACATAAAATTTTAAGACATTCTTCCGGGCCCATTCTAAGTCCTGGACAAAAAGGCATGTTTGATTGGGCCGGTGTGATGCCCACGGAAATCATTCAAGTGGGGGATTTGAAGTACTTGTATTACATCGGTTGGGCCAACCGGATCGATGTCCCTTATCACAATAATCTAGGTCTCGCCATCAGTCATGACCAAGGCCAAACCTGGCAAAAATACTCGGACGGACCCGTTTTTGCTACTTCCGCGAAGGAACCAGGCTATGTGGGAACCATCTCCATCATCAAAAAAGACGCACTTTATTTTGGGTATTATCTTTCATGCCGGCAATGGCGCGAACACGAAGGCCGCATGGAACCCATGTATGATATTAAGATAGCGACATCTGAAAATCTCATCGACTGGACGCCTTTGAATCAATCCGCCGTTTTGTTGGAAAACAAAGAAGGGGGTATCTCAAAAGCCTCTGTGTTACAAATAGGCGAGGAATTTTTCCTTTGGTTCGCGGTTCGCAATGCCGTGGATTACCGGGATAATCCAGCGAATAGTTATCGTATTAAATGTGCGAAAAGCCCCGATTTACTACACTGGAAACGGACGGATGATCTAGGTTTGGACATTGACCTACAAAGTACCTGGGAAAATTCCATGGTGGAATACCCGCATGTGATCGCCTATCAAAACCAAATGTTTATGTTTTATAATGGCAATGGTTTTGGAGAAACTGGATTTGGATATGCGATCTTATCTTGACCAACATACATTTGAGGCCTTGGATGCGGATCTCTATGGGAATCCTCAATTAGCCCTAAGGCCGAAAGTCAGCGTATGTATCATCAGCTACCAGCACGAAGCCTATATCGCGACTTGTTTGGATAGTATTCTTTCACAGCAAGTTAATTTTGAATTCGAAATCATTCTCGGGGAAGATCATTCTTCCGATAAAACCCCGCAAATCATCCAGCAATATGCCGATGCGCATCCGCAGCTCATCAAGGCTTTTGTCAGACCTCGTAACGTGACCGCGAAACGCAATTTTCTACATTGTTTTCTGCAAGCACGGGGGGAATATATCATTTATATTGAAGGCGATGATTATTGGACGGATGTTCAAAAATTGCAAAAACAAGTCGATTTTTTAGACCAACATCCCGACGCTTCCGCCTGTTTCCACAATGCCGAAATCGTCTTTGAAGATGGAAGCGGCCGAAAAAATCAACTGATCAATGGCCCCGAGCAGGCTATTTGGACCCATACCCAAGATTTTTTTAAAGAAAAAGAAACATGGTTTATGGCCACTGCCAGCGTCATGATGCGCCGGAAATGGGTAAATCCTTTGCCCGAATGGTTCATGGATTGCAAAAGTGGAGACATCCCTATGTATGTGATTTTGTCGGAAAAAGGCCCGATTGGTTATTTGCCTGATGTCATGTCCGTCTATCGGAAAAATTTAGGGGGACAAAGTTTCACCGACAGCACCCAGTCAAAGGATTTTTTACAGAATCGAATTTTCATGTATGCCACCTTGAATGCCTATACGAATCGGGCCTTTGAACATTTGATTCATCCGATTTTGTCGGATTACCATGAATTATTGATTCATTGTCGAGAATTTCAAGGAAATTTCCTTCCACAATTAATCCACTTTTATTGGGCTTATCGCTTGCGTCCATCGCAAAGTTTTAAAATGTTGTTGAAGAGAAACCTAATTTCTGAGCGGACTCTTTCCAGGTATGGAAAGCTGCGAACTAAATTAAACCAATGGGCAAAGCGATGAAAATAAAAGGACTATTTTTTCTGCTGGCCCTCGGCCTTTCCTCTTGTCAGCGTGGAATTGTGCCAGGGACCTTAGAATTCCCAAGGGAACTCGTTCAGTTTAAAGCCATTTCCGAGAAGCCTGTTTTTACCGGTACGGGCCAAGAAACCTGGGATAAACAGATTCGTGAACGTGGTTTTATTTTGAAAGAAGGGAAACAATATCATCTTTGGTATACAGGTTATTCCCCCGCTTCTCCCTTGAAATTGCTAGGTTATGCTACCTCGAAGGATGGTTTAGCTTGGCAACGAACATCCTCGCAAAGCATTCATCCCGGCCAGTGGGTCGAAGACGTTTGTGTCCTTAGATGGAAGGGCAACTATTATATGTTTGCTGAAGGGGAAGGCGACATCGCCCACATGCTGATTTCCAAAGACCGAGTTCACTGGGAAGAACAGGGAAATTTAGACATTCGAATGCGGGATGGTAGCCCGATCAAGCCGGGGCCTTATGGCACGCCGACGGTATTTCGCGCCAAGGGGCTTTGGCATTTATTTTATGAGCGAGATGACCGAGGGATATGGTTGGCCACCTCCACCGATCTAAAAACCTGGACAAATGTCCAAGACGAGCCGATCATTTCCATGGGGCCAGATGCCTATGATGCATTTGCAGTCGCCATGAATCAGGTGATCTATTACAAAGGGTTTTATTATGGATTTTATCATGCCTCGGCTTTTAAGGATTGGCATGAATGGTCCACGAACATAGCCGTGTCTGCCGATTTAATCCATTGGAAAAAATATGATCAAAACCCTATTTTAGGGCTTAATCAATCGAGCGGTATGGTGTTAAAAAATGGTCGAGGATTTCGTTTATATACGATGCACCGGAAGGTCATGGTCTATGAGTCTGTCCCTAATTAAGCGATGAGGATGAAAAATTTTACACTTGTCATGTCGATTGCATTCTTCGGATTTCAGTGGAATCTTTTTGCCCAAAAAACGGAATTAACAACTAAAATCTTTAAGACAAAAAACCTGATCGCCCTCTGGGATTTTAAAGAAGCAACAGGCCAAGCTAGAAAATCTATCTTTGGCGATTTTGAATTACTAGAAACGAATGGGGCCGTAACCCGAATCGATGAGGGACCTTTAAGTGGATATTCTGCTCGATTTGGAGATGGGGCCTATCTTTCGTTGGCCAATGAAAAAACAGGCGCACTAAATATTTTTGGGCCGAAGCAAGGCGTCACCGTCATGGCCTGGGTGAAATGGACGGGCGAGCAAACGGGTTTTGTGGGGGGCATGTGGAATGAATACCAAGACGGCGGCAAAAGGCAATATGGCTTGTTTATTTCCTTGCCTCATTACAATGGGAAAAATCAAGTATGTGGCCATATCTCTAGGAATGGGAAACCCACACAGCCTTTTCCCTATTCGATCGACTATTCCGCCAGTGCCCAGGAAGTCCCAGCGAATACTTGGACCCTTGTCGCATTTACGTATGATGGGACCTACATTCGTTCCTATGTGAATGGGAAATTTAAGGCTCGAGAAAAGGAATTAATTTTGAATACACAGGGTTTCGAGGGCTATCCAAATGGCCTGATTCAATCAAAAAATCCGTATTATTATCCTATGGGAATGGGCAACAATGGATCTGATTTCACCGTAGGGGCCGTACTTTTAAAAAAGGGGATGGGGAATTTTTTCAAAGGGCAATTGGGTGGTTTGGCAGTTTTTAATCGGGCTCTGAAAGAGTCTGAAATGTATAGAATTTTGAAAAATAGTTTAAACGTAATTTAACATGAAAGTATTTTACATCATCGCTGGCTTAGGCTTTTTATTTCTCATGGTCCAATCGTACAAACTGATGAGCAATAGTTTAAAAACAGAAAACCAGAAATACAGGCTGGTACTCAAAGAGGATCAATTTGAAATCAGGTTTTATCCTGCCGCCACCTTCGCTAAAATTTATAGTGATGGGACCGATTATAAGTCGGTGGCGAGTAGCGGGTTCAGGAAATTAGCCGGGTATATTTTTGGAGGAAATGACCAGGGCAAAAGTATTTCTATGACGGCTCCTGTACGGATGGAAATGAGTGAAAAAGGGTCAACGATGAGTTTTGTGATGCCAGAAAAATACAAAGAATCTGATTTGCCTAAACCCAAAGACGCCAGCGTACATATCGAGAAATCAAGTCCACAATATGTGGCCGTGATAAGTTTTGGTGGTTATGCGGATGATGAAAAGATTAAAGAACATCGGGATGAGTTATTGAAACTAATTCAAAAAAAGGGCATTCAAGTCGCCGGAGAGTATACTTTTTTAGGCTATAATGCGCCATTCCAATTTTGGAGTCGGAAAAATGAAGTAGTCATTCCGATTGTTTGGAAAGAATAATTTTGCCTATAAAGAATCGTATAAACCTATTCCACTAATTTATAAACTATCAAAAAAGACAAATTTACTCACCTGATCCTGATCCTGTTCCTATTTGGCTCTTGTTCCAAAGAACAATTGGTTCCTTCGATAGTCACCTTACCTAATACGACGACTAAAGTAGATTCACTGGCCTATACGACCGGCAGAAAAACCAATCCGGCGAAAATAGTAATGCATTACATGCCCTGGTTTGAAAAGAACGCCAGTCCGAATGGGAAATGGGGCTTGCATTGGACGATGTCCACGAAGGATCCCAATATCATGGTGGATGGATACCCTGATCGGAGACAAATAGCCAGTTTTTATTACCCCCTGATTGGGGCGTATTATTCTGGGGATCCTGAAGTGATTGAATATCATTTGCTATTAATGAAATATTCGGGAGTGGATGCGGCAGCCATCGATTGGTATGGGACGCATGATTTAAATGATTATAAAATAAATTTCGAAAATAGCGATCAGTTTATCAAAAGAACGAAAGAAGCTGGGCTCGAATTCGGAATTGTGTATGAGCCTTATATAAATTCAATTGTCGAAAATGTAACAGGTCAAAACAAATCGCTGGCGGCCATAGATGACGTCAATTTTTTGAAAAGCAATTATTTTAATCAAAGCAATTACCTAAAAATTAATAATGAAAATGAGTTTTTAGTTTTTGGAAATAATTTTACTGGGCCTGAATGGAATGAGATATTTAAGTCCTCAGGAGCTAGCCCTCGAACCTATTTTTTGCAGAATTTGTCGAATGGCTTAGCCAGTATAAATCCCTCGCCGGGGGAATATTTTTGGGTGAATTCAAGTGACATGGGCGGACAAAAAAACTGGGATAGTTCTTTTAAAGGGCTTAAAATAAGTGGAGCCTATCCGGGATTTAAAGATTTTTATGTTCAAGGGGGTTGGACAAATAATCACCTGAATTGGGTGATCGATGTGAGTACGGCAACCTTGAGAGATCGACTTGATTTTTTGAAAACGATAAACTCAAATGTAGTTCAAATTCAAACCTTTAATGATTTCGGAGAAGGGACGATGATGGAACCTACGGTTGAATTTGGGTTTAGCTTTTTAAATGAACTTCAAAAATTCACGGGAGCTCCTTATTCAACAAAAGAACTCGAGCTCATCTATAAATATTATGTGTTGCGAACGAAATACAAATCAAGCGTCAGCGACGCCCAAACCAAAGAAATATATACCTATTTACTTGCTTGGAAGGTGGGGGAAGCAGAGAAATTGATTAATAAGTATTATAAGTGATTTGCCTAGAAATGAAATTCATTTTTTAATTATCCCATTTGAAACGCTCTCCGCTTATATAAAAAATTTAATTTTTAATGAATTTTATCCGTTATTTGGCGCATGAATAAAAATTTACACACGGAGTCTACTCGTAAAAGTAGGTCCAAATTCCTTTCCCCGAAAACCTCGATGCTTGCCGGGTCTTTTTATTTACTCACCTTTATTTCCATTCCGACGCTCAGTTTATACGCCCCACTTCGCGAAGCGGATTTTATGCAATACACGGGTTCTGTGGATGGCATAGTTTTGGGGACGGTGTTGGAGATGTTCATGGCGCTTGCCTGTATTGCCACGGCTGTGGTGTTTTATCCCGTTTTGAAAAAACAAAACCAAAAGTTAGCGCTGGGTTTTGTTGCTTCTCGCATTTTGGAGGCGTCCTTGATTTTTGTTGGTGTGGGCAGTCTATTGACCGCTCTGAGCTTACATAAGGAAGGCGTCGGTTCGTCGGCAGGCCTTTTGGTGCATACTTTGGTGCTTATGTATGATCGTTTATTTTTAATTGGCCAAAGCTTTATGCCTGCGATCAATGGACTCTTGCTCGGGACAATGCTTTTTCAAACGCGCTTGGTTCCTCGTTGGCTACCCATCCTAGGTATTTTCGGGGCATTTATTTTGACGATTGGCGACGGGGCGGTGGTCTTTGGTTTAATCGGCCAGCATGCGTCTACGACTGCCTTATTTGCCGTTCCGATTGCCCTTTGGGAATTTTCCTTAGGCCTTTATTTGCTTGGGAATGGCATGTACCGTTACCTAAAAAAGCCCTCTGAGAATTAATTTGTCTATTGTTTCATTGGGATTTAATCGACTAAATACTCGGCAAATTTCTTAGTTTTGTAAAAAAAACAAAGACATGAAAAAACGAATACTAATGCTCATGATGGTTTTGGGAGCGAATTTCGCTCAGGCACAAACCAGCAAAGAAACAATGCTTAAAGATTGGGAACGCGCAAAAGCCTATACCAAAGAATACTTGGACGCCATGCCCGAAAGTGGTTATGCCTTGAAACCTACGAAAGAGATGCGTTCTTTTTCTGGCCAAATGTTGCACCTCAGTGATGCCATCTATGGTTTTATAGGAACGGCCACCGACGTAAAACCGACGGCGAGTGGTTTGGAAAAAAGTAATGATACCGCGAAAGCTAGCGTGACAGAAAAGGTAGTTGCTGCCTATGATTTTGCGATTGCGGCGATCAAAAATTCGTCGGAAGAAAAATGGAATGAGCCGATTAAATTATTCGGCCGTTTCGATGCGACTCGCTTGCAAGCGATCCATAAATGTTTCGAACATCAAACGCATCACCGCGGACAAACGACGGTTTACATCCGTTTAGCTGGTGGTACGCCTCCTGCAGAAAAGTTATTTTAATTCGAATTTTTACGTTAGATAATTCCTATTAATCTACATAGGTACCATGGAATATTAATCCATGGTACTATTTCCGTTTGTAAAAACTAATTTTGGCGATGTCGCCAGGGTAGTCTCGGATTTCAGAAATGGTCATAAAACCTGGTGTATTGTAAGAAAAACTAATGGCTTCCCCTTGATGTTCATTTCCGGCATAGGGGGCGTCTTGGGGTTTTTTGGCTAATGCTTGAAGGACGCTTTCTGTTTTATCGCGTTTCCAATACCAAATTTGGCTTTTGTTGCGCAATAAGATGTCCATTCCATCCGCCGAAATGGCACCGGAGGTAAGAAAATCTAAACCTAATTGGGCTAATGGTTTAAGGGCAGAGGTGGTGGTGGATGATTGGGGATAGGGAATTTGATAAAGAAAACTTTTCGAGTTTTCTTTGGTAAGAATATAAAGGTCCTTTGTTAAAGGATCTAGTAAAATCGTTTCGGCATTGGTAGCTCCTCTAGAATAGGTAAATTTTATTTTATCGAATTCCTTGACATGAATTTCTGTGGAGGCACTGAACAAATTTATGCTTGGTTCTGGAAATCGGTATACGGTTGCATTGGCATTTTTTGCATTGTTGTCGCCAATATCCGCGACATAGATATACGTTAAGGCGGGGTCTGGACCGGGTCCGTAGGTCATATCTTCCCAATCGGCCGGGGATGCTCCATCTACATAAATTTTGCCTAAATCCTCGCCATTTTTATTGCTAATAATAATGAAATTTTTCCCCGGTTTATCTTCATGAAGATAAATGATTCCTTTATAGGAAATACTTTCAGCCATTCCAGAGATTTCATCATAATCTTGTTTGACCATTTTGGTGGAGGAGGTCAGTTCAGCAAATAGGGCTGTGCGATCTAGGAGAGAAAGATCAAACACATACGTTGGAATAATAGCAGGAACAAGGGGCGTTATGACGCTATCTTTTTTAGCAGGCTCCATGGGAGCTTGAACACCACATGAAACGCATAGCCAAAGAAAATGTAGAAGTAAGAAAAAGATAGCCTTCATAAATGAAATAAAAAGGGCAGAATGTTCTGCCCTTTTGTAAATATAATTCAAATGAAATTAATAGGTGTGTTGATTTCCTGAACCGTCGGTTGGGAAAGCACCTAAATCTTTATTTGGAGGTGTAATTGTTGCACCAAAAATACCACCAACAGGTACCTTATTTTGAGGGAATCCATATTCCACTAATTTTGGCGCCGAAGGTTTTTTAGGCATCGCATTATTTCCAGTACCTGCTGCATAAACGCCGGCACCGATCGCAGGGGAACCTGCTGTCAAATGGAAATCTGCCCCTGCTGGAATATCATAAACGCGATATAATCTTCCAGCGCTATTGGCTGCTACGTTATAATTTTTAAACAAAGGATCATATTTTAATGAATCATTGGCATTGTTTGTTCCAGGGTTAGTTCCATTTGCGGCAATGATACCATTCGTAAATCCATTTAAATCGGTTGGCTTTTTAACAGTAAATTGATTTGCCTCAATAAACACCATAAATTGTTCTGATCCGCCCATTGGTTTTCCGCGACCGATACATGTTAAGTTATTACCATAAGAGGTATTTAACGTGTCACTCGGCTTTCCTTTTTCAGAAGCAAACGAAATCCGTAAACCAGCTTTGCTATTTACGACAATGTTATTGTAAATAAATCCACCTGCATTTGTTTCTGTATTGATGGAACCATTACGGGTAGCTTTGGTTTGTCTAAATCCATTTTGAACGACTGTATTATTGAAAATATTCACCATACATGTTTTACCGATATCTCCGGAAGTTTTTAATCCATTTGTCGCGACACCAAAACTAAGGTTATAAGCTAAATCGCCATAGCAATCATTTTTTAGGTTGATTCCTTCGCCACCGGTTGCTCCGATTTTAGAAAAAGTATTTCGCATAATGCTCACATAAATATTTTGGCATTTTCCGATGCAATCATCCTTGCTACCATAAAACCAGCTATCTTCTACAATCAAACTTCCCTTAGCATTATCTAAACTATTCATGTAAACTCCGAACATCGGATCACCTGCTTTTGCTCCATAATCGGGTGCATTTACTCCCCATGGACCACCGACATATTCGATGTGCGTCCAACGTAATAAGAGCAATTTAGCTTTTTGACCACATTGAAACCCTCCCCAATATCCTTTGAATGCAGGATCATTGACAGAATCATCCTTATAGCTTGAATTCGATTTTTTAACCGTAGAAGTTTCAAATACGGTAAACCAGTTCGGTGCAGTTTTTGAACCATTACTCACTAACATCCCATTTACATAAAAGGTAGGACTTGTCGCAGGACTCAAACCATCGCCATGGATTAATACTTTTACGCCCGGTTGGATATATAAGGTATCTCCTTCATTCACGGTTACATCAGACATGATGTGATAGGTTTTACCTGCTAACATGGTACCTTTTAAAGGAATAGCGTTACCGCTTGCATCTTTCTTAGGTAAAATCGTATCAGAAATGGATTGACCTACGACTTTAAGTGCTTCCGAAATTTGTGCTTTTTCAACACTTTCTGTTTGGCAGCTAAACACAGATAATGTGGTTATAATTGCTGCGAATAAACCAAGTACATTTTTTTTCATTTTTTAATTGTTTAAGGAGGAGTACTATTTATAAAATGTAACGAAGGCCTAATTGGTAATTTTGGCCATACATATTTTTGGATGAAAGTGTTTTAGAATCGCCCGGTGTTTGATAAGAAACAGGGTAACTGTTACTTAATTTTTGATTGATGTAAAACAAATCGGGGGTGTTTAACAGGTTTTGAATTTTAGCAAATAAACCTAAATGCTTGCCCATTTTCTTTTCTGCAGAAAAGTCAAAAAGGCTTAAGCTATTCTGCCATTGATCAAATTCATAATATGGAGAAACAAGGGAAATTCGTTCTCCTGTAAATTGCCAAGCAAGCTGCAAATCGATTCCTCGTTTTAGATTTTTGTATAAGAGTGATGCGTTTGCAATGTGGGGCGATTGTCCTTGTAGTGGCCTAGTTTGTTCCGGCGCAGGGCTCACTAATTGGTTATTAAATGTCTTTAATTTCGTAGTTGTGATGGATGAATGGGTGTAGGTATAATTTAGTCGAATACCAAAATCCTTCACATACTTTTCGAAGACAATTTCTAAACCATAATTAACGGCATTACCAAAATTTTGTGGTTGGTAATATTGAACCTTATCGCCTGAAAATCCATATTCAATAGGATTTGTGATCTTCTTATAAAAAGCACCAATTAATAATTGTTCATTCTGGCGAGGAAAAAATTCGTAACGAAAATCAATATTATCGGCCTTGGCATGTAATAATTTTGGATTTCCTAATTCATCGTATTCGTCACCCGTGCGAAGGGTCGGGACGATTTCAAAATAACTTGGCCGATTGATCGAATTAAAATAGGAGAATCGTAGATTTGATTTCTTATTCAGCACATATTTGAGATGTAAACTAGGTAGGTAATCTGCGTAGCTAATATTTCCGGTTTTCCCAGCAATGGTTTTTGGAACATCCGTTTCAAAACTTTGTTCTGTCGTTTCCATTCGAACTCCGGCTAATCCTTCTAAACGTTTGAACGTTAGTTTTAGCATACCAAAAGCAGCGCCGATGTTTTCGGTTGCTCGGTAGGTATTTGGATTTGCAGGGCTTCCTGTTGTATTAAAAACGGACCAATTGAATTGATAAATATCCTTCCAAAGTTGGAAACTTCCATCCGGGTTTGGAATCGTTCTTAATTCATAATCTTGATAGAGATTTGTACGTGTTTTGTTTCGATACATTCCCCCTAAAGTGAATGTAAAAGGAATCGTTTGATTCAATGTATTTGAATAGGCGAGCTGCCCATATCCTGAAAGATCCTTGTCTTGATTATTTTCCCAAATTCGGTGATAATTCACCACCTTATTTGGGTGCTGGTATGGCTTAGGATTTGTTCCATCTTGAAAAAATCCGGTGTCGTATTCATATTCAGCTAAATCTGGAATATTGCTAGATGCGAATGAATAAGCTCCAATCCACTTAAAATTCAAATGAGGAATGAGTTGATGTACACCTTCTAATGTGGCATTGTATATGCGTTGGGTTTGGAATTTAGAACGGCCAAAATACCAAACTTGTCCTGTTCCATATCCCACTCTTGGCGGAGGCTGGAGGGTGTCATTTGTCATTCTATTTTGCGCATCATCCAAGATGGCATAGAACGAATAGAAATTTAAGCGATGCTTTTGGTTTAAACGATAATCCAACTTCACATTAAGTCCCGTCCGGGTTAATTGGTTTGAATAATCTCTCAAATTCGCATGCTTGATTTGAAGAGATCCAGGTTTATTCGTTTCGTCATAATATACACCTGGAGAAAAAATACTTTGATAGGCACGGTAGGTATTTTGATAGGAGCCACCAAACATAATGCCTAATTTATTGTCAAAAAATCGGTTGCCAATGGAAAGATTAGCAATGGCATTTGGCGTAAATTTTATTGGGGTATAATTTAAATTATCCCGTGTAAAATCTGCAGGCTGTGCCATGTACAAGGGCCCATTTTTTTCATAAGGAGATTGTAATTGGATAGCCTGCACAGGAAAAGCCATGAACGGTTTTTCAAATAAATTCTGACTATAACCCGAAGAAACACTGCCATTGATGTATAAATTTTCTGGCGCATTTTTCATCACTAAATTGACCGAACCTCCGATGGCGTCCCCTTCCATATCAGGCGTTAATGTTTTATTTACCTCGACACGTTCTACCAAATCAGAGGGGAAAATATCCATAGGGACATACCTATTTTTATTATCTGGACTTGGAATTTTAATGCCATTAATTAAGGTATAATTATAGCGCTTATCCATTCCTCGAATAATCGCATACCGGGCATCGCCACTACCACTTCGTTCTACAGAAATTCCCGAAACACGTTGCAAAACATTGGCAATGGTAATATCGGCGGAAAGTTGGATCGCCTTTGCTGAAATGACATTTAATTGGTTGGAAGCAAATTGTTCAATTTTTTTTGCCGAAATTTCAGTTTCTTTATTTTCTGCGGCCATTACGACCACTTCGATCAACTGAACATTATTTTCCTGAAGTGTAACAGTTATTTCACTCGATTTTTCTAGAACTACAATGGTATCTTTTGCTTGAAATCCCACGGAAGTGAAATGTAAATTATATGCCCCTGGCTTTAATTTATCAAACCGAAAACTTCCATCCAATTTAGAAAGTGTAGATGTTTTTAAATTTAGGATGACTACGCTTACACCAATGATGGGTTCGTTCGATATTTGATCTATGACATTCCCTTTTAATGATAAGCTAGCTCCTGATTGCCCGTTTAGGATAAATGGCAAAATGACAAGTAATACGACGCTTTTTAGGAACTTCATGAACTACAGGGACTTTCAAATTAAAAACAAAGTAAGTCCGAAGAGTTTTGATTAAAATGCCAGCTAGGCAGATTTAATAATTATGTAAAAGAGAGGTAATGCCAAGGTAACTCGGTGGCCTTTATGCGATAATTTTAGTAATAATTTTTTAATATAAATTATCTAAAATAAATTTTTAAGGATCGCGTAAATAAAATTGTAGCATGTTTGTTTTCGATCTATTTTCATAGGCTACGCCTTCTTGATTAAAATCTAGCTTTTGTAAAATTGCTTTCATGCCTTCATTGTCACTCCGAGTCGTAGCAAAAACCGCTTGCTTCGGGATAAGCCCTACGAGGGATTTGCATAATTTTAATGCCAATCCCTGATTTCGGAAACTTGGCGAAATAAACACATAGCCCAATTCTAGGGGAATATTTTCAGGGCTTTTAGACAAGCAAGCTTGATCAAAAACAAAGGTTCGGTAGGATAATTCCGGACGTTTAATCGTAGCGGTTCCCATTACTCCCATTTCTCCCTTTATATAGGCTGTTAATAATGAACTTTCCATCCGGTTAAGCACCAATTCTGCATTCGCCTCGTTACCGATTTTTATTAAGTTTATAATAGCAATTTGTTCTTTTTCTGAGATGGCCCCAAATGGGCTAATCAGCAATTCCATATAGGCTTGGTTTATCGGCTGTAAACTTAGGTTTCGGATATAAAATCTATAATATGGAAATGTAAAACAATTCGAAAATCTATTTCATGCTTTTTAAGTCCAAAACCGATCAGATTTGGATGATCATATTTTAAATTATCTGACAATCAATGATTTGAGGGTTTAAAACTGTCCTTTTATAAGACGCTTATTTTCATTAAAAAATTTATAATTTCTTAATCTAAAAATCCCCAATTTAAAACCTCCAAATCGTATTTTTAAGTATTAAAATTCGGAAACAATGGAACAAAAAATGGAGTTAAATCACTTACAAAAACAAGAGGTCAAATCGGCTTATTTGACCCGCCAAAATTCACTAAAATCTATTTTTGATATCGACGTATTGGTCGATGAAATTTTTGATGTTTGCATGACCAATGCGCAGGCATTTGATTTATCAAATGACAACGAAGATGGCGACCTAGCTAATATGTATTACAATTTAATCTATGATTATTTGGAATACGTTTCTGATGAAATTGCCGCTTAAGGTAAATACTCCATTGCTGGTTTTTTCCCCGTTTTTGAAAATGCACGCATTGCCTCAAATGCCCGCATGGTTTGCGTATCTGTAAACTGACAATGTGCCTGACCATTCGTGTATTTCACTGCGAAATAGGCATCGCGGCCTTGGGCGTGTATCATGTTTTCGATGTTGGTAACCGCATAGTTCGGCGGAATTAATTGGTCATATAAGGTATGCATCAGCACCACCGGCGTATTGATTTTCCCAGTGCGATCATAGCGGGCAAATAAAAGATCCGGGTTTTGATTAGCGGCCAATCGTTCCGCCGTCGCATTTACCAGCACATTATCCGGATAACCGGAATAGAGCGTTTGGGTATTATCAAAAGGATTTCCGCCGAGTTTCAACGCGATATCCCGCAAGACATTTTGATTAAAAAATAAGGCGCCTGGTAAATCATCCAACTTCAAATCAAATCGCCTCGCAAAAGCCACTGCCAACGCCGAATCTTTTTTTAATACCGCCTTTTTTATTTCCGCCATCCGAGGTCCCGCCGTCGCAAATGAAACAAATCCCACCGAACTTTCTACATTAAAAATATCCGCCAAGCGAGGAACAATACCGGGGAATAAGCCATTAAATGTTGCATACATGTCGAACTCTTTGCGGCATTGCAAATAAGGACGCGACGACAAAGGACATAGCGGCAATCCTCCATTGTAATATTGCCCAAAATTCTCCAAAACCGCGAAGGTCACCCCGCCACCCATGGAATGGCCCATCATGAAGGTAGAATCCGGTTGGCCCATTTTCTGAATAAATGCCTTTCTCAATTCCTCAGTCGCATCCACTCCCTCCGCCAATGCAAAACCCTGAATCGGGTAATCCGAAGCTGCCACCGCGAATCCTCGGTCTAAAATGCCCTTCAACCGTTTCTCCAAACCCGAATTCGCACTTGCCGCTGGCGAACCCATAAACTGGTAGCCATGGGCATACATGACGAGTTTCTTATTCCATTTAGCCGGCATAAGCACTTGGTAGCCTCCGCCTTTGAGGGGACCGAGGTTAATTTTTTCTTGGGCTAGAAGGGGTAAACTAAGTAATACTAGGAGTAAGAGTTGTTTCATAGGTGTCAAATTTTAGAACAAAATAGGGAGATTTTAGCAATTATTCCTGATAGCTAGGTCGCTAGATAGTACTATTTCATCGATTAGTCCATGATAAAGGATGGCTACTGGAGAAAAAAAATCTATTTTAGGCCCCAACCTCATTATTGTTACCATGAAACTTATCGCCTCTTTTCTCTTTTTAAGTATCAGTGTTTTTGGCGCAATGGCCCAACAAAGCAACTGGACACCATCTTATCCCAAATTAAATTCGGTAACGCGGCTCAGCAAAAATTCCTTTGCCAATCCGAAGGCCGAAGACCTTCCCTGGGTTCGTTGGAATTTCCCACCTGAAACGGCGGAAATTGCTGAATTGGAAAAGCAATTGGTCGAATTAAAAGCCGCGGGAATCGCAGGCGTCGAAATCGGGCAGGGCGGCGATCCGACCCTCGCGCAAATCGAGGCTGTACTAAAAAAAGGCAACGAACTCGGCATCAAAATCAGTTTAAAATACAAGACGGGGGCACCGATTCCGGGCAAATTTTCGATCAAGCACGATTATGCCCGCAAAACATTATCGGCCTCAGATACCCTATTGTCAGCAGGGAAAGCCTATGCCGATTCCTTGCCTGGGAAAGGCGCTATTTTAGCCGTGCATGCCTATCGGGTGAGTCAAATGCCCGCGAAAGGATCTAAGTTATTAACCATTGACCCTTCGACCCGGATTAATTTATCGGATAAATTCATCGCCGGGGAATCCAAAGGCTATTTCGGAAAACCTTTGTCAGGCTTTCTCGCCTGGACCGCACCGGCAGGCGAAGGCACCTGGGCGCTCATCGTCATCCGCATGGCGGGTGTGGATCCCCAGCCGGAAGTCTTCAGTAAAGAGGGAACCCAATTACTCATCCAAGGCTATGAGGCCTATTGGACCCCAAGCATCAAAGGCCTTTTGAAACAAAATGGGGGCGACATTTTTAGCGATTCACATTCCATTGACGGTTTCGGTGCGCCAAGCGACGTATGGAGTAGCAATATGGCCAGTGATTTTAAAACGCAAGTCGGCTATGACCTCATGCCACATTTACCCGCTCTCATCGACATCGGCATGGATCGCATCTGGGGTCCCCGCGGTGGAAGCATGGATGCCAAGCATTATTATACCTATTCCGACCAAAGCGATATACGAATCCGGGCAGATTTCAACCAATTACGAACGAATCTTTTTATCGAAAACCGCATCAAGCCTTTCAGCGATTGGGCGCATGGCTACAATTTAGCCCTCCGCTTACAGCCCGAGGACACACCTACGGTGAATATGCCGGACCAATTGGACGTCACCTATTTCCTCGATCGGCCCGAACACGAAACCCTGACCTCCGGTGACCAAATCGACGTCTATCGCCCGATGGCCTCCGCCAATCACATCAGCGGAAATACCTGGTATTCAAATGAATTAGCCGCCGCACGCTCATTAAACTATGCCCAAACTTTTCAAGATATCCTCGTTCGTCAAAACAAAAATTTTGCCAGCGGACAAAGCAAAGGCGTTTACCACGTGTATCCATATACGTTTAATTCAAAGTCAGTTTGGCCGGGGTATAATACTTTTGGGGAGGGGAATTTTTCGAATAGTTGGGGCCCCCGCAATCCCATTTGGGCAGCCGATGCACCAATGATTAACATGTGGATGGCTCGGAATGAGCAGGTATTAAAACAAGGTCGGGCGAAAATCGACGTGGCGGTTTATATGCAAAACTATTCCTTCCCGGCCCCCTTCGTGGCGGCAGCTAACAATATTCGCTTTTGGAATGATTTAAGTTTGCAGGAACATGGTTTTACTTGGGACTATTTGAATCCGACGCTGATGTCATTGCCCCAGGTGAGCGTGAGTAACCAGCACCTATACGAAGCGGGACCAAACTATAAAGCCTTTATTTTAAATGGGCATTTGCAAGCAGGATCCGAGTTTAATCCGGCGAAAAATACCTTGCCCGTGGCGATGGCAGAAAAACTTATGGATTATGCCAAAAAGGGATTGCCGGTGATTATTGTTGGGCCATTACCAAGCCGGACCCCAGGGAATACCCCGGGTGATGATGCAAAATTAAAGCAGGTGCTTGTGGAATTACAGCAACAAAAATCTGTGTATGCCATAGCCACCGAAAAAGAAGTTCCAGCTTTTTTGAAATCGATTGGGATTCTACCCGGCGCTGAAACCGAGAAACCTTCGAGCATCATGAGCATGCGACGTTTTGATCCAGCCTCGGGGACCAATTACTACTTTTTATATAACCAAGGTGACGATCAAATTCCGCCTCCCGGATATAGCAAAGAAGAGCGCTATAAAAACCTACAAGGGACCCCCGGAAATATATTTGAAGAACCCAAAACCATGCGGAGCAAAGGGGCTACTTATGGCACGAAAATAGGTACAGCCTTGTCGACGAAAATCACGTTAGAAGGCGCAGGCCAACCCTTTATTTTCAACGCCTGGTCCGGTGAAATTCTTCCGATTGCTCAGTATGAACGGAAGGGCAATCGGGTCACCGTCAATGTACGTTTGGATGTGGATGAATCGATGTTAATCGGCATTAGCTCAAATCCGGCACAATTAGGCATAGCAGGCAACTCACTTTTTGTTCAGTCCACCACCGCTGAAGGCGTGCATTCCTTAGGCAAGGGGAAATTTGCCATCTATTCGAGCCAAGCAGGGAAATACACCAGTACATTCAGCAATGGCAAAAAGGTGATTTCTCAAATTTCAAATTCAATGGCGAAAATGGATTTAACCTCAGGGAAATGGAATTTAAGCGTCGAAGATTGGAAACCCGCGAATCCCTATGGAAGCACGGGTGTGGCCAGTGCGGCTACGGATAAATCGAAGGTCCAATTAACGCTGAATGGCTTAAAGGCCTGGCCTGATATAGCGGAACTAAAGAATGCTTCGGGTCTCGGGACCTATAACTTTGAATTGGAATTGCCCAAAGACTGGAATCCGGGGAAACACGGGGCGCGCTTGAGTTTAGGTCAGGTGGTTGATACCTTTACGTTGCAAGTGAATGGCCAATCGGTGGCCATCGACCAAATCGGCGCCATGGCCGACCTAGGAAATACCCTACATGCGGGTAAGAATACCTTGCTTATTCGCGTAGCGACGACGCTGAATAATCGCTTAGTGGCGCTGAACAAAGCTGCCGCTGACCGAGGTATCATTCAGGAATATGGTTTGGTGGGGCCGGTGATTTTGCAGCCGTATTCCAAAGCAATTATTTCAATCAAATAAAATTTCCAATCTGCCCGATTCGTCGGGCAGATTTTGTGAAACGCGAACAATCGCTTACCTTCAAATAATTATTAATGCAAAATCCTGGTAATAAGGATTTTGTTTAGCTAAACCTATTTGAAATGAATATTGGCAAGCGATGCCACCGGGGCGTCCTTTTTATTCTATTGTTGGGATTTGCAATACCCTTATTTGCTCAAAAAAACAGCAAACCGAACATCCTCTACATTTTAGTGGATCAATGGCGCGCGCAATCCGCCGGATATGCGGGGAATCAAGATGTGCATACACCCCAATTGGACCGATTGGCCAGCCAAAGTATGAATCTGACCCACGCCGTGTCGGGTATGCCCGTTTGTTCTCCACATCGAGCTTCTTTTTTAACAGGCCAATATCCATTAACCCATGGGGTTTTTATGAATGATGTGTTGTTGGACACAAACCAAATCACCCTCGGCAAAGTATATAAATCCGCGGGCTATCAAACGGCCTTTTGGGGCAAATGGCACGTGGATGGACACGGGCGGAGTTCGTATATTCCGGTGACGCGCCAACAAGGCTTCGACGACTGGAAAGCCCTCGAATGTACCCATGATTATAATAATTCAGCCTATTATGAAGGAAATTCTCCGGTCAAGAAGGTCTGGGAAACCTATGACGCCATCGCGCAAACGCAGGATGTGTGTCAATATTTGACGAAACAATCGAAACGTGATAAACCCTTTTTTTTAGTACTTTCCATCGGTTCGCCGCATGATCCCTATCAAACCGCGCCAGAGAAATACCAGCGCATGTATGCTGGGAAAACCTTTCGGCTTCGAGAAAATGTGCCGGCGGAATTAGCTGAAAAAGTCCAACAAGATTTGCGGGGATATTATGCACATATGTCGGCCATCGACGATTGCATCGGGATGTTACGCAAAACCTTACACGAACAAGGGCTGGATAAAAACACAATGATCGTATTTACTTCGGACCACGGGGATTTAGTCGGTTCGCACGGGGCATGGAATAAGCAACAAGCCTACGACGAAAGCATTCGTGTACCCTTTTTAATTCATTATCCGAAGGCCTTTGGATCCAAGGGTAAAAAGTCCAAAGCGCTCATTAATTCGCCGGATATTATGCCTACTTTATTAGGCTTCTCCGACATTAAAGTCCCTAATTCCGTGGAAGGCAAGGATTTTTCGAGGATACTGATGGGCCAACAAAAAAACGATGTTACCCATACCTTAATTTCCTGTGTTCAACCTTTTGGCCAATGGACCCGTGCCAGAGGCGGGAAAGAATACCGCGGCCTGATGACCGAGAAATATACGTATGTTAGGGATTTGAAGGGGCCATGGCTTTTGTTTGATCGGGAAAAAGATCCATTTCAAATGCAAAATCTGATCGGTCAGGCATCCGTGGCGGCGCTGCAAAATTCCTTGGATCAGGACCTGACAAAGGAATTAAAAAAGCGAAATGATGCTTTTTTACCCGGCCTCGACTATGTGAAAAAATGGAATTACGTCATCGATGCCACAGAGACAGTACCTTACGTTAAAATAAATTACCAAGGCTTACCGATTACTGATACCTCATCTGGTTATCCTTCTTTAAAATAATTTTTATGGAGCGCATATCACCTTTAATTTTAATTCATTTGTCTAAAAATAGGCTTAAGCTCTTTGGATTTCTATTTATCATGGGAATTGGTTTTTTGCAATCCCCATTCGTTTTAGCGCAAAATAAAAAGCCGAACATCATTTTCATTTTGACCGATGATCAACGTGCGGAGGCCATGGGTTATGCGGGCAATAAAATCATTCAAACCCCGGAAATGGACCGATTGGCCCGCGAAGGAATTTACTTCAAAAATGCGTTTGTGACCACGCCCATTTGCGCGGCGAGTCGAGCCAGTATTTTAACCGGATTGTATGAGCGGACGCATTTATATACGTTCCAACAAGGTAATTTAAAACAACCTTATGCCGATCAATCCTATCCCGTCCTTCTCAAAAAACAAGGATATTACACCGGATTTTTCGGGAAGTTCGGGGTAGAATATCCGTATTTCAACCAGATGTTTGACCAAGGGGAAAGCTACGATCGGAATACAAAATTTAATGACCACCGAGGGTATTTTTACAAAACCTTGGGCAAAGACACGGTTCATCTAACCCGCTATACGGCACAAAAAGCCATGGATTTTATTTCAAGTGCGCCGGCCGATAAACCCTTTTGTTTGTCTTTAAGTTTTAGTGCACCCCATGCGCATGATCCTGCGGTCGACCAGTATTTCTGGCAGCCTGAGGTAGATAATCTATACAAAGATGTGGTGATTCCGCCACCGATTATGGCCTCTGATGCGGATTTTATGGCGCAGCCGGATTATGTACGGAATGGGGAAAATCATACGCGTTGGCGATGGCGTTTCGACACCCCCGAGAAGTACCAAAAAAGTGTGAAAGGATATTATCGAATGATTTCAGGGGTGGATTTAGAAATAGGGAAAATCCGTAAACTTCTAGCTGAAAAGGGCTTAGATAAAAATACGATTATCATCTTTTTGGGGGACAATGGATACTTTTTAGGGGAGCGGCAGTTTGCCGACAAATGGCTGATGTACGATAAGTCATTGCGCGTTCCAATGATGATTTATGATCCGCGGAGGCCGGGCCATCGGGTGGTGGAAGACGAGGTGTTGAACATTGACATTGCGCCGACCATCTTCGGATTTGCAGGTTTAAAGCCTTCTGAAAACTGGCAGGGGCTCAATTTATCTGCCTATACACAAGCGAAATCTCCGGCCAAAACGCGGACCGAATTTCTCTGTGAACATTTGTGGAAAGTAGACATCATAGCATCCAGCGAGGGCTATCGGACAAAAAAATGGAAGTATTTCCGCTACCGGGAAGACAAGGCGCATGAGGAATTGTATGATTTGAGCAGGGATCCTTTGGAAAAAAAGAATCTAGCGGGCAATGTAAAATATGCCTCGGTTTTAACGGACATGCGAGGAAAAATGGAACAAAAAATTGTAGATTTGGAAAGCAAAAGAATCCGCTAATCCATCTATGAAATTTTTGTTTATTTGCCTGGTATTTTTTTGCGTTTCAACGAATCTGTTCGCCCAAAAAAATGTCATCTTAATCATCGCGGATGATCTCGGTTCTGATTATTGTGGATTTTATGAAAACCATGTAGACACGGTAAATTTGCCAAACGTTCGCCGCTTATTAAAAGGCGGCGTTCGATTTAAGAATGCTTGGGCGAATCCATTTTGTTCCCCTACACGTGCAGGGATCTTAACGGGGCGATATAGTTTTCGGACAGGTGTGGGGGCAGCGATTGGCGGCGCGACTTCTGCAGTCTTGGATACGGCAGAAATGACCATTCCGAGGCTTATGAAAAAATTTAAACCCACCGGATTAATCCAAGCGCACATCGGCAAATGGCATTTACAAACGCCTAACCCAAAAACGAATTTCACCTTCCCGAATAAAATGGGCTATGACCATTTTGAGGGAAGCTTTCCGGGTGAATTGCCTAATTATTTTTCTTGGACCAAAATAACAAATGGGACGGACGCCACATCTACACGTTATGCCACTACGGAAAATGTGGATAATGCCGTCAGTTTTATTAAGAAAAATAAGGAGCAATCTTTCTTTCTTTGGTTAGCCTTTAATGCGCCGCACAGCCCTTTGCATCTTCCGCCTTCTGATTTGACAAAAGCTAAATTAAGCGGTACCGCAGCCGATATTAGTGCGAATCCTAAGGCCTATTTTAAGGCTATGAACGAGGCGATGGATCATGAAATCGGCCGGCTCTTTGATTCCCTGAGCACCTATAATTTATGGGCGAAAACGGACATCATTTTTATCGGGGATAATGGGGATGATTCGCCGGTGGCGCAGTCGAGCCCCGCCAAAGGAAGCGTGTATCAAGGCGGCCTAAACGTTCCGATGATTATTTCAGGCCCCTCCGTGACGAGCCCGAATCGAGTGAGTGATGCGCTGGTACATACGACGGATTTATTTGCGACGATTTTGGAATTATTTGGACATACAACCTGGTCTTCCGAGATAAAGGCAAGCAAACCCGTAGATAGTAAAAGTCTATTTCCCATTCTGAAAAATGAAAAAACGGATGTTCGGGATTGGATTTTTGCGGAGGTGTTTGGCGGACCGGCGCCGGCTAGTGAGGGGAAGACGATTCGAAATAAAAGCTATAAATATATCGCCATGACGAATGGCAATAAATTACTTTTTAATCTGCAAACGGACCCTTCGGAAAAAACGAATTTGTATAGTTCGACGGCGACGGGTGCGAATCTGACAAACCTGGAATTTTTGTGTTCTGAAATGAGTAAATTATTGCAATTGCCGAATGGCTGTAGCCTAGTTCTCGCGAGCCAAGAAGAAATCAAAACGATAAACCCATTTCCTAATCCATTTACTTCTCAGATTCAGTTGGCGATCGACCAGGCGGATGCAGAATTCGAATTAGTAAACGTGGCGGGCCAAGAGATTTTAAAAGGAAAAAATATTTCCAATCAGGATGTAAATCCGATTCCTAAAGGGATTTATTTCTTGCGCGTACATGGGCAGGTGTTTAAATTAGTCAAAGAATAGGCTAGCCGATTTTCCATGTCAGAGCAGGCCAAAAACCAAAACAAGAAGGAAATAATAATTTGGTTATTTCGTATGCCAAATTAATGATTAATTTTAGCGACCTAAATCGTATTACTTATGAAAATTCGTTTACTCATTGGCCTTTATTTTGGAGTTCTATTCACCCTTTCGGCCCAAAAAATGTCACCCCTTGTGTCTTTGCCAAACGGCTGGAAACTAAGTTCCGCCGGGAAATCATTTGCCTTAGGTGATTTACCATTAAATATCGCGCTAAGTAATTCAAAGAAATTTATGGCGGTAACGAATAATGGAGTGAGTGCGCATAGCATTATGTTGGTCGATGTGAAGTCGGAACGCGTACTCGATTCCATCATCATTCCGAAAGCCTGGTACGGACTTGCCTTTAGTCCTTCGGATGAATTTTTATATGCAGCCGCTGGGAATGACAATAAAATTGTCAAATATCAAATTGCGCAAAATAAATTGAGTAAAAAAAGTGAAATCGTTTTGGGTGCGGCATGGCCGAATCGAATTGCTCCTGCTGGAATTACTTTTGACCAAAAACGCCAAAAACTTTACGTGGTAACTCGGGATAATCGAACCTTGTATGTAATCGACGCGAAAACGGAGAAGATTGAAAAACAATTTGGTTTGGATGGGGAAGCCTATATGAGTGTCTTGAGTTTGGATGCGAAGGATTTATATATTTCGTGTTGGGGTTGTGATCAGGTTTTGGTTTTTGATCTGGAAAAACAAGCATGGAAGAGCCCGATTCGAGTGGGCGATAATCCGAATGAAATGATTTTGGGGGCCAATGGTCGATTATTATATGTGTGTAATGCCAATGACAATTCCGTGTCTGTGGTCGATGTTAAAACACAAAAGGTAATAGAAACGCTTGATGTCGCCTTGTATCCAAATTCACCTTCTGGATCTACCACGAATGGCTTGGCCGAGGATTCAAAAAACAAGCGATTATACATTGCGAATGCAGATAATAATTGTTTAGCGGTATTTGACATTTCGGTGCCGGGAAAGAGTCGGTCGAAAGGCTTTATCCCCACGGGCTGGTATCCCACTCAAGTAAAATATATCAACCAAAAAATTTGGGTTAGTAATGGCAAGGGAAATACGTCTTTGGCGAATCCATACGGACCTCGTCCCATCAAAAATGGAGAAGAAGTGATTTTGCACGGGGCGGATATAAATGCACCGAAAGAAGTGCAATACATCGGGTCGATGTTCAAAGGCTCGATGAGTGTAATCGCTTCGCCCACGGAAAAAGAATTAAGCAACTATTCCCGGGCCGTATATCGAAATACATCCTATAACCCAAGCAAATCGGCATTGGCAGATAAAGATGCTCCAGGATTTCCGATCCCCATGAAAATGGGTCAAAAATCGCCCATCAAATATGTCTTTTATGTCATCAAAGAAAACAGAACCTATGACCAGGTTTTGTCTGACGTGAAAGGTGGAAATGGCGATACGACTTTGTTGTTATTTGGGAAAAAATATACACCAAACCAGCATGCCATCGCCGAGAAATTCGTGCTGCTAGATAATTTTTATGTGGATTCGGAGGTTAGTGCGGATGGGCATATGTGGTCGATGGGGGCCTATGCGACGGATTTCATGGAAAAAAGTTGGCCTACCAGCTATGGCGGCAAAGGCGGAGGCATTTATGGGGAAGCAGAAAAAAATGTGGTGCTGAACAAGAATGGGTTTATCTGGGATGAATGCAATCGTTTTGGGGTTAGTTTTAGGACTTATGGGGAATTTGTGACCGCTGGAAAACCGACCATTCCGGTGTTGAATAATCATTTTAACCCTAGTTTCCCGAGTTATAGTTTAGCCATCATGGATACGACGCGCTTGCGGATTTGGAAAACGGAATTTGATCAGATGGTCAAAGAAAATCGCGTGCCTCAGTTTAACACCTTGCGGATGGGAAATGATCATACGGAAGGCTTGCGGATCGGTCGGCCTACGCCCTACGCGCATGTGGCGGATAATGATTATGCCGTTGGGCTTCTCATTGAGACCTTGTCTAAAAGTCCAATTTGGAATGAGACAGCAGTTTTTATTTTAGAAGATGATGCACAAAATGGAGCGGATCACGTGGATGCGCATCGCAGTACGGCTTATGTCGCGGGGGGCTTTGTGAAACGAAATTATGTGGATCACACGGCCTATTCGACCAGTTCCATGTTACGTACGATGGAATTAATTTTAGGCCTAAATCCGATGTCGCAATATGACGCGGCGGCCATGCCGATGTGGCGTAGTTTTGATTCGGTGGCAAAGCCAATTGACTTTCAAGCGATTAAACCGAATGTGGATTTACAAACAAGAAATGTTGCGCGGAATGAATGGCAACGAAAATCAGAGCTCTTTAATTTTGACAAGGAGGATGCGAATAATGACGTCGCATTTAATTTGGTACTTTGGCATGGACTCAAAGGAAATGCGATTCCTTTTCCTGGTCCGACACGGGCGGCTTTCGTATTCCCAATTGTTAAAAAGGATGACGACGACGATTAAGATGTCTCGGTAACGGAGGGGGGGGCCGTATCAAATAGGCTTAAGCCTGCTTTAATTGGCGATGCGAACCATCACAGGTCGGCATGCGTTTCGAAAGGCCACACCAACAATCCGTCATCCCTTTCCCCCGCATAATTTTATCTTCCATCCGTTCAATCCGAGTGATGCGGGTAGCAGATTGTTTAGGTTCGGAGAAATGCATCAAATAGGCCCGTTGACGACCCGGCGTCAATCCTTCAAAGGCCTGTTTAAAAGCCCGATTTTTCGAAAAAATATCGCTTAATTCTTCAGGTACAGGATATTCGTTGACCTGTTTATGGACTACTTTCAAGCCGGCTTGTTCGATGTCCATCGCCTCTTGGATATAGGCTTTCAGTAGGTCAGCTTGATCAATGATTTGTTGGAGCGAGGTGAAACGTAGTTGGCGGCCCGACTGCGTATTTTCTCCAGGCTTGCTCAACATGCCCCTTTCATCCTTTAAAAGCGCCCCCTTAAAAAACATCAATCCACAATATTCCTTAAAGCCCTGAATGATTACCACATTCGATTTTCCCTGAACATAACAGGGAGAACCCCATTTTAATTCCTCCGCTAAGCCACATTCCTGCACGAGGGAGCGCAACAGGTGCAATTCCTCCCGCCAGGTTGTAAGGTTCATGAAAAATGGGTCAACACTCTGATTCATGGATCGATTTCACAAATTTAATAAGAAAGCCCGTGACCAAAAGCAAATAAGCCATAATTAGGACCCTCTAAATAACCCGGCACATCCGATTTATTATTTTCCACCGCCTCCATATTTTTTGGGGTGGTGAAAGGCATTTTGCCACTAGGATTAAATTTCCCGCTGACGATGTCTAAGAGCGCATCCTGCGTGGTCCCGAAGGTTGCAATAATTCCGCGCGTTTTGCCTTTGTCGATTTCCTCGATAACCCAAGGGTTCGTATAATTAATCGCCACGATGGTGGGCTTAGCTTCGATGATCTCGTTTACATGATTCACGTCGATCCGATTGGTCGACAAACGTAAATCTATTTTTGATCCTTGCGAGCTAAATAATCCTCCGCCGGATGGAATTAACCACAATAAGACCACATCCGCCGCCTCTTTCGAGTCCACAAATTCCAAACCCGGATAATTCGGTTTCGCAACTTTGATCACATCCTTGTTCCGACCCGTATTCATATAGGTTTCAAAATAGACCTTTGTCGCGGCTTTGAGGGGCAGAATTTTTTGGTTATTCCGGGCAAGCACAATGGATTTCCGCAAAGCCAGATCCGCCAATTCCTTGAATTCTTTTTTCCCGATGGTATTCACCGCTTCATCCACACTCACATAGGGATTTTCAAATAGCCCTAAGTCAAATTTTTCAGTCAATAATTTCGCCACGGAAACATTAATTCGGGCTTCGGAAATGAGGCCTTTTTTAACGGTTTCCAATAAGATCGTAGGGTCCGCCGCCCCCGAGAAAATATCCACGCCGGCATTCAAGGCTTTTTGGTAACGCGCGTGTAAACTTAAATTTTCCACGCCCCAAGGCATCATTTCAATCGGACCCGTATCTGAATTAATGATGCCATGAAAGCCTAATTTCTTTTGTAATAGATCATCGATCATCGCTTTGTTATACGAAAAACCAACCTCCTCAAATTCCTTCCCTTTCGGCGCCGAATAATAGGGCATGATGGCCGAAGTTCCCGCCGCGATGGCCGCTTTAAATGGTTTCACATGAAAGTCAAACATCCCGCCTGGATAATGCGCAAATTTGCCCCAGTCGAAATGCGAATCTTGTCCGTCGACCTGCGGGCCTCCGCCCGGAAAATGTTTGGTGGTCATGGCCACGGATTGCGTTCCTAATTTTGTTCCTTGGAATCCAAGAACGATTTCACGAATCATATTCGAAGTTAAATCTGCATCTTCGCCGAAGGTCCCTTCGACCCGTTGCCAGCGCGGCTCCGTCGCCAAATCCGCCATGTACATGTAGCCTTTGCGTAAACCCACAGCACGCCATTCGCTTGCTGCAATTTCCGCGAATTTACGGGTTAGTGAAAAATCGCGCATCGCCGCCAAACCCAATTCCCCGGGCCATTTTGAGAAAGCGGTAACGCCCACACTTAGGCCAACGGAAGCGTCCGTCGTCACGTGATTCCGAGGATTCGAAGCTACAATCGCAGGAATTCCTAAACGGGTAGATTCGCAAAGTGCTTGTAGATTATTCGACCAGCGCGCCATCACATCCGGAGCTGCGTTTGCACGCAAGATAAAGTGGCGTAAATGGTATTGCGTGACACCTTTGGTCGTTCCGGCTGCCGACATGTTCGGAACGGGCAGTGGTTTACGCGTAAACATATTGGTATTTTGGACTAAATCCTCTTCGTTAAAGCCATCAGTGATTTTTGACGCCGGGCCGCCGGGTTGTACGCCTTGTGCAAACACCTGATCGCCTCCCATGCGCGTGGTGCTGATGAGCATGAATCCTAGCTTTTCCTCGAGGGTCATTTGGCCCAACAAATCCTTCACTCGCTCTTGAACCGGCAAGCGCCAGTCTTCATAGCGGTCGAGTTTTTTATTTTTATTAAGGTCCTTGAATTGGAACTTACCTTTCTGGATAATTTCGGCACTCCGATTTTCCAATCGCGCTTGATTTTGCGCATGAACAGAAAGGCTGAACACCATCAGGCTAGTCAGTAAAAAAGATTTAATTCGGAAAAAGTTCATGAGATTGGGCTTGTTTTTCTAAGAAGACATGCGCAGGGTATTTCTAATCATTTTTTGAAAAAATCATTCGAATTTGCCATTGTTTTGGATGCTTAAAAAGGAAAGACCATCCATTTTCCCAAAGCCAGGGAAAGGACGGTCTTTCAAACAAATTCGTGTATAATTATTTCGTTGGCGCCACGGGCCCTTTCCGAATGGCTTTTACTTGCACGGGCCAAGGAATCGGTTTCCCAGAACTTAAAGTAGCCTTATCTCTCGGCATCGTGGCATTATCTTCACAAGCCATATAAACCATAATCGCAGTCAGTATGGCATTGTTTCGCAAATCATCCCAAATAATTTTATCATAGGTGTCTCGATTGGTATGCCACGTATAATTAAAATAAGACCAGCTCAAAGAACTTAAAGAAAAGCCAGGGGCGCCCACGGCCACAAAGGACGCAAAGTCACTTCCTCCACCCCCCGGAACTCCTGGAAAATTCGTTTTGATGGAATCTTTGATACTGCTCGGAGCGGCGGCTAACCAACGAGAAATAAATTCGCCCGCATGTAAATATCCCTGTCCTGAAATATTCGCAATCCTGCCCGTTCCATTATCCTGATTAAACAAGGCTTGCAGCTTACTCACTACCTCAGGATGATCTTCCACAAAGGCCCTTGACCCATTCAAACCTTGCTCTTCGCTTCCCCAATGCCCAACCAAAATCGTGCGTTTCGGATTTGGATAGACCAATTTTAAAATACGCATGGCTTCCATCATGGTCAATGTTCCCGTGCCATTATCCGTAGCACCCTGACCGCCATCCCAAGAATCAAAATGAGCCGAAAGCATGACATATTCATCCGGCTTCTCACTTCCTTTTATTTCGGCGATCGTATTAAACGCAGGAACGATTCCAAGGTCTTTCGAATCTGTTCGAATACTAATGAGCGGATTATCGCCAGATTCCACCAAGCGATACAAGGTTCCATAATCTTCTAAGGCAATATCAACCGTTGGGATTTTTGACGTATAGGCATTAAAAATTTTATCTACGCCAAATCCACTTGACCAGTTATTGGTTAAAATGGCTTTCGCCCCTGCTTTTTCTAAAATGATAGGAAGCATTCTAGTGGAATACCCCGTTTTCGAGATGCGTTTACGCCAAGCTTCGGTTTGTTCAATTCGCTCTTTTTTTAATTTGTCAAAAGAAGCCTTGGTCGCAAATTGTTGCCAATTATCATCTGGCCTTCCGGTCGGTTGATTCATGGAAATCATGACGAATTTCCCCTTTACAGTTGGTAACCAGTTCGCAAACGCAAGCGAATCCGCCAGATCTGGAATGATGATGATTTCAGCCTTAATGGTTTTTCCTTTTGTGGATGGGCTCCAGGCTAATTGCGTCCCCTCTAAACTTTTTACTCGGGGAGAAAGCATGTCGATATGCGTGATGCCTCGTTCCCATCCTTTCCATTCGCCCCATTTTTCGTTGCGGGCCGTGATACCCCAATTTGTGTATTTTTCAACGGCCCATTCGTTGGCTTTTTGCATTTGAGGCGTGCCTACTAATCGTGGCCCGATTTTATCAAATAATTCATGTGCCATGGTTTGCAGTTGGGAATTATTGTTTTCCTCTTGAACTATTTTTTCTGTAATCGATTGAGCTGTTAATAGGTTCGCTGACAATATGCCGACCACCATGATTAGCCTTGTTATACGTCCTGAATAACGAAGGCAGCGTGTTTGGTTCTTTTTCATAGACTTAAATGTAGCTAAAAAATCGAAGAGGAATCATTTTTAAAATAATTTTCAATGCGCTTACAGGCGATTTCTGTACATTCGTTCATTAATCTTTACCAAATGTTAACCAAAGAAATACAATCCAATCTCTCGGAACCAGCGGTTTTGGAGCGCCTGTATCGACAAAACCCGTCGGCCTTTAAGTCCGCATTTTTGGAAATTTACGAAGAAATTAAGTCGCAAGAAGTTGCCCAAATTTGGTACGAACGTCTACATTATACCTCCGAAGAGGTAGCCTGGGGCAATTCCCGGGACTGGGCCTTTTTAGGTGTTTGGGTACTTATTTCGGCATTTTTCATGCAGATCCCAAATATGTTTGGGATTTCGCCGGATACGTATTTTTCTAGAAATATGTCATTGATTGTGGTAACAGGAATGGGGGCATTGTTTGTTTTCCAACAACAATTGCGCCTTGCGACCATCTGGTCAGCCTTGGCCGCACTTTTATTTTCTATTATATACATGAATGTCGTTATGATGGACATTCAACGCGATGTCTATACTTTGGCATGTATACATGTACCGATTTTTCTCTGGATTTTCGTAGGCTATGTTTATGTGGGTGGCGCAAATCCGGCGGGCCCGAAGGGGATTGAATTCTTGCGCTTTCACGGGGATTTGTTGGTCATGACGGCGGTAATTGCACTAGCGGGTGGACTATTTTCGGCTTTGACGATCAACTTATTTCACCTCATTCAATGGGATATTGAGAAGTATTATTTTAAATATGGGGCGCTTTCTCTCTTGCCTGTGATTCCGGTGTTGGCTGGATTTTTGGTTCAAAAAAACCCACCCTTGGTCTCCAAAATTTCCCCACTCATCGCGCGGATTTTTACGCCCTTGGTCTTCGTGACGCTCTTGCTTTTTTTAGGCGCGACGCCCTTTTCGGAGAAGGATCTCTTTAATGATCGGGAATATTTATTCGTATTCAATGGTGTTCTCGTAGGCGTGATGGCACTTTTATTGTTTTCGCTGAGCGAAATAACAAAAAAATCAGTTAGCCCATTTTATCAATATGTATTGGTCGGCCTCGCGATCCTTGCCTTGATTGACAATGGCCTGGCGCTTTCGGCCATCGTTTTTCGCTTAGCAGAATTTGGCATTAGCCCGAACCGCTTAGCGGTCTTGGGTAGTAATGTACTCATGATGGGACATGTTGCTTGGGTCACGAAACAGCTGATCGCTTTTGTCCAAGTAAAGAAAGAAATCAGCTCGGTGGAAAATAGCATGACGCTTTTCTTGCCGTATTATGGCGCTTGGGCAGCCTTGGTAGCCTTTTTGTTTCCATTGGTATTTTAAATCCCCAAAAGCAGACAAGCCCTCACACCCACACATTTCCTAGGCATAGCATTGTTTTGTACGTCGCTTCTGTGTAAACTTACAAATCAAACCTATCCCTATGAAAAAAATACTGATGCTGTGGCTTCTCGCCACGAATGTATTTGCACAGATTCCTGCCGGAAAAAAGGTGGTGAGTTTATTGTACATCTATGAATTATCTTCCGGAAAATCTAGCCTAATTTTAAAAGAAAAAAGGCATTTTGAAGCACCGAATTGGTCGCGTGACGGCAAATTTTTATTGATTAATGCGAGTGGTAAACTCGAAAAAATCAGTCCGACAGGGGATCTTTTAGGACCGCTGAATACTGATTTTGTTCAGAAGGCGAATAACGACCACGGGTATAGCTTCGATGGATCTACCCTTTATATATCCAGCGGAAATCCGGAAATCAAACCTTCGGGTTCTTACGTTTATCGGGTCGGAGCCGAGGGCGGGAAGCCCGTTTTATTGACACCATTGAGTCCTTCCTACTGGCATGGGGTGTCTCCGGATAATCGGAAAATCGTCTATTGCGCTTCGCGAAATGGGAATTTCGATGTGTACCAAATGGATTCCAATGGGGGCGAAGAAATTCGCCTGACGAGTACCGAAGGACTGGATGATGGGCCCGAATATTCTCCGGATGGGAAATACATTTATATAAATTCGTATCGTTCTGGGACGATGCAAATTTGGCGCATGAAAGCCGATGGATCTGATCCAGAACAAATGACCTTTGACACAATGTCGAATTGGTTTGCACATATCGCGCCGAACAACAAACAAGCGACCATCATCAGCTATTTGGAAGATCAAAAACAATCTCATCCATTTGGTCATCAAGTGCAATTGCGTTTATTAGATCTTACAAGTAAAAAAATTAAAAACTTGACCGAGCCATTTTATGGCGGCCAAGGAACCATAAATGTGCCATCATGGAGTCCAGATGGCAAAAAATTTGCGTATGTTCGCTACGAATTAGAAGACTTATAATTAAATACCCTATGAAAAATCAAAGTGCATCCTCCAGAAGACGGTTTTTACAGCACATCGGCGCAACCAGCCTCGTGGCAGCTTCTTCTCCTTTTGCTTCTTTAGCGGCCCAACAAAAAGCCGAAGAGCGAATTCTTACCTATTCTAAACCCATCTCCGCCGGCGAAAAAATCCGATTGGGTGTGATTGGTTTTGGCGTTCAAGGGCATTTTGACCTTGCCTCAGCTTTAAAAGTCCCAGGCGTAGAATTAGCTGGAATTTGTGATTTATATACCGGTCGGATCGAAAACGCGAAGGAAATGTATGGCAAAGACCTATACACGACGCGCAATTACCAAGAATTATTGGACCGTGCGGACATCGATGCCGTGATTATCGCGACACATGATGTGTGGCATGCGCGTATCACCTTGGACGCTTTGGCGAAAGGCAAACACGTGTATTGTGAAAAGCCAATGGTCTATAAAATCGACGAAGGGCATCGCGTAATTCAAGCGCAAAAAAAATCAGGTAAAATCTTGATGGTAGGTTCCCAACGAGTTTCCAGCATCGGTTTGGCCAAAGCGAAGGAATTATTAGCTGCCGGGGAAATCGGAAAATTAAATATGGTGAATGCGGTATATGATCGCCAAAGCTCCATCGGGGCTTGGGAATATACGATACCAAAGGATGCCGATGCGATCTCGACCGATTGGGGACGCTTCATCGAGGCGACGGGGAAAATGGAATATGATTCGAAGAAATTCTTTTGGTGGCGTGCATTTAAGGAAGTGGGAACGGGCGTAGCGGGTGATTTATTCATACACTTGTTAAGCGGTACACATTTTGTGACGAATTCAAACGGGCCGAAGACGATTTTCTCGACGGGTCAATTTAGTCATTGGAACGACGGCCGGAACTTACCCGATGTGATGTCGGGCGTGATGCAATATGGGGATACGCCGGAGCATCCTGCGTTCCAGTTGACGCTTCAAGTGAATTTCATTAGTGGATCGGGTGGCCAGGAAGTGACGCGTTTTGTAGGTTCCGAAGGGGTCATGGATGTGAAGGGAAATACGATTACAATCAAGCATAGTTTATTGCCAGAAGCGCCAGGTTTTGGGGGCTATGATTCGGTGTTTACGTTCTCTAAAAAAATGCAGGATGAAATGACGGCCGAGTACAATTCCAAATGGTCGGATTCGCAGAAAAAGCGGCGCTTGAAGGAAGACATTGTTTTCCGTGCACCGGAAGGATATAGCGAACACGTGGATCACTTCACGAATTTCTTTGATGCGATTCGGAATCAAAAACCGGTTGTGGAAGATGCGACCTTCGGATTTAGAGCGGCAGCGCCGGCTTTATCTTGTAATGAAAGTTATTTACAAAAGAAGATCATTCATTGGGATCCCTTGAACATGAAATTGATCAAAGGATAATTACATCAAAACCCCTGCGCTGGCTTGCAGTGCGTAAATAGTTTTGAATAAATAGGCTTTGAGGTCGGTCAGTTTTTCGGCCGCCTCCATGGCTTTGCTTTCCCGGCTATTGATTAAAAATAGGGATGACTCGCCTTGGGCGAAGCGGCTTTCTTCTGCTTTGACCAAGGCGTTGTAATTTGCGCTGGCTTTTTCTTGCACTTCGATTTGTTTGCGGAGGCTTTCAAATTGGTTGAAATAGCGGCCTATTTTTACTTCGATTTGTTGCTTTTTTTGGGATTGATTCAGGCTTTCCTCTTGCACTTTTAATTTGGCTTGTTGGTATTCCGCCCGCCCTTGAGACAGTCGAAGGGGCATTTCGAAGCTTAGTCCATAATAGAAATTATTGTCGAGCCAGGACCCTGAGTTTTTCGTGGATCCGTCTTGATTTAAGCGTTGGTAACTCAGGTCGAGCTTAGGTAAAAGGCCTTGGAATTTCAATTTTTTCTCCACGTTGAGCGCGTCTATTTTAAATTGATAGGCATTTAATTCGGGATGATTGCTGTTTGCCTTTTCGAGGAGCGAGGGTAATTGCAGGTCAAATTGCGCCATTAAACCAAAGGCCTGATCGAGTTCTCCGGGAAGGACGTCTTTGGCCAACATGACAGGGGTATTATTTGCTTGCCATAAATACACGGAAAGGTCAAGGCCGGCATTATCAAACTCAAGGCTTTTTGCTTGATAGGCATTTTCGAAGGATTGTTGCTGCGTCAGCGCTTCCAAGGTATCCACGGCGGGGCGTTCGCCGAGTTCCACCATCCGCTTGACGAAATCGACGCGCCGGGTGGCGATGTCTCTATTTTTCTGAACGATTTGCAGGACTCGGTAGCTTTTTACCCAGGACCAATAGGCGTCCATGGCGTCCATGAGCAGCTCGTTGAGCATGCTTCGCTGGTTTTCAAAGGCCATTTTATTCATGAGTTTGGCTTGCTGAAGCGCTGCCCGTCGCTTATCGATAATCAGGTTTTTGCCTAAGGGAACTTTCAGGCCGTAGTATTGGGTTTGGCCGAGCGTTTGGCTTGGATCGGTTCGATTACCCAGGATGTTTTGGCTCCCAGCACTGAGTTCGATGCCGTACCAAGTAGGAATGCTGAGTTCTGGATTTTGTGTGATATAATAATTTTTCCCATCGAGTGTTTTTTGCCCACTATAATGACTTAAAATCGGGTCAAAGGCCCCCCGTGCTTGAAGGATTTGCGCCTCTGATTTTTGGATGGCAATGCCCGCTTGCTTCGCGATGGGGTGGTAGGTGCGAACGATTTGCAAATAGGATTCCGGGTGTAGGATTTTCGATTGCCCGAAACTAAACTGCGCGAGTAATAGGAACAAAAACACCTTATTTTTCATTTTTTTTGACTTTATTCACTTGGTAAAAATCGGCCGGGAAGCCATTGATATTTCGCCAAAGTTCATACCATAAGGGTACGTCGTTTAGAAGGGCAATTCCCTGTGCGCCAGCACCCATTTTAATTTGCGGGGGCCATTTTTTGGATGCGGGATCTTCCACGACGATGACCCGAAACAGGCCATTGTCGTTAATGGTATTTTCGACTGCTAAAATTTTTCCAGCGAAGGTACCGAAGCTTTGGTCAGGCCAACCACCGGCAAAAATGATGGCTGGAAATCCATCAAAAATAAAACGAACCGATTGACCTGGGGAAAGCAATGGCAAATCCACGGGGCGGACAAACATCTCTACCGCGTATTTATTTCCAGTAGGGACGACGGTCAATAATTCTTCGCCATCCTTTATGATTTCCCCGATGCCGGATTTTTGTGCACGAATAATCTGCCCGTCTTGCGAGGCCATGATGTAATACATGCCATTTCGGATGGTGTAATTAGTGACTTGGTTTTCCAATTTAGCCACGTCTCCTTTCCCACTTTCGATTTGGCTTAGGCTTTGAAGCCGATCGCTTTCGGCCTTGTTGATTTTTTCATTATAATCCTGCTCGATGGCCCCCTGTTCCATATTTGCGTTGCGTAAATCTTGGAGGCTTTGATTGACCTTATTTTCAGCGATGGTCTTTTTGGCCAAAGCGTTTTGGGCGGCGGCATTTCGTTGTTGAAATTGCGTTTGCGAAATCAGGCCTTCTTGGAACATTTTTCGGTTCCGCTCGAATTGGTCCTTGATTAAGAGGGCTTCGTTGCTAGCCGCTTCGAGTTCGGCTTTTTCGCCGACTAATTTCTGATTGATTTGTGCGATTTTATTTTTTAATTGTTCGAGCTTAATGGTTTTGGAAGATTTTAAATTCGTGATTTGGGCTTGATTGGCCTGAACTTTTTGCGCATAAAATTCTAGGTAGCTTTTTTTCGCATTTAATTGTTCTTGGGTTCTAGGCACTAAATTCGGGTCCAAATAGTCCTCTTTAATCTCGGTTATTTTCGCGAGGGTATCTCCTTTTTTGACAAAATCTCCTTCTTTGACCCACCATTTGCTGATTTTTCCGGCGATGGGGCTATAGATTTTTTGGGGCCTTTGTTCTTGAAAAAGGCTGGTGATGCTTCCTTTAGATCGGATGTTTTGGGTCCAAGGCAGGAAAAGGATGGCGGAGAGAAGGAGCAAAAAGCCGATCAACCAAGGTTTGATTTCGGTACTTTTTCCTTGCTGATAAATATGTGCGAAGGATTTATATTTTTCCATGTTGAAAGCTTATTTGCTGGTTCGATTTCGCATTAAATTCCGGATGGGCCGTCACGACGATGACCGTTGTATTCGTGGACAATTCGAGTAAATAGGTCCGAATTTTCTGGGCGATTTCCTCGGGCATTCCTAGCCAAGGTTCTTCGAGAAGGAGTAGATTTTTTTCTCCACAAAGTGCACGGAGCAGGAGGATTTTTTTCACGAGCGTTTGCGGCGTCTTTTTCCCGATGGGCTCCAGCGGGCTTTCAAAACCTTGTGGGAAATGGGATATAAAATCCTGAAAACCTAGCTTTGAGGCTAGGCTCATGATCATGGAAGGGTTTATTTCGGTTAGACCTAAGCTGATATTTTCCCAAACCGTTCCGCCAAAAATCTCTTGACCGTGCAATAGAACTCCGGTTTTACGACGTAAGCTTTTTAATTCATAATTCTGGATGGGTATTTTATTGATCAATAAATGGCCTTCAAAATCCGGATAATTCCCGGTAATCATACGTAGGAATAGCGATTTTCCGGAGCCTTCGGGGCCTAAAATACTGATTTTTTCTCCGGGCTTGATGTGAAGATTGATGGTATCCAATACGGGTTTATTGGGGATAAATGCGTAGCTAAAATCATGCATTAAAATCTCGATGCCAGTCGCGGCCTCCAATTCCATGGGCCCTTGCCGCTCTTCGAGGCATTCCGTTACAGTGGCTAATTTTTCTAAACCCGTCATGACATCATAGGCGCTATCAAGGCTGACGATTAGTTTTTCTACGGCCGATATCACCATTAAAATCACGATTTCGGCGGCGATGAATTCGCCGATGTTCAGGACTTGGTTGATCAATAAATAGGTCCCTAAAGTCAGCATTAGGATTGTCAAACTGACCTTAAAAATGATGAGTGTTTTGTATTGAAAGAGTAAAACTTGAAAATGTTGGGTCCGTGCACGAAGGTAGCCCGTCACACTTTGATCCGTTTTATCCGTGTGCAAGGTGGAGCCCTGCATGAATTTAAAGGATTTTAAGGTTCGAGCGATTTCGCTAAAAAATCCAGCGACGGCATATTTATAGTTTGATTCTTCGATGCTCGTTTCGATCCCCCTTTTGCTCGTATAGACTAATACAAAACCCAAGCCTAAAAGCAATAAAAGGCCCATTAGGATAAATAGGGGATGATAGAGGGAAAGCAAAACGATGCCCAATAAAATCTGGACACTGGCGATGGGGATGTCTAAAAGTAATTTAGCAAAGCCCTTTTGAATGCTGACAACATCGAAAAAACGCGTTACTTTTTCGGGCATGAAATAGCGGTCGATGTACCTCAGATCTAATTTTGGAAGTTTTTCAGCAAAATCGAAAGCATAGGTGGCGAAGATGCGTTGCTGAATCGATTCAATCATTTTCATTTGGTTTACTTGAAACAAGCCCACCAAGAAAACGCCTAATACCACAAAAAAAATCAAGACATAAATGGACGTGACCATCGTGGCCCCCATGACTAAACCGATGATGGTTTGTACGCCGAGCGGCAAGCTTAAATTCACCAATCCGCTTAAGATGGAAAACAAATAAATAGAAACCACTTCCTCTTTATGGCCTGCGACTAAAAGGCGGATGCGTTCGATGGGACTTTTGGTTGTCATATGTGGCTTGTTAATGCGAAAACAAAATTAGATATACTTTTTCAAATAATAGTAATGCTATTATAAATAAAATTAAAAATATCTTTTGAGATAGTATTTATATTATTATTTTTGTGATTAAAAAAAGCGCAAAATGGATTATTCCTTAAGTTTTCGGGTGAATGAAAAGATTTATGTTCGGGATCCGGAGGGGACGGAATTAGGGAAACAGATGGTGAAGAGCGCGATTGATTTGATTTATCAGCTGGGTTTTGAGGCATTTACGTTTAAGAAATTGGCTGTGGAAATGAATACCACGGAGGCGACGATTTACCGTTATTTTGAGAATAAGCATCGGTTATTGTTGTACATATTGAATTGGTATTGGTCCTATATGGAGTATTTGGTGGTATTTCAGTTGCAACCGATTGCGGATCCTAAGGCCAAATTGGATCGTTTGGTAGCATTATTAACGGATGCTTTGCCGGAAAGTGCGGGGCAGTCGGACTACAACAAAATGTATTTACACCATATCGTTATTTCTGAAAGTAGTAAAGCGTATTTAGTGAAGGATGTCAGGGAAATCAATTCCAATGAAGTGTTTAAGCCCTACAAAGATCTTTGTGCGCGCATTTCGGAGTTGATTTCTGCCCAAAATCCGAGCTATGCCTTTCCGCATTCTTTGAGTAGTACGCTGGTCGAGACGGCGCATTCGCAGCTTTTTTTTAGTATGCATTTGCCCCGATTAACGGATGCGGCTACGGAGGACAAAGCCAGTTATGTGGTGGAATTTTTAAAAGATTTGGTAAGGAAGGTGCTTGCGTAGGGCTGATGATTATCAGTTTTTGTGTCTCTATTTTTAGGCGTTTATCCAGATTTTTCCTCTACCTTTGTTCCCATGAAACGCCTAATTGCCCTTTTGTTATTTCTTGCGATGCAAGTGCCCCTGATGAATCAGTGGGGAGCGGTGGCGTATTATCGGATCAACCAAGAATATATCGCCAAAAACCTCTGCGTTAACCGCGATAAGCCCATGATGAATTGTAATGGGCAATGTTTTCTAGCCAAAAAATTAAAGGCGGCGGAAGATAAAGAGCAAAAATCGAACTCAGAGCGTTTGGCCAAAATGCCTGAAGTTGTCCTTAGTTTTCAAACCAATCTTAGTCTTTTCAAGGCTCCTTATTTCGAGCGCGAGGTGCATGAAAATAATTTTCAGCACGAGGAGCCCTATCCTAATTTCGCGGCTAAGGGATTCTTTCACCCACCCCAAGGATAAGTAATTTTCTTGATTTATTCCCCGCGATATGCATCGTGGGCATTTTTCATTTTAATACTTATTCATGAAATCTATATTTCTTGCCATCCTGCTTTTGGTAGCAGGTATTGCGCAGGCTCAGCTACCTGTTATTAAAATAGTAGACGCTATAACGAACGAGCCCATCATTGGGGCGCGCGTATGTAAAGGCGGAAAAATCATCGCCTTGTCGAATGAACGCGGTGAAATCCACCTGAAAGAACAAGGGGATTTTGACATACATGCTCTTGGGTTTAAATCCCTGAAAATAAGTGGAAATGAGCCCTATATTTTCTTGGAAGAAGCGATCCTAACCCTTGAATCGGTGGTAGTGACAGCCTCTCGCCAAGCGGCGACGCGTGCGGAAACACCGGTGGCGATTCATAAAATTGGGGCTGCTTTGATTCAAGATACGAAGGCGATTCAGTTGAGCGAGCTCATTAACAAAGTTCCAGGCGTCGTGATGTTGGACTATCGCAACGAGCAACATGGCATGGGAATTCGCCAACCTTTTGGAACGAATGCCTATTTTCTT
>Ga0164294_10000349_pt1 | contig 43128 bp, 39 predicted proteins | sample GEODES005metaG_FD_111479 | JGI IMG/M metagenome (GOLD analysis project Ga0164294, IMG submission 111479) | Oligotrophic lake water microbial communities from Sparkling Lake, Wisconsin, USA - GEODES005 metaG | ecosystem: Environmental > Aquatic > Freshwater > Lake | place: USA: Sparkling Lake... | reverse complement strand
GCGTGCGCGCTCCACACTGGCTTCTTTGTCAAAACTCAACCGCGCATCCACCTCGGTAGAAACACGCCCCGGAATGTGTTGCAGGATGTTGCAACCAAAGCGCACCAGCAGGTGGTCCATTTGCTCGTCCAGGGGCGCATCGGGGAATTGCTTCAAGGTGTCTTGCAACAAAGCGTGGTACTCGGGCATGAGCACGGCTTTCAAAATCAAAGACGGGTTGGTGGTCGCATCTTGCGGTTGATACTGGCTGATTTGTTTGAAATCGCCGGTATCGGCCACCACGGTGGTGAATTGTTTGAGCGCGTCGAGTTGGTTCATTGAGCCATTATCTCTTTGCGTGCGGGACAGTTGCAGCACACAAGAGGAAGGTGCTTTGCGCGCAACAAGCTTGAAAGCAAGGCAACGCTTTCAAGCTACAGTCCATGCATGACTTCTGTTCTTGTTTTAGGTGGTTCTGGCTTTGTCGGCCGGCATGTGTGCGAAGCGCTTAATCGCGCCGGTGTCAACGTGACCGTGCCCACGCGCCGCTTGCCCGCACGTTCAGTGCAGATGCTGCCCATGGTGACGGTGATTCAAGCCGATGTGCACGATCCTGCGCAACTCGCCGCACTGGTGCGCGGCCACGACGCCGTGGTGAACTTGGTGGCGATTCTCCATGGCAACCGCAACGCATTTGAAAACGTGCATGTGGTCTTGGCACGACATCTGGCCCAGGTTTGCATCGATGAAGGCGTCAGACGCTTAATTCATGTGAGTGCGCTGGGTGCGGACTTGCATGGGCCATCGATGTACCAACGCAGCAAAGCGCAAGGCGAAGCGGCATTGCAGTCCGGCGTGGTGCAGGGTTTGCAACTCACGGTCTTACGCCCCAGCGTTATTTTTGGTGCGGACGATGCCTTCATGAATTTGTTCGCCAAGCTGCTCGCTGTGGCGCCTGCCGTTCCCTTGGCTGGCGCGCGCACACGCTTTCAACCAGTGTGGGTGCAGGACGTGGCGCAGGCCATCGTGCATTGCCTGACTTTGCGCAGCAGCATCGGGCAGGTGTACGAATTGGCAGGGCCAGAAGTGTTCACCTTGCAACAATTGGTAGAACAAGCAGGGGCGTGGTCGGGTCATACGCGTTGGGTGTTTGCATTGCCACACCCGCTGGCTTATGTGCAAGCACTGCTCATGGAAATGATGCCCGGGCCACCCCTGATGAGCCGCGACAATTTGGCTTCCATGCAAGCCGACAACATCGTCAGCGGTCAACTGCCCGGGCTAAGCAGCTTGGGTGTAGCCCATGCCACGCAACTGGCTGCGGTGTTCCCTGCCGCTTGACGAGGCTTGAGAACGCATGCCCGAATGTTGAACGCGTCAACAAATTGACGTTTCAACGGATTCAGTGTTTTTTCAACAAGATGTTGAAACCCTGAATTGGCTCAGGTTGCTCATGGCGAATGATGTCGCCTTCGATGGCCACCACTTGCAGTCCCGTGTTTTTGGCCAACCGTTCAAGATACCCAATCGCATGACCGTAGCGCTTGGTTTGTTTCAAGGCATAGCGGGATGAAGATGTGCTTTCAACGGTAAAGCTGAAGAAACCACCGTCCATCAAGGCTTGACTCACGCCTGCAAAAAGTGCCTCCAGTTCGCCGATATAAATCAAGGTGTCGGCGCAGATCACCAGGTCATAGGACTGTTGGTTGCGCTGCAAAAAGGCATGCACTTCTTCCAGATGCAGATGGCGGTACAACCCTGTGGCCTTTGCTTTCTTGATCATCTGCGCAGAAATATCGACCCCATCGATGAAGCTGCAATTGGACTTGAATGATTGTGCCACCAAGCCGGTGCCACAGCCCAAATCCAAGGCACTCAACACGGGGGACTGGACATGCCGAACCCATTGGGTATGCAAATGGGCGGGAGATGCATAAGCCAGTTCTTGTTGCAACTGGGTTTCAAAATACGGGGCATAGCCATCAAACAATTTCTTCACATAAACCGTGGGCGCTTTCAATGGCGGCGGCAAATTTAAATTGGCGGCGACGTAGTAATCCACTTCTTCATCCAGGGGGTTCAAACTTTTGGCTTGATCAAAGTAGGCTTTTGCCAAATTGGTTTCGCCGAGCAAGGCATGCGCTTCACCGAGTAAAACCAAACACGCCTCGGATTGAGGGTTTCGGGTGTGTGCCGTTTGCAAGACCTGCGCGGCCTCGGGAAGCGCGCGCATGCTCATCAACAAATCTGCCCATTTCAACTGCGCCAATTCAAAATTCTCGTCAAATGCACAAGCCAATTGGTATTGCTCAACGGCTTCATTGCTGCGTTGCAACTTCACCAAGATATTGCCTTTGTTGTAATGAAATTCCGGATTGCCAGGCTCCAAAGTCAATGCGTGCTCAATATCAGCCAGCGCTTGCACATAGCGCGACGTGTGATGAAACACATTGGCACGGTTGGCATAGGCCATGGCCAAAAAGGGGGACAGTGCAATGGCTTGATTTAAATCAGCCAATGCCGAATCAAATTGATCCAGGGCAATGAATGCATTCGCCCGGTTGACATGGAATTCGGAAGATTGCGTCTCTAAGCGAATGGCTTGGTCAAAGTCTTTCAGCGCATCTTCAAGATGGCCCATACGCACCAAGGTGTTCCCACGATTGTTGAAATAACCGGCTTTGTGGGGGTGTTTCTCAATCAATTGGTTTTGCAATGCAAGTGCAGTGGCATAGTCACCTTGCTCATACTTCAGAACACTCAAATGGTGTTGGCTAATTGTGTGATTGGCATCGGTTGACAGCACTTTGCTGTAGAAAAAACTAGTCTTTTCAACTTGGCCAGTGCGATGAAACATCAAAGCATTTTCGAAATGCTGGTGCAGCGCTGACTGTTCTTGAAGCATGGGGTACCCAACAAAAGATGTTGAGATTTTGCGACCCACACGCTCAGAAGCACCCACGAATGCTCATGGTTTCAAGCTATTCTTCTACCTGCTTTGCAAGCTGATGAAGCTTATTCAAATGGCTTGGGCTACAGTGCACACTTATTCTTCAAAATATTGATTGCAATGCAAATATTTCTCGTTGGTGGCGCTGTTCGCGATACCTTGTTGGGCATCATCGGGTCAGACCGCGATTGGGTGGTGGTGGGCAGCACGCCAGAAGAGATGGTGGCGCAAGGTTTCACCCCTGTCGGCAAAGACTTTCCGGTGTTTTTGCATCCCAAGACCCGCGAAGAATACGCATTGGCACGCACCGAACGCAAAACCGCCCCCGGTTACAAAGGTTTCGTGGTGCACGCCGCGCCCGACGTCACCTTGGAACAAGACTTGGCAAGGCGCGACCTGACCATCAACGCCATTGCACGCGACAGCGAGAAGAACTTGATTGATCCGTTCAATGGCCAACAAGATTTACACGACCAGGTTTTTCGCCATGTGACCGATGCCTTTAGAGAAGACCCGGTGCGCATCTTGCGCGTAGCTCGTTTTGCCGCAAGATTTCCACAGTTTCGGATTGCCCCCGACACACAAAGCCTGATGCATGCGATGGTGCAAGCAGGCGAAGTGGATGCTTTGGTGCGCGAACGGGTATGGCAAGAACTGGCCAAAGGATTGATGGCCGTGCAACCTTCGCGCATGTTGCAAGTGCTGCGTGACTGCGGGGCATTACAACGCTTGCTGCCCGAGGTTGACCGTTTGTATGGCGTGCCTCAACCAGAGGAACACCACCCCGAGGTGGACACAGGCATTCATTTGGAAATGGTGCTCGATGAATGCGCCCGCATGAACGCCAGTTTGGACGTGCGCTTTGCCGCGCTGTGCCACGACCTGGGCAAGGGCAATACACATCCCACCGCTTTGCCGCGCCACATTGGTCACGAGGGCCGCAGCGTCAAACTGTTGCGGGGTGTCTGTGAACGGTTGCGCGTTCCTCAAACTTGCAAAGAATTGGCTGAGGTGGTGGCGCGTGAACATGGCCACATCCACGGGTGCTTGGGCTTGAGTGCCGAAGCGGTGTTGCGCCTGTTGTTGCGCTGTGATGCCTTGCGTCGGCCCGAACGCTTTGCCTTGGCGTTACAAGCCTGCGAAGCGGATGCACGGGGTCGCTTGGGACTGCAAAACCGCGCTTATCCGCAGGCCAACCATTTGCATGGTTTGCTGCAAGCGGCTTTGTCAGTGGATACGTCCATCCTTTCTGAACTTGCCATGCAACAAGGCTTGAAAGGTGTTCAAGTGGGTCAGCATATTGACGCAGCGCGTGTACAAGCCATCAAAGCCGCGATGGCTGCCTGATCTGTCTTATTTTTGGCCCACGGGGGCCATGGATTCCATCGGCCACGGTGCCGCCATATTTTTCATAAGCTGGGTGCTGGCCAACACCTGACGGCTTTGGATGTCGAGCAAGCTGCGCTCTGCTGACAAGGCACTGGCTTGGGCGGTGACCACATTCAAATAACTGACGGTACCGGCCGCGTACTGTGCTTGTGCAATAGCGAGATTGCGTTGTGCGGCTTGCACGGCGTTGGTTTGCGCATCGGCTTGCAGTTGCAGTTGTTGTGCCGCCACCAAGTTGTCTTCCACTTCTTGCAACGCTTGCAACACCGTTTGTCGGTAATTGATACCCGCACCGTCCAAGGCTGCGCGTGCATCGGCTTGTGCGGCTTGACGCTGTCCGCCATCCACCAAGTTCACTGCCAAGCTGGGACCAAGGGACCACAACAACGATGACGCATTGAAGATGTTGGCCAAGTCGCTGCTGCGATAACCCACATTCGCTGAAAAACTGAATGTTGGAAAGAAAGCCGCCTGCGCCACACCGGATTGCGCTTGTGCGGCCATCACGCGCTGCGCTGCTGCGCGAATGTCGGGCCGTTGTTGCAGCACGTTGGCCGGCAACATCGCAGGCAAGGGTGGCAAGGTCAACCAAGCATCGCTTTGTCGCAAATTCAAGTCGTTTGTGGTCGTTCCCAACAGAACGGCCAAAGCGTTGTGCAGTTGTTTGCGGGTGGTATCCACGTCAATGCGTTGTGCCAGGGTGGTGTTAAGTTGCAACTCAGCTTGCGCCACATCTGCGGCAGACACCACGCCCGCTTCATAACGAAAGCGCGTGAGGCTCAGCGCCTTGGTGTAGGCTTCTTGCGCTTGTGACAGCACCTTGGCTTGACGCTCGGCCGTGCGCAGCGCCACATAGGTTTGCACCAAACTGGCTTGCGCAGACAACCGCGCCAAAGACAAGTCGTCTTGGCTGGCTTGCAAATTGGCACGGGCGACAGCGTTTTGCGCACTCAACCGACCCCACACATCCCACTCCCAATTCAGCGGTGCAGACAGGCTCCATACGCCCACTGCTGATCCGCCCTTTTCTTGTGCGCGTGCAGCACCTGCATTCACATTCAGCGATGGCCACAAACTGCTTTGCGCCGTCGCCAAGCTTGCTTGCGCTTGACGCACTTTGTTCGCGAGCAGTTGCACATTCAAATGACCTTGCTGCAATTGGGTCTGTAAATCGTTGAGCACCGGATCGTTGAACACAGTCCACCAGTCGGGTGCGATGTCCATGGTTTGACCATTGATCGGTGCGGCAGAGAAGGAAGGCGGCACCACCAATTCTGGTTTGACCGCTTTGAACAAACTGCCGCAAGCACTGAGTCCCAACAGGCACAGTGTGCATGTGATGAGGTGGAGGCGATTCATGGGTTTTGACCAATCATGGGTGGCAAATGTACAGAAGAAGGCCATCGGCGTGGTCCCATCACTTTGGCGCGCAAGGCCTCTAAGCCGACGAACACAATCGGTGTCGTGTAAAGCGTCAGGAGTTGACTGAGCGCCAATCCACCCAACACCGCCAAGCCCAGTGGTTGACGCATTTCTGCACCCACCCCAAACGCCAATGCCAGTGGAATCGCCCCCAACATGGCGGCAGCTGTTGTCATCAAAATGGGGCGCAAACGCAATTGCGATGCGATATGAATCGCTTGGGCGGCCGTCCAACCCCGACGCTGTTGCTGGAGTGCGAAGTCAATCATCAGGATGGCGTTTTTCTTGACAATGCCAATCAGCAAAATAACACCAATCATGGCAATCACACTGAACTCGGTGTCAAATGCCATGAGCGTGACCAGCGCACCAACGCCAGCTGAAGGCAAGGTGGACAGGATGGTGAGCGGGTGCAACAGGCTTTCATACAACACACCCAACACCAGATACAGCGTGAGCAAGGCCGCCAAGATCAGCATGGGTTGGGTTTGCAAAGATTGTTGGAACGCATTCGCGGAGCCTGCGAACCCGCCACGCACCGAGACTGGCAGGTTCAGTTGCATCACCGCCGCTTCGATCTCCTGGGTGGCTTGCAACAAGCTCACACCGGGCGCCAAATTGAAACTGAAAGTGTCCGACGGCACGCCGCCTTCATGCGCGACCGACAACGAGGTGTTGGTGAGTTCCACCCGCGCAAACGCGCTCAGCGGCACCGGCTGACCCTGCGCATTGATGAACTGCAAACGCTTCAGGGACTCGGCGCTTTGCAAATGTTCTGGCGCCAACTCCATCACCACGCGGTACTGGTTCAACGGGTTGTAAATCACACTCACTTGACGTTGTCCAAATGCATTTGCCAACGTGGTGTCGATGGCCCGCACCGACAGACCCAAACGTGATGCTGCGTCTCGATCAATCACCAGGGAGGTTTGCAAACCCCGGTCTTCATAATCATTGTTCACATCCTCCAACGACTTGAGTTTGGCCAAAGCGCGGCGGATTTTGGGTTCCCATTCCCGCAGCTCGCTCAATTCATCGGCTTTAATGCTGTACTCAAATTGTGCATAACTGCCACGCGCACCCATGCGCAGGTCTTGCACCGGCATGAGAAACAAGCGCGCACCGGCTTCTTTGGATAACTTCGCTTTCAACCGGTTCACCACTTGTTCAGCGGTGGCACGCCGCTCGGGCGGCTGCTTCAAAGTCATGAACATTTGCGCTGCATTGCGTTGGCCATTGCCGGTGAAACCAGTCACCGTCAGCACATCTGGATCGGCTTGCACGATGGCCAGCATTGATTGCAAACGCTGCTGCATCGATTGAAACGAGGTGCTTTGGTCGGCGCGGATGTAGCCGTTGATGCGGCCGGTGTCTTGTTGCGGAAAAAAACCTTTTGGAATGGCCCGATACAAACTGACATTCAAGACAATGGTGGCCATCAACACCAGCCACATCAACCACTGGTGACGCAAGGCCCAAGCCAATGATCGGCGATACCACTTGGCCAAGCGCTGACGCTTTGGCGGGGTTTTTTGCGGCGCGTCTTGGGGCAAGCACACCGCACACATCATTGGCGTGGTGGTGAGCGACACCAACATGGAGGTGAGGATGGCGGCAGTCATGACCAACGCAAATTCGTGGAACAAACGACCCAACACCCCACCCATGAAAAGAATGGGGATAAACACTGCAACCAGCGAGATGCTGATGGCCACCACGGTGAAACCAATATCGCGCGCACCTTGCAAACACGCTTGACGCAAACTCAAACCACGCTCGCGCAAGCGCGTGACGTTTTCCAGCACCACAATGGCGTCATCCACCACAAAACCAGTGGCAATGGTCAAGGCCATCAGGCTCAGGTTGTTCAAGCTGAAATTCAACAAGTACATCACCACACAGGTCCCTGCCAACGACAAGGGCACGGCGACACTGGGAATGAGCGCAGTGCGCCAACGCTTCAAAAACAAAGACACGACCAAAATCACCAAAGCCATGGACATCACCAAAGACTTCTGAATCTCATTCAGGGAGCCACGAATGGTTGGTGTGCGATCAGACACCACGGTCATCTGCACACTGCTGGGAATGGACTGTTGCAAGATGGGCATGACTTGGCGCACCTTGTCCACGGTTTCAATCACATTGGCACCTGGTTGTTGATTCAGCACCAACAAAACCGAAGGTTCCCCTTGTGAGATGCCATCGGTGCGCAGGTCTTGCACCGAATCTTGCACATCGGCCACGTCTTGCAAACGAACCACTCGACCATCGCGAAACCGCAAGATCAATCCAGCATAGTCTGCAGCGCTGCGCGCTTGGTCATTGGCTTCGATCTGCCACATTTGCGCGTCGTTTTCCAACACGCCCTTGGGTCGGTGCGCGTTGCTTCCAACCACCGCCATACGCACATCTTCCAATGACAAGCCATGCACGGCCAATTGATCGGGCTGAACCGATACCCGCACCGCAGGCAAGGCGCCGCCCCCAATGGTGACTTGCCCGACACCATCCACCTGTGACAAGCGTTGCGCCAAGATGGTCGAAGCAAGGTCGTACATCTGACCACGCGAATAGGTGCGCGAGGTGAGTGCGATCACCAACATGGGGCTTTCTGTAGGATTGGTTTTGCGGTAGGTGGGTCGGTTGGGCATGCCCGAGGGCATCATGCTTTGGGCCGTGTTGATAGCCGCTTGCACATCGCGTGCAGCACCATTGATGTCGCGGTTCAAATCAAATTGCAAGTTGATGCGGGTCGAACCTTGCATCGAACTCGAGGTCATTTCGTTGACACCCGCGATCGTGCCCAAGGCGCGCTCCAAGGGTGTGGTAACCGTTGCTGCCATGGTTTCAGGGCTGGCACCGGGCAAGCTGGCTTGCACCGAGATGGTGGGAAAACTGACTTGTGGCAAAGGCGCGACTGGCAACAAGCTGTAAGACAAACCACCGGCCAAAGCCACCCCCAAACTCAACAGGGTGGTCGCGACCGGCCGGTCGATGAAAAACGCTGAAAAATTCATGCGCTGTGAGGCCTCACCCGCTTGGCCCAAGCATCCATTTGCAAATAGATGACAGGCGTCGTGAACAAGGTGAGCCACTGACTCACCAGCAAGCCGCCCACCAAGGTCACGCCCAGCGGATGACGCAATTCGCTGCCCACGCCCGTGCCCAACATCAAAGGCAGCGCACCCAATAAAGCGCACAGGGTGGTCATCAAAATCGGGCGAAACCGCAATAAGCACGCTTGCTCGATGGCTTGGCGTGGCGTCATGCCTTGCTGCCGCTCTGCTTCCAATGCGAAGTCAATCATCATGATGGCGTTTTTCTTGACAATACCGATCAACAAGATGATGCCGATCACCGCCATCAAATTCAAATCTGTACGCGACAACATCAGCGCCATCAATGCGCCCAAGGCGGCTGACGGCAGCGTAGACAAAATGGTGATCGGGTGGATGTAACTCTCATACAGCACCCCTAAAACGATGTACATGGTGACCACGGCTGCCAGCACCAACCACAGGCTGTGCGTGAGCGAGGCTTGAAACGCCAATGCGGCGCCTTCGAAGCGCGACTCGATATTCAATGGCGCGTTTTCCTCTGCGCGCAGGGCTTGCCAATGGCTTTCAATGGCTTGCACGGCATCTCCCAACGAAGCGCCGGCCGCAGGCTCGAAAGACAAAGTGACAGCCGGGAATTGACCCACATGCAACACGCTTAAAAGCGCAGCACGTTCTTCGATGCGCGCCACGCTGCTCAGGGGGACTTGCGCGCCAGTGTTGGACGGCACCATCAAACGCGACAATGACGCCGGCCCCAAGCGGTCTTGTGGTTGCACTTCCAACACCACGCGGTATTGGTTGCTTTGCGTGAAGATGGTGGAAACCAAGCGTTGTCCAAACGCGTTGTAAAGCGCGTTATCGATGGCCATCACACTCACGCCCAAACGACTGGCAGCTTCGCGGTCAATCCGCACATACGCTTGCAAACCTTGATTTTGCAAATCGGAGGCCACTTCGGCCAATGCTGGATTGCCTTGTAATCGGTCCATCAGACGCGCTGACCACATGCCCAACGCTTCAACATCCGGCCCACTCAGGAGAAAACGGTATTGCGTGCGTGCCACCCGGTCTTCCAAGCTCAAGTCTTGCAGTGGCTGCAAATACAAGCGCATGCCACTCACACTTTGACCCGCTTGGTTCAAGCGCCGCAGGATCTCAGGCATTGGTGCATCACGGTTTTTCTTGGGCACCAAGTTGATCGTCATGCGCCCCGTATTCATACTGGTATTGGGTCCATCCACGCCGATGAACGAGGTGAGGCTGTCAACTGCGGGGTCTTTCAAGAGTTGCTGGGCCAAGGCTTGTTGGCGCACGGCCATGGCCGCAAATGACGTGGACTGTGTGGCCTCCGTGATACCTTGGATCGCACCCGTGTCTTGCAGCGGAAAAAAGCCTTTGGGCATCCATACATACAAGGCGACCGTCAAGACCACGGTGAGTGCAAACACACCGGTGGTTTGGCGCGGATGATTCAACACTACTTTCAACGCGATGGCATAACGGTCGATCAGAGTTTGCAACCACAGTGGGTTGTGCATCTCGGCGTTCACCGAGGGTCGCAGCACATACGCACACATCATGGGTGTGAGCGTGAGGGACACGACTGCTGAAATCAAGATGGCGACCGCCAAGGTGAGAGCGAACTCATGGAACAAGCGCCCCACCACATCACCCATGAACAACAACGGTATCAAGACAGCCACCAAAGAGAATGTGAGTGACAAAATCGTGAAGCCGATTTGTCGCGCACCATCCAAAGCCGCTTGCAACGCCGTGGTCGGTCGCTTGGGGTCTTGCAAATAGCGTGCAATGTTTTCGATCATCACGATGGCGTCATCCACCACAAAGCCAGTCGCCACAGTCAGCGCCATGAGCGTCAAGTTATTGATTGAAAAGTCGGCCAAATACATAAAACCAAACGTACCCACCAATGACAAGGGCACGACCACAGCGGGAATGAGGGTGGCTGCTGCGTTGCGTAAAAACAAAAAGATCACCATCACCACCAAAGCCACCGACAGCATGAGTTCAAACTGCACATCGCGCACCGAGGCCCGAATGGTGACCGTGCGATCGGTCATCACTTGCATGTCTACGCTCGGCGGCAACGACGCCTTTAATGCTGGCAACAAGGCCTGCACACGCTCGACCACATCGATCACATTGGCCCCCGGCTGGCGTTGAATGTTCAAGATGATGGCCGGTTTCTCATTCGCCCAAGCCGACAGCCGGTTGTTCTCGGGTGCGTCCACGATGGTGGCCACATCCCGCAATCGCAAGGGGTTGCCACGCACATAAGCCAACACCAAGTTGGCGTATTCGTCCACCGAACGCAGTTGGTCGTTGGCATCCAAACTGGAAGCGCGTGCGGGTCCGTCCAAGCTGCCCTTGGCCATGTTCACATTCGCTTGGTTGATGGCGTTGCGCACATCGTCCAACGAGAATCCTGAGGCCGCCAAGGCTTGGCTGTTCACCTGCACCCGCACTGCAGGTCGTTGACCACCTGCGATGCTGACCAAACCGACACCGGCAACCTGAGACAAACGCATGGCCAAGCGGTTCTCCACCATGTCATGCACACGCGTCATCGGCAAGCTGTTGGAACTGATGGCCAAGGTGAGGATCGGCGCATCCGCCGGGTTGACCTTGCTGTAGGACGGGGCCATTGGCAAATCATTTGGCAACACACTGGTACTGGCATTGATGGCCGCTTGCACTTGCTGCTCGGCCACATCCAGTGGCAACTTCAAAGAAAACCGCAGGGTGATCACTGATGCACCACCCGAACTGACTGAGGTCATCAAAGCCAGGCCCGGCATCTGACCAAACTGTCGCTCTAAAGGTGCTGTGATGGATGCCGTGATGACTTCGGGGCTGGCACCAGGGTAAAGCGTGCTCACTTGGATCGTTGGGTAGTCCACTTGCGGCAAGGACGCGACCGGCAAAAAACGATATGCCAGGAAACCGCTCAACAGCAATGCCACCATCAACAAAGAGGTGGCCACCGGCCGCAAGATGAACAAGCGCGAGAAGTTCATGGCTTGGCCGGCTTCACCACCTCGACCGAACTGCCATTGCGCAAGCGGTCTGCACCATCGGTCACCACTTGTTCTCCCACTTTCAAGTCACCCAGCACGGCTTGCAAGTCACCCTCTACGGCCAGCAGTTGCACATTTTGTAAACGTATGGTGTTGTCAGCTTGCACCACACATACAAATGTGCCTTGGGCACCGCGCTGCACCGCTTGTGTTGGCACCACCAAAGCGTTTTTCAAGGTATCGAGTTCCAAACGAATTTGTGCGAATTGGTTGGGAAACAACAAGCCTTCTTTGTTGTCCAAAATGGCCTTGAGTTTCAAAGTTCCCGTGGCGACATCAATGGCGTTGTCGGTGGTGCTGACCCGGCCTTGCGCCAAACGTTGTTGCCGCTCTCGATCCCAAGCTTGCACCGGCAAAGCTTTCCCCGCTTTGAGTTTGCGCATGATGAGGGGCACATGGGCTTCGGGCACAGCGAACACCACGGCCATCGGTTGGGTCTGCGTGATGCTGACCAAGCCATTGGGGTCGCTCGCGCGCACCAAACTGCCCAACTCGGACTGCTTCAATCCCAAGCGACCACTGATTGGCGCGGTGACCTTGGTGTAGGACACCTGCAAACGCGCCGCATCCACCTGCGCTTGATCGGCTTGCACCGTGCCTTGCAACTGACCCACCAAAGCCGCTTGCGTTTCCACCTGTTGGCGGGCAATCGCGTCTTTGCTGAGCAGGTCTTGGTAGCGTTGCAAATCGAGTTGTGCGTTTTTCAATTGCGCCGCGTCGCGCGCCAATTGACCCAATGCCTGGTTGAGTTGTGCTTCGTAGGGGCGCGCATCGATCTCAGCCAACAACTGACCCGCTTGCACCCACTGGCCTTCGTTGAAACGCACGGCCTTGAGTTCGCCATCGACTTTGGCGCGCACCACGGCGGTGTTCAGTGCAGTAAGCGTGCCTAAGGCATCCACGCCTTGCCGAACATCCATTTGCCGAACTTCCACGGCGCTGACTGGGGTGTTTTTGCCGCCACCGCCATCCTTATTGCCGGGGCGACCCATGCCCTTGCCTTTGTCAGCAACTTTGTCGCCGGTTATGTCAGCGCTTGCACGACTGCTGTGGCTGATCCACTGCTTGATCTCGGGGAACCACCAAGCCGCAGCACCTCCCAACAAGACCACGACCACCACCAGCGCTTGGCTGCGCGCAAAGATTCGTTTCAAAACAGACATAGCAACCCATCAAAACGCGTTTGTTGAAGATATTAACCCCCGGTCCTGCCCCTGCGCTGGTGGGGACAAGCCGATGGCCTCAAAGGATGCGGGCCAAGCCCGCGCAGACCATGCTCAGAATGATGGTCGTGGTGAGAGGAATGAAAAACTCGCGGCCAAACAGACGGAAACGCATGTCGCCAGGCAAGCGCCCAAAGCCGATTTTGTTCAACCACGGTGTGATGCCTTGAATGAGCAGCAAGAACACAAACACCACAAGCAGCCAGCGAATCATGTCTACAACCTGTGGGTTCGATCAGCTTGCACAAAGCCCATGGGCGTCCACTCGTCCGGTCCAAAGGCGATCACTTTGAACAACTCGCCCATCTCGTGATCTTGAATCAGTTTTTGCGCCATGCTGCGTTCAGGCACGCTGGCGTTTTCCAACAGCGGCAACAAACCGCTGTTCATCAGAAAATGGGCTTGACTCGTGTAGCCCAACACCTGCAAACCCATTTCTTGCGCGGCCAGCGCGATGCCGGTGAAATTCACGTGCGTGGTGATGTCTTTGAAACCCACTTGATTTAAAGGGTCGGTGTCGCTCAAGTGCCCTTGGTGGCACATCAAGGTGCCCATGTGGCGCTGCGGGTGGTAGTACTCGTGCGCTGGGAAACCGTAATCAATGAAAAACATCGCGCCTTGGGTCAAGCGCTCAGCAAGGCTGCGCACAAAGGCTTGGGCTTGCGGATGGATTTCACACAGATAGTCTTGCCCGCCTTCCACCTCAGGTGGGGCTTGCTCGGTGGTGGGTCGGTCTTGCCATTCAAACGCTTGCCCAACTGCACTCCAAACCACACCGCGCTCATGCCAAACACCTTGCTTTCGGTGCAACAAACGCACTGGCATGGCGTCCAACACCTCGTTGCCCACCACCACCCCACGCATTTGATCCGGTAAGGTGCTGAGCCAAGTCACTTTCGAAGCATGGGTCAGCAAGGTTTGTGCTTGGCGTTCACGCAAACCACCCGACACGTCGACGATGGTGTAGTGCTGAAGTTTGTCGCCCAAGGTGTTCAAGAGTTGCAAGGCCAAGCTGCCATTGCCCGCACCAAATTCGTATACCGTATCGGTGCCGGTGTGCAGCAAAGCCTCGGCCACGCTGTTGGCCAAGGCCCGGCCAAAGTATGGGGAGATTTCAGGCGCAGTGACGAAATCGCTGCCGCCACTCGGCATGCGGCCAATCTGCTGGTGGCCGCCACTGTAATAGCCCAAGCCAGGCGCATACAGGGCCAAAGACATGAACCGATCAAAGGGCATCCAGCCACCTTGCTTGTGCAAGCTGGCCTGGATCAATCGGCTCATCGCCGTTGGTGCAGTCGGTACACTCGTTGCCTGTTCATTCATCGCTTGGATTGTCGTTCATGTCTGTTGCGGATTCCCTTCACCACACACCCACTGTTTTGGTCACGGGCGGTGCCAAGCGATTAGGTCGCGCGTTCTGCTTGGCCTTTGCAAAAGCCGGGTGGCATGTGATCTGTCACTACAACACATCCAAAACCGACGCTGAAGAAACCCAGCAACTGGTAACAGCAATGGGCGTGTCCTGCAATTTGGTGCAAGGCGATTTGTCCCTGCCCAATGCACACCTTCAGTTGCTGAAGGATTGCCTGTCGCAAGCCCATTGTTTACCCGACTGCATCGTCAATAACGCTTCTATTTTTGAAGAAGATACCGCCTCCACCAGCACAGCTGTTCAAATGCAAACGCATTTTCAAACCAACACTGTTTTACCTTTGCTGCTTGGCAATGCATTGGCCGAACAGCGGGATGACCGCAGCAGCCCAGCTTGCATAATCCATGTGCTGGATCAAAAAGTGCACAATTTAAATCCAGATTACTTCTCTTACACCGTCAGCAAGCTCGCGCTCGAGCGCAGCGTGGCCTTGCAGGCACAGGCCTTGGCACCTTCAGTGCGGGTCTGTGGGTTGTCACCGGGCTTGAGTTATTTGAGCGGCCCGCAAACCCAAGACAATTTTGATCAAGCGGCCCGCGTCAATTTGCTGCGGCGGCCCATTGACACCGCTGACGTTGCCCGCACTGCCGTCTTCATCGCTGAGAATCAGTCGCTGACCGGCACCACCATTCAAAGCGACAATGGCCAGCATTTGGTTCCGCTGGCACGCGATGTCATGTTCGCCATCCAATCCCAACAACCATGAATTCCGGCCTGCTTTCTTTTTCCGCCCTGGATGGACGCATCCCCACGCAATGCCGCTTGCTCAGTCTGAGCCAGTTTGAATGTCTGGTTCATATTGGCGTTCACGACTTCGAGAAAAAAGCCGCGCAACGCATGTGGTTTGACATTGATATATGCGTTCCCCTCGAAGCCGCGCCAGCCCAACAAGACGATATTTCACACACATTGAATTACGACTTTTTACGTGAATTGGTATTGCAAACCACAGGCGAGGTGCACCACGAGTTGCAAGAAACTTTGTGTGATGCCTTGTTGAACCATTTATTGCTTCATCCCAGCATCGTGGCCGTGCGCATTCAAACGCGCAAGCCCGATGTCTATCCCGATTGCGCTGCGGTAGGAACTGAGCGTGTCGGCTATAAACCTTGGTGAAACCATGAACAAATGTCATGCACAAACCTTGTCACTGACGGGTCTATGCTTTGATGCCAGCTTGGGCATCTTGCAGTCAGAGAAAACCAAACCCCAACCCATTCAAGTCGATGCCGAGTTGAACTTTGGCCCGCAAGCCTTGCTGCCCAGCAATGATGACATCACACAAGTTCTCGATTACCGCCGAGTTCGCAAGATCATCATCGAAGAATGCACGGCGGTGCATGTAAATCTGCTCGAAACCATGATCGGCAAACTCAGCCACCGTTTACTCCAACTACCCGGGGTCTTGGGCGTGCGTGTGAAAATTACCAAGCTTGAAATATTCGAAGACTGCGAAGTGGCTATCCATATGGAATCTGGACAATGGTGACCTATGTCAATTGAACGCGAAACCCAAAAACTTGAAAAGCGCTTGTGTCGCCAAGTCGGTCAAGCCATCGTCCAATACAACATGATTGAAGAGGGTGACAAGGTGATGGTGTGCATGTCGGGCGGCAAAGACAGCTACGGCATGCTCGACATCTTGCTCAAACTCAAAGCCCGTGCGCCCATCCATTTCGAACTGATTGCAGTGAACTTGGACCAAAAGCAACCAGGCTTTCCAGCCCATGTATTGCCCGACTATTTGAGTCAGCTGGGTGTGCCCTACCGCATTGAAACCCAAGACACGTATTCGATTGTGAAAAGCAAAATCCCCGAAGGCAAAACCATGTGCAGCTTGTGCAGCCGTTTGCGTCGTGGCATTTTGTACCGTGTCGCCGATGAAATTGGCGCCACCAAAATCGCGTTGGGCCATCACCGCGACGACATCTTGCAGACCTTTTTTCTCAACATGTTTTTCGCTGGCAAGCTCAAAAGCATGCCGCCCAAATTGGTCAGTGACGCCGGTCACCACATCGTCATTCGTCCCTTGGCCTTTGTGGCTGAAAAAGACTTGCAACGCTGGGCCATCCACCGTGAATTTCCAATCATCCCCTGCACTTTGTGCGGCAGCCAAGACGGCTTGCAGCGCCAGCAAGTGGGCGACATGCTGCGCGAATGGGAAAAGAAACACCCGGGCCGTTTGGACATCATGTTCAATTCACTGCAGCATGTGGCGCCTTCCCACCTGCTGGACGACAGCCTGTTTGACTTCAAGGGTTTGCAATCCACCGGGCTGCACGACCCGGATGGCGACACGGCCTTTGATCCGGAAAGTTTTGCCATGCCCCGTTTGGCAGGCATTCAAACCATCACGATTTAGGCGACTTGTTTTTTGTAGGCCACCACGTGTTGGGTTTGTTCGCCCAAACCATCGATGCCCAAATGCATCACATCACCTGGTTTTAAAAACAAAGGTGCGGGTTTGCCGTTTTTGTTTTTGCGGCCCATGCCCACACCGGGCGGCGTGCCGGTGGTGATCACGTCACCGGGCATCAAGGTCATGAACTGGCTGACATAACTCACCAACTTGGCCACGTTGAACACCATGGTCTTGGTGTTGCCGGTTTGCATGCGCACCCCGTTCAAGTCCAACCACAGTCCCAAGCGTTGCGGATTGGGCACTTCGTCACGTGTGACCAACCAAGGACCGATGGGGCCGAAGGTGTCACAGCCTTTGCCTTTGTCCCAGGTCATGCCGCGCTCGAGCTGAAATGCGCGCTCAGACACATCGTTGACCACGCAATAGCCGGCGACATGGTTCAAAGCTTGGGCTTGCGAGACATAGCTGGTGCGCGTGCCGATCACCACGCCCAACTCGACCTCCCAATCGCTTTTCTCCGATCCTTTGGGCAGCATCACCTTGTCATTGGGGCCTTGCACACAACTGTTGGCTTTCATGAACACCACCGGCTCGGCGGGCACGGGCAGATTGGATTCGGCGGCGTGATCGGCATAGTTCAAGCCAATGGCAATGAACTTGCCCACCTGGCTCACAGGGCAACCCATGCGGGGGTTGCCGCGGACCTTGGGTAGCGTGTCTGTTTTCAGCTTGGCGATTTTGGCCAAGGTTTTGTCATCGAGTTGGGCCGGGCCCAGATCGGGGATGACCGCACTCAAGTCGCGCAATTGGCCTTGGGCGTCGATCAATCCGGGTTTTTCGCGGCCGACGGGGCCATAGCGAACGAGTTTCATAGGTTCTCCTGAATATCGGGTGGTCTGGATCATAGGGCTTGCGCTTGACGGTCTTGGCTACGGGTTTATGCCGATGAGACAGTCTTGAGGGCAGCGTTATGGTGCAAGTTTCCGATAGACCTTTTCTGTTTCAGAAAGCTTTTTCATGAAGCTGCATTTTTCTTTCAGGCCTGCTCGGGCGTTGATGATGGCCCTGTGGTGTCTGATGGCCTTCAATGCCCTGGCTGAACAAAAACTCAAATGGGCCCATGTGTATGAAACCACCGAACCGTTTCACACCGAGTCGGTTTGGGCCGCCGAAGAAATCAAAAAACGCAGCAATGGCAAGTTCAATATCCAGGTCTTTCCTGCGTCCAGTTTGGGCAAAGAATCAGACCTGAATCAAGGCCTGACCTTGGGCACGGTCGACATCATCATCAGCGGCCCTTCTTTTGCCGCCCGCACTTACCCGCGCTTTGGCATCGCTTACTACCCCTTCATTTTCCGCGACAGCGCGCATTTGCTGGCCTTCTCAAAAAGCCCCCTGTTCCAAGAAATGGTCACCGAGTTTCGCCAAAAAACCGGCATCCAAGTCACGGCCTATGCCTATTACGGTGCGCGCCAAACCACAGGTCAAAAAGTTTTCAACACCTGCGCCGACATCAAAGGCTTAAAGATTCGTGTGCCAGATGCGCCGGCCTATATTCACACCTGGCAGGCTTGCAGTGCCAACCCCACGCCCATCGCTTTTGCAGAGGTTTATTTGGCGCTGCAAAACGGCACGGTTGATGCGCAGGAAAACCCACTCACCGCCATTGAAGCAAAAAAGTTTTACGAGGTGCAAAAAGCCATCATGCTGACCTCGCATGTGGTGGAGGGTTTGATCACCATGGTGGGGCCCCATGTCTGGAACGCCTTGAGCCCGGCCGAACAAAAAATGTTCACCGAGGTGACACAAGAAGCGGCCGCGCGCATCACCGTCAAAATCAAAAAACGTGAAGCCGAGTTGATCGATATCTTTAAGCAAAAGGGCTTGAAGGTGGTGACCGTGGACCGCAAGAGTTTCCAAGACACGGTGTTGAGAAACAAACCGCTGGAGTCCCTTGGTCAAACCCGCGCAGACTACGACCGCATTCAGGCCGTGAAATGAGCCAAGACCTGGACCACCTTGCCGCCTCGTTTGGTGACAGCGATGCGCAGGTCGACTTCACAAGCACGCCGCCCGAGGCATGGCTGGCTTTGCTGTTTTTCTTTGCACTCGGCCTCACGGTGCTCTACCAGTTCATCACCCGCTATGTGTTCAACGATTCAGCCGCATGGACCGAAGAGGTGGCGCGGTATCTTTTGATTTGCACCGTGTTCATCGGTGCGGTGATTGGTGTGGCCAAGAACAACCACATTCAAGTGGATTTTTTCTTTCGCTTTCTGCCACCTGCTTTGTCACGCGGTTTGTCCATCTGCACCGATGTCTTGCGCATTGGTTTTTTAGCCAGCGCCAGCGTGCTCACCTGGATGCTGATGCAAAAGATGGGCAGCTACCAAATGACCGTGGTCAACCTGCCAATGAACCTGGTGTATGGCATGGTCTTGCTCGCCTTTGTCATGATGACCGTGCGGGCTGTCTTGGTGATGCGTCAGCATTGGCGCCAAGGCTTCAGTGTGCTGGAACGCCCCGAGATCAGCTAAGCCATGTTGAAAATTATTTTTTTGGTGTTGCTCAGTGGTGGTTTACCGGTCGCCATGGCGATGGCTGCAGCGGCTCTGCTTTATGTGTGGTGGGTTCCCAGCTCACCGCCTTTCGTGGTGATCCACCGCATGGTGTCTGGCATCGACAGTTTTCCATTGTTGGCCGTGCCGTTTTTCATCCTGGCTGGCAACCTGATGAACACCTCGGGCATCACCCAGCGGATTTACGCCTACGCCTTGGCCTTGGTCGGTTGGCTCAAAGGCGGCTTGGGCCATGTGAATGTGCTGGGTTCTGTGGTGTTTGCCGGCATGAGTGGGACCGCCATCGCGGACGCTGCTGGTTTGGGCACGATTGAAGTCAAGGCCATGACCGACCATGGCTATGACGCCGAGTTTGCCGTGGGCGTGACGGCGGCATCGGCCACCCTCGGCCCCATCATTCCTCCCAGTTTGCCGTTCGTTATCTACGGCATGATGGCCAATGTCTCGGTCGGTTCATTGTTCTTGGCCGGCATCTTGCCCGGCGTGGTGATGGCCTTGTTGATGATGTTGACCGTGGCCTATTTCGCGCACAAAAATGGTTGGGGCGGCGATGTCAAGTTGCATTGGCCCACCTTGCTCAAAGCCTTGCTTGAAACCTTGGTGGTGGTGGCGTGGCCGCTGTGCATTTGGTGGTTGATCACCAAAGCCCATATGCACCCGCAGACCACGGTGCTGATCGGTTTGCTGCTTCTGTTTATGGCCGACAAACTTTTCAATTTCCAAGCCGTTCTGCCCATCATGACGCCGGTGCTGCTGATTGGCGGTATGAGTACAGGCGTGTTCACGCCCACTGAAGGCGCCATTGCGGCCTGCTGCTGGGCGTTGTTGTTGGGCTTTGTGTGGTATCGCACGCTGCACTTCAAACTGTTCTTGAAAATTTGCTTGGACACGGTGGAAACCACGGCCACCGTGTTGTTCATCGTTGCCGCCGCCAGTATTTTTGGCTGGCTGCTGACCTCCACTGGCGTGACCGCTGCCATCAGTGCCTGGGTATTGAGCGTCACCGATGAACCTTGGCAGTTTTTGTTGTTGGCCAATTTGCTCATGCTGTTTGTCGGTTGCTTTCTTGAGCCCACCGCGGCCATCACCATCTTGGTGCCCATTCTCATTCCCATTTGCCAGCAACTCGGTATCGACCTGGTGCATTTTGGTTTGGTGATGGTGTTGAACCTGATGATCGGCTTGTTGCACCCGCCCATGGGCATGGTGTTGTTCGTGTTGGCACGCGTGGCCAAGCTGAGTGTGGAGCGCACCACGATGGCGATATTGCCGTGGCTTGTGCCTTTGTTGGGAAGCTTGCTGTTGATCACTTATGTGCCCATCATCTCGCTGTGGTTGCCCCGTTTTTTATCGCCTTAACTTTTTTCAAACTTGCCATGAGTCTCTCTATACGCCTGCATGCCGCCGATGATGTCGTCATCGCTCGTCAACAATTGATCTCTGGTTCCATCGTGGAGGCGGTCAGTGTGCGCGGCTTGGTACCGCCGGGTCACAAAGTAGCCATTCGGGCCATCGCCATGGGCGAACCGGTGCGCCGCTACAACCAAATCATTGGCTTTGCCTCGCAAGCCATTGCGGCCGGCGAACATGTCCACACCCACAACCTGAACATGGGACCCGACAAAGGCAGCTTTGCGCGCGATTACGCCTTTGGCGCAGACATCAAACCGGATGCACCTGCCCGTCATGCCAACTTCATGGGTTATGTGCGCCCCGATGGCCGTGTCGCCACCCGCAACTACATCGGCATTTTGTCCAGTGTGAATTGCTCGGCCACCGTGGCGCGGGCCATTGCCGACCATTTTTCGCGTCTGACCAATCCCAGCGCTTTGGCCGACTTTGCGCAGGTCGATGGCGTGATCGCGCTCACCCACGGCACCGGTTGCGGCATGGACGGCAGTGGCTTGGGGATGCAACTGCTGTCGCGCACCTTGACCGGTTACGCCACGCATCCCAATTTAGCGGCCGCGCTGGTGGTGGGTTTAGGCTGCGAGTCGAATCAAATCAATGTCTGGCTGTCGCAAAGCGGTTTGCAACAAGGCAGTAGCTTGCAAACCTTCAATATCCAAGACAGTGGCGGCACCGTCTTGACGGTGGCCAAAGGCATCGACTTGGTCAAGTCGATGTTGCCCAGCGTCAACGAAACCGAGCGTGTCCCTTGTGGTTTGGAACACATCATCGTGGGCTTGCAATGTGGCGGTTCGGATGGTTACTCCGGCATCAGCGCCAATCCGGCATTGGGTGCGGCGGTTGATTTGCTGGTCGCGCATGGCGGCAGCGCCATCCTGAGCGAAACCCCCGAGATTTACGGCGCCGAGCATTTGCTCACACGCCGTGCGGTACGCCGCGAGGTGGGCGAAAAACTGATCGAACGCATCCGCTGGTGGGAGCACTACACCGCCATCCATGGCGGCGAAATGAACAACAATCCCTCGCCTGGTAACAAGGCCGGTGGACTCACCACCATTTTGGAAAAATCCTTGGGTGCCGTGGCCAAAGCAGGCACCAGCAATTTGCAAGCGGTCTATGAATATGCCGAGAAAGTGACCGCGCGCGGCCTGGTCTACATGGACACGCCTGGCTATGACCCCGTGAGTGCCACCGGTCAAGTCGCCGGCGGGGCCAATATCATTTGCTTCACCACCGGTCGTGGTTCGGCCTACGGTTGTGCGCCCTCACCGTCGCTCAAACTCGCCACCAACAGCGCCTTGTGGCAACGCCAAAGTGCCGACATCGACATCAACTGCGGCGATGTGGTGGACGGGAGCAGCACGGTGCAAGCCAAGGGCGAAGAGATTTTTCAGCGCATCATTTCTTGTGCTTCGGGCCAAGCCAGTAAAAGCGAGCTCTATGGCTATGGTCAAAACGAATTCGTGCCCTGGCAAGTGGGCGCGGTCATGTAAGCAGCGTCAGGCTGGCGTCCAAATGCTCCAGCGGCGAGCGCTTGTAGCCTGAGCGGGCAAAGCGCTGCAAACGGCCCACCACAAACGACACCCATAACGAGGCCTGCACCTGCGCGTCCACCGTGGGCGTGGCCGAGGCATGCGCTGTTGCTGCATCGCGCAGAATTTGGCGCAAGTTGGCTTCCACCTTGTCAAAGAATAAATTCATGCGCTGGTGCAAGCGGTCATTTTCAAACACCAAGGCGTCACCCACCATCACGCGCGCCATGCCAGGGTTGCGCTCGGCGAATTGCAACAACACCGTGATCATGCGGCGCACTTTGTCCAAAGGCGCGTGGGGTCCCTCAGCGATTTGGTTGAGCAAACTGAAGACGCTGTTTTCAATGAACTCAATCAAACCCTCGAACATTTGCGCTTTGCTGGCGAAATGCCGGTAGAGCGCTGCTTCACTCACCTGTAATCGCGACGCCAGCGCCGCTGTGGTGACCCGCTCAGCGCCGGGCTGCTCCAACATCGCCGCCAAGGCCTGCAAGATTTGAATTCGACGCTCACCCGGTTTGGGCCTTTTACGCGCGGTGGCTTCAGCAACGGGCGGGGTGATGGTGTCGTCGGCCATGGGAGCGTCTCCTGGGGAGGTCAGTGCGAACGGATCATGGTGCCAAAGGCTTGATCGGTCAGGATTTCCAGCAACAAGGCATGCGGCACCCGGCCATCAATGATGTGCACCGAGTTCACGCCACTTTTGGCGGCATCCAAGGCACCACTGATTTTGGGCAGCATGCCGCCGCTGATGGTACCGTCGGCGAACAAGCCGTCAATTTGGCGCGCACTCAGATTGGTGAGCAGCTTGCCCGATTTGTCGAGCACACCTGCTGTGTTGGTCAGCAGCACCAGCTTTTCTGCTTTGAGGACAGTTGCGAGTTTGGCCGCCACCACATCGGCATTGATGTTGTAGCTCTCGTTGTTTTCGCCAAAACCAATCGGACTGATGACCGGAATAAATGCGTCGTCTTGCAAAGCCTTGACCACGCTGGGATCGATGCTTTGAATGTCGCCCACCTGCCCCACATCGTGTTCGATACGGGGGTCTTGGTTGTCCAGCATTTTGAGTTTGGTCGCGCGGATCATGCCGCCATCGCGGCCTGTGAGACCCACAGCTTTGCCGCCGGCTTGGTTGATCAGGCCAACAATGTCTTGCTGCACCTCACCGGCCAGAACCCACTCGACGACTTCCATGGTTTCAGCGTCCGTGACACGCATGCCTTGGATGAATTCACCTTTTTTGCCTAAACGCTGCAAAGCGTTTTCAATTTGCGGCCCACCGCCGTGCACCACCACCGGGTTCATGCCGACCAACTTCAACAGCACCACGTCTTCCGCAAAATCGGCTTGCAAGGCGGGGTCGGTCATGGCATTGCCACCGTATTTGATGACCAATGTTTTGCCGTGAAATTTGCGGATATAGGGCAACGCCTGTGCCAGGATCTCGGCCTTGTCGCGGTTGGCAATGGTTGGAGCGGCTGGGGTATTCATGTGGCGATGTGAATGAGTGCTTGCATTGTGCCCCAAGCTTTGCCGTGTGTTGCGGTTTTTACGTGTCGGTATTCATCGTGGTTTGATTTTTACTTGAATTATTTTCAATTTATCTGAGGATGTCGCCCTTTTTAAATCATCAATTTAAGCTGATTAAAATATCAGACATAATCTCATATGAATATGAACCATTTGGAGAAATAATATGTCTCGTTTAACTGCAACTGCCCAATTAGAAAAAATCCGTGCGGCCAAACTCAAGCTGGATAAAGAAGAACAGCGCTTAATATCGCGCACGCACGATAAAACTTTGGCGCAAATCGTGCAAATGGCTGAAATGGCCGGTCTGACTGTCGCGCAAATCAGCGCAGCCATGGGCGGCAAGGGTAAAACCAAAGCCAGCAAGGCCGCAGGCAGCAAACCAGCCAAAGCCAAACGCACGACCGCTGGCAAAAAAGTGGCCCCGAAATACCGCAATCCGGCGGATGCCAATCAAACCTGGACCGGCCGTGGCCGCATGCCGCAATGGGTGCAAGCGCTGCACGCTGCAGGCAACTTGGCCACTGCTGAGATCAAATCAGCGGCATAAATGCCTGCGCCGCAGCGTCTTTGGCCGACAACTGCGGCGGCCCTTTGATTAATTCCAAGGGCCATTCAATCCCAATAGTCGGGTCGTTCCACATAATCGCCACTTCGTCGTTGGCGTGCCAATATTCAGTGGTTTTGTAAATCACCTCCGCTTGCGCGCTGAGAACCAGAAATCCATGGGCAAAACCGGCTGGAATCCAGAGCTGGTGGTGCTTGACGCTGTCTAACCGCTTGCCGGTCCACTGTCCAAACATCGCCGATTCAGGGCGCATGTCCACCGCCACATCGAATATCTCACCGCGCACCACCCGAATTAATTTGCCTTGCGGATATTTCCGCTGTAAGTGCAGGCCCCGCAGCACGCCATGGGCCGATAAACTATGGTTATCTTGTATAAATTTGATATTTAAACCAGTGGATTTTTCAAATTCCTTTTCATTGAAACTTTCAAGGAAAAAGCCCCGGGAATCTGAAAAGACTTGGGGTGCCAGCAATAACACATCATTTAAATCAGTTTGTTCAACAGAATAAGGCATATTAATCCAGCAACCGCATCAAGTATTGGCCATAGTGGGTCTTTTTCAACGGAGAAGCCAAGCGCAGCAGGGTTTCTGCGTCGATCCAGCCTTGCGAAAAAGCAATTTCTTCAGGACATGCCACCATTAAACCTTGGCGTTTTTGCAAGGTGGCAATGAAAGTGGCGGCCTCCATCAAACCTTCATGGGTACCCGCATCCAGCCAGGCGTAACCACGTCCCATGGTTTCTACATTCAATTGCTTTTGCGCTAAATACCGCTTATTGACATCGGTGATTTCTAACTCGCCGCGGGCAGAAGGTTGAATATCAGCCGCTATATCGCAAACTTGCTGATCATAAAAATAAAGACCCGTAACCGCATAATTCGATTGGGGATTTTGAGGTTTTTCCTCAATTTGAATCGCTTTGCGCTGGTCATCAAAGGTAACCACGCCGTAGCGCTCGGGATCGGTCACATGGTAGGCGAACACAGTGGCGCCATCTTGGCGGGCATTGGACGCTGCGAGTTGCTTGACCAGATCGTGACCGTAAAAAATGTTGTCTCCCAGCACCAACGCACTGGGCTGGTTGTTCACAAAGTCTCGGCCGATGATGAAGGCTTGGGCCAATCCATCTGGCGAGGGCTGCACCGCGTAACTAATCGACATGCTCCATTGAGCGCCATCGCCCAGCAGTTCGGCAAAACGCGGCGTGTCCTGCGGCGTGGAAATGACCAGCACCTCGCGAATGCCACTGAGCATCAAGGTGGAGAGCGGGTAATACACCAAGGGTTTGTCGTAGATCGGCATCAGCTGCTTACTGACCGCCAGAGTGAGCGGGTAGAGCCGGGTGCCGGAGCCGCCCGCCAACAAAATACCTTTTCGGTTTGTCGTCATGCCTCGTCGCCCTAAGGCGTTTTATATGAAGTTGGGGGGATTATCAACCTGCTGACCTGTGCAAACCAGCCGTTTGCAACGCTTTCAGCACCCCGTCCACGCCGACTTGCCAAGTGGGCCAATTGACACCCAAGGCTTGTGCCAATGAATGGCTGTCGAGCATGGAATAGGCGGGGCGCACCGCCGGCAAGGGATAGTCGGGGGTCGAGATGGGTTGCACCTGCGCAGGGCCGGCTTTCAAGATCCAGCCCAAAGCTTGCGCTTGCTCCAGCACATATTGGGCATACGCGTGCCAAGTGGTTTGGCCTGAAGGGGTCAGGTGGTACAAGCCTTGCAGGCCTTGCTGTATGGCCAATAACGTGGTGTCAGCCATCCAAGGCGCCGCCGTGGGAACGCCCACCTGATCGGCCACCACCCTCAAGTTGTCGCGCTCCTGAGCCAGTCTCAGCATGGTTTTCAGAAAATTTTGCCCATGGGCACCCACAACCCAAGAGCTTCTGAACAACAAGTAACGCGCCCCACTGTGCATCACCGCCTGCTCGCCGTCCCGCTTGCTCTGGCCATAAACCGATTGCGGATCGGTAGGGTCGGTTTCCAAGTAGGGCCGTGTGGCTTGGCCATTGAACACATAGTCTGTCGAGTAATGCACCAAGCAGGCCCCGGAGCGGGCAGCCTCCTGCGCCATGACGGCAGGCGCGGTCGTGTTGATGGCCTGTGCCAGCAACGGTTCTTGCTCGGCCTTGTCGACCGCGGTGTAACCGCTGGCATTGACGATCCATGCGGGTTGATGGGCTTGCAAAAGACGGCGCAGCGCCGTGGTGTTGCCCAGGTCGATGTCTTGCCGGGTAAGCGCCTTAACCGGCCCCAAGATTTGCAAACGCGACGCCAATTCGTGGCCGAGTTGCCCGGCAGCGCCGAACAACAACACACCTTCAAGCGCCATATTGTCGACCTACCCATTGTCGGTATTGGCCGCTGGTGACATGGGCCACCCAGTCACTGTGGGCCAAATACCAAGCCACGGTTTTACGCAAGCCCGTTTCGAAGGTTTCCTGCGGACGCCAGCCAAGTTCTTGCTCCATCTTGCGCGCGTCAATCGCGTAGCGTCGGTCGTGACCCGCACGGTCTTTGACAAAGGTGATTTGGCTGGCATAACTTTGACCATCGGCACGGGGTTGCAGTTCGTCGAGCAAACGGCACAGGGTGCGCACCACGTCAATGTTGGGCTTTTCATTCCAACCGCCAATGTTGTAGGTTTCCCCTGAGCGACCGGCTTGCAACACGCGGGCAATCGCACGGCAATGGTCTTCGACAAACAACCAATCGCGCACCTGCATGCCGTCGCCATAAATCGGCAGTGGTTTGCCCGCCAAAGCGTTGTGGATCACCAGCGGAATCAGTTTTTCAGGAAAGTGAAACGGGCCATAGTTGTTACTGCAATTGGTGGTCAGCACCGGCAGGCCATAGGTGTGGTGCCAAGCCCGCACCAAGTGGTCGGAGGCGGCTTTGCTGGCCGAATAGGGGCTGTTGGGTTCATAAGCATGGGTTTCGGCAAAGGCCGGCGCGTCAGGTGCCAAGCTGCCATAGACCTCATCGGTGCTGACATGCAAAAACCGGAATGCTGTTTGTTGCTCAACGGACTGTACCGACCAAAAAGCGCGCACGGCTTCCAGCAAATGAAACGTGCCGACCACGTTGGTTTGGATGAAGTCCATTGGGCCGTGAATGGAGCGGTCAACATGGGATTCGGCCGCAAAGTGCACCACCGCACGGGGTTGGTGCTCGGCCAGCAAGCGCGTCACCAGTGGTGTGTCGCCAATATCGCCTTGCACAAACACATGGCGAACATTGTTTTGCAGGCTGCTTAAATTTTCCAGATTGCCCGCATAAGTCAGTTTGTCGAGGTTGACCAGCTTGTCGTTGGTGGTGGTCAACCAGTGGTGAACGAAGTTGCTGCCTATGAAGCCAGCACCGCCAGTCACCAGAATGGTCATACAGGCATGCCTTCCTCTGACGCACCCAAGACACAGCCGCGCACCATTTCACGCAGCATTTTTTTCTCTGGAAAGCTCAAAGGACGGTCCAGGGCACGGCGCACACGCAGCAGCATGTGACGATCCACCTCTTGCGGCAGGCCTTGGCTGCCGCGTAATTCGTCGCGCAGGTCTTCACGCAAATCTTCAGGTTCGTCGTCCCACCATGCACTGACCACTTCTTGCAATTTCTCTCGAACCACCTCGGGGTCCTGGGACGGTGCGGCTGCACGGGGTGTCGCGGTTAATTCGCGGGTAACTTGGGGGAGCAACAACACACGACGATCTGCTTGACCCAGCAACCGACACCAGGCGGGATCTTCATTGACCAATTGATCCATGTGTCGGGCTGATTCATCGGCCAACAGGTAAACGCTCAGGCCATGCAATTGCGCTTCATCAACGACGCTGGTGAGTCGGTCGTCATCACTGGCAATCAACAGGTGTTCACAGGCGTGTCGCTCGGCCAAACGGCTGATGTCTGCACTCATGGCTTGCAGCACGACATCACTGGGCTCGCCGCTGGTGACATCCAATTGACGCAGGATTTGGTCTTGCGGAAATTGGTTGTCAGGTGTGTCTGTGTACCAGTACACGCGCTGTATATCGACGCTCAAACCGGCTTGCTTGAGCGCATGCGCCAAGGTCGGCAACAAGGCCATTCGGTTGTAGTTTTCAGGTTCTGCATTGGCTTCTGGCGATTGGCGAACAAGCCAGGCCATGTAGTTGCTGTCAATCAAGGCAATGCATTTGCCAGCGCGTGTTGGCCCTTGTTCCTTGCGGTTTTGTGGCGAGCGAGATTCGTTTTTCATCGTTAAAAAAGCTAAAAGGTATTTGGGGAAACGCCTGTCAAAGTGATCAGGTATCGTTTGAAATTAATGCGTACGCTTGCAACATGAATATTAGCTGATCTTGGACACGGGGGGATTGGCAGGGGTGTTGGCGGCGTTGCTCATCGCTTGTTCATCCGTTTGACCGAAGCGTCGCACACGTTTGCTGTATGAGGTGATGGCTTGTTTCAAGGCTGCGGCATTGAAGTCCGGCCAATGCAAATCGGTGAAAAACAGCTCGGTATAGGCGGTTTGCCAAAGCAAAAAATTACTGATGCGCGATTCACCACCGGTGCGGATCAGCAACTCAGGATCCGGCAAATCGGAGGTGCTTAAATGCGCGGCCAAGGCTTTGTCATCCATGTCTTGCAGGGTTTTATCGGGGTGGGTCATTTGCCATGCGCGTGCCGCATTCAAGATGTCCCACTGGCCGCCGTAATTGGCGGCAATGGTCAGGTGCATCAAATCGTTGTTCGCCGTGTCTTGCTCGGCTTGGTCAATGCGCGATTGCAGTAAAGGTGCAAAGGCGCTGCGGTCACCAATGACCCGCAAACGAATCCCAGCGGCTTTCATTTCCGCCACTTCACTTTCCAAATACTGCAAAAACAAACCCATCAGTGCCGACACTTCGTCGGCCGGACGACGCCAGTTTTCGGTACTGAAGGCGAACAAGGTCAGGTATTTCACGCCTTGTTCACTGGCGGCTTTGATGATTTGACGCACATTGGCCGCCCCGCGCACATGGCCCACAGTGCGCGGCAACAAGCGCTTTTTCGCCCAGCGACCGTTGCCGTCCATGATGATTGCGATGTGTTGAAGGTGTTGGCTCATGGCGCTCAAGTGGTGACAGGGTGCAGGTGATGGACATCGGCGGTGACGCTGTGGTGCTTGCTCATCAATTCCACCAAAACCATGGCGCGGGCTTCGCCATCGGTGTGCTGGTAAATGCCTTGCAAGCCCTTCAAAGGACCATCAACAAACCTCACTTCTTGGCCCGCTTTCAGCAAGCGCTCCGGCGCACGCGCTGGCAAACCACGCAGCGCTTGAATCAATTCATCGGGCATGGATGCAGGTCGATTGCCAAAACTTACCAAGCGGCTAACGCCCAAAGTAGATCGGATCGGTGCCCAGTTGTCATGTTCGGTATCCAAGCGAATGAACAGGTAGCGGCTGAACATGGGCTCGACCACCTCGGCCAAACGACCACGACGCAGTTTCTCCAACGCCAACATGGGCAACCAGGCCTCAAACCCCTGCAGTTGCAGGTTTTCAAGTGCGCGTTGCTCTTGTTTGGGCTTGGAGTGGATGGCGTACCAAAGCATGCGTTAGATCAAATAGCTTTATTTTAAATTTGAGCATTGATTGTAAAGCGGTTAAATTGAGCGATTCATCCAATGCAAGGAAATCACATGGCCGACTCAAAACCTGATTTTGACCCCCTCAAGATGAGTGAGCACATGAAAGAGTCAGCCCAGCAAATTTGGCTCGCTGGCATGGGGGCATTTGCCAAGGCCCAACAAGAGGGCACCAAGGTGTTCGAGACGCTGGTGAAAGACGGTACCCAATTGCAAGCAGCAACGCAGCAAGCACAGGCCAAAGTGACCGAAGCGGCGCACAAGATGTCCGCCATGGCCACCGACATGGGCCAACGCGCGAGCGGCCAGATGGACAAACTTGAAGGTATTTTTGAAGAGCGTGTGGCCAAAGCACTGCAAAGCATGGGTTTGCCCAGTGCCCAAGCGCTGTCTGAACTGGAAGCGCGGGTCGCCGCTCTTGAGGCGCAGTTGGCCGACAAAGCTGCTCCAGCCCCTCGCCCTTCCAGCAAAAACTGAGACGCGCATGGTGAAAAAAGCGCCCCGCCGCACCGCTGAGCGGATCCAGACGGCGGCGCTGCAACTCTTCAATCGCTTTGGTGAGCCGAATGTGGCCACCACACTGATTGCCTCGGACATGGGCATCAGCCCCGGTAATTTGTTCTACCACTTCGCCAGCAAAGAACGATTGGTGAACGCCTTGTTCGACAACTACCAAGCCGAGATGCGCGCCTTGTTGCCTGCCGCCGCCGATATACGGGACTTGGAACACAGCTGGTTTTTCATGCACAGCTTGTTCGAGTTGGTGTGGCGCTACCGCTTCGTTTACCGTGACTTGAACGACCTGCTCAGCAAGAATCGGCATTTGGAGGGGCAAGTAAAAGACATCTTGGCCTTGAAAGAAACCGCGTTCTCGCAGTTGCTCACGCAACTGCATGATGCTGCACTTTTGCAGCAAAGCGCGAGCGAACGGCAGCATTGCGCAACCCACATGGTAGTGATGTTGACCTGGTGGCTGAGTTACGAATATGTACGCGACCCGCGCCATGCCATGGAGGACGCCAGCGCCCAGCAGGGTGTTTTGCACGGCGCGCAACAAGTACTGAGTTTGATGCTGCCGTATTTGGCGCCCACGCCTAAAGCGCAGTTGCTTGCATTGATGCAGGTTTATTCAGACACTTTGTCCGCTTAAGCTTTCGCCAAGAAACGCTCCACCATCCGCACCCACACTGTGCCGCCCAGTGGAATCAGGTCGTCGTTGAAGTCATAGCTGGGGTTGTGCAAGGTGCATGGTCCGCCGCCATGGCCTATTTCGCGGTGCTGGCCTTCACCATTGGCCAAGAAGAAGTAAGCCCCTGGTTTTTCAAGCAACATGTAGGAGAAATCTTCCGCGCCCATGGTCGGCTCTTGCGCCAGCACGTTCTCTGCGCCGACGATGTCAGCCAGCACGGCGCGCGTGAATTCGGCTTCTTTGACATGGTTGATGGTCGGGGGGTAATTGCGCACAAACTCGAAACTGCACGTGGCTTCATGGGCCGCGCTGATGTGCTGGGCAATGGTGTGCATGCGCCGCTCAATCATGTCCAGTATTTCCACGGTGAAGGTGCGCACTGTGCCTTGCAATTCGCAGCTATTGGGCACGACATTGGTCGCCTGACCGGCGTGGATCATGGTGACAGAAATCACGGCGGCATCCACGGGTTTCACATTGCGCGACACGATGGTCTGAAATGCCTGCACCATCTCGCAAGCAATCGGCACAGGATCGATGCCGTTGTGCGGCAATGCAGCGTGGCACCCCTTGCCTTGAATGGTGATTTTGAATTCGTTGCTGGAGGCCATCACAGGACCAGGACTCACAGCCAGTTTGCCCACCGCCATGCCTGGCCAGTTGTGCAAACCGAACACCGCGTCCACAGGGAATTTTTCAAACAAACCATCTTTGATCATTTCGCGGGCTCCGCCGCCACCTTCTTCAGCGGGTTGGAAGATCAGCACCACGGTGCCGTCAAAGTTGCGGTGCTTGGCCAAATGTTGGGCGGCTGCCAACAACATGGTGGTGTGGCCGTCGTGGCCGCAGGCGTGCATCTTGCCAACATGTTGGCTGGCGTGGGCGAAGGTGTTGGCTTCATGAACCGGCAGTGCGTCCATGTCAGCGCGCAAGCCAATGCGACGCTTGCTGCTGCCATTTTGGATGATGCCCACCACCCCGGTGGTGCCTAAGCCGCGATGCACCTCGATGCCCCACTCGGTCAATTTGGCCGCCACCAGATCCGAGGTGCGTTGTTCTTCAAAGCAAAGTTCAGGATGGGCGTGGATGTCGCGGCGCACAGCCACCAGGCTGGCAGCTTCGAGGACCATGGCGTCGAGCAATTTCATGTAGCACCTCCGAAAAATCGTGAAGAATTAGTCTACCCGAAGGAAAAAGCCAGGGCGCTCCTGTTGGCTTTCAGCGCGCTTCGGGCTCGTCATTGCACAATCCAGCCATGACCTCCACCATCTTGGGCGCCTGCCCCCATGACTGCCCCGATACCTGTTCCTTGTTGACCACCGTGCAAGACGGGGTGGCGATCAAGGTGCAAGGAAACCCGAACCACCCTCTCACCGACGGGGTGTTGTGCACCAAGGTATCGCGCTATACCGAGCGGACTTACCACCCGGAGCGGGTGTTGCACCCCCTCAAGCGCGTCGGCCCCAAGGGCAGTGGTCAGTTTCAGCAAGTGAGTTGGGATGAGGCCTTGAACGACATCACTGTCAAGCTCAATGCCATTGCCGCTCGCGCACCCGAGCGCATCCTGCCCTACAGCTATGCGGGCACCATGGGCATGGTGCAAGGCGAATCCATCGCCATGCGGTTTTTCAACCTGCTGGGTGCCGCGCAACTCGACCGCACCATTTGCGCCAGCGCAGGTGCTGAAGCTTTGACGCAGACCTTTGGCAGCAAGCTGGGCATGAAGGTGCAGTTTTTTTCGGAAAGCAAACTCATCCTCATCTGGGGCAGCAACGCGATCACCAGCAGCGTACATTTTTGGCGACTCGCGCAAGAGGCCAAGCGCCACGGTGCCAAGTTGGTTTGCATCGACCCGCGTCGCAGTGAAACCGCCGACAAATGCGATGTCCATCTGGCCCTCAAACCCGGCACTGATGCCGCGCTGGCGTTGGCGCTCATGCACGAGCTCATCACCCACGATTGGCTGGACCACGACTACATCGCGCAGCACACCTTGGGCTTTGATGCATTGCGCGCCCGTGCTTTGCAATGGTCGCCCGAGCGCGCCGCCCAAGTGTGTGGGTTGAAGGTCGAAGACATCCGCCAGCTCGCGCACGACTACGCCCATATTCAACCTGCAGCCATTCGTCTGAACTATGGCGTACAGCGTTCACGCGGCGGTGGCAATGCCGTGCGTGCTGTGGCTTGCTTGCCCGCGCTTGTTGGCGCGTGGCGACACCGCGCTGGTGGTGTGGTGCTGAGTGCATCAGGCCATGCCTTGCACAATGGTGTTGCCTTGCAGCCCCCCGACTTGCACACCAATCCACGCGCGCCGCTCGTCAACATGAGCACCATTGGTGACGCATTGAATACACCCGACTTGATTGAAGCCGTGGTGGTTTACAACAGCAATCCCGTCGCGGTCGCGCCTGAGTCGGCCAAAGTGGTGAAAGGCTTCGCCCGTGACGACTTGTTCACTGTGGTGCTGTAGCATTTCATGACCGACACCGCCGACCATGCCGACTATGTGCTGCCCGCCACCACCCAACTCGAGCACTGGGACATTCACAACAGTTATGGCCACACCGATGTGCTGTTGAACCGCCCCGCCATTGCGCCCCTGGGCGAAGCCAAGACCAATACGCAGATATTCCGGGAACTGTCAATGCGCATGGGTCTGAACCATCCTCTGCTGCAAGAAGACGATGAAAGCCTGTGCCGCTTGGCCTTGCAACACCCCCGCAATTTGCAAAGCGCCGCACCGGTCACTTGGGAACAGTTGATGCAGGATGGATTTGCGCATTGGCCCGTGAAGGATGCGCCCTTTGCCAACGGCGGCTTTGCCACGGCTTCGGGCCGTTGCGAATTTGTCAGCCCTGGCTTGCAAGCACTCGGCCAAGATGGTTTGCCCGACTTCATCCCCAACTACGAGTCGCCATCCGCGCAAGACCGCTTTCCGCTGGCGATGATTTCGCCCCCCGCCCGCAACTTCTTGAACTCATCTTTCGTGAATGTGAAAAGTTTGCGCGACATGGAAGGTGAACCGCTGCTGGAAATCCATCCTGAAGACGCCGCAGTGCGGCAATTAATCGATGGTGAGATGGTGCGGGTTTTCAACGAGCGTGGCAGCTACGAATGCAAAGCACACATAAGCACCCGGGCGCGGGTTGGCATGGTGGTGGGTTTGGGGATTTGGTGGCGCAAACTGGGCGCGAATGGCACGAATGTGAACGAACTCACGTCGCAAAAACTCACCGACATGGGGCGCGCCCCGGTGTTTTATGACTGTGCGGTTGAGGTGACCAAACGCTGACTGGCAATTTGTCGCAGACCGTCAAAAATCAAGGTTTCCACCAATTCGAATTTCACCGACATGCTGGGTGCCATCTTCCAACCGGCCCCGCCCGTCATGTAACAAAGCGGTTCGTCATGGGTGTGTTGTCGCACATGCTGCACCATGCGCTCAATGGCACCCGCAATCGCATAGGTGCCGCCGCTGGTGAGGGCATCGCTGGTGTTGGTGGGAAATTCGCGCACCTCACCGGTCGGCACCCGCAAACCTGCTGTGCCCGATTCGAGGGCACGCAACATGATGCCGTGCCCCGGCAAAATAAACCCACCCAAGAAATGCCCTTGCGCATCGATGGCTTCCACCGTCACCGCCGTGCCCACCATCACCACCACCATGGGGCGCGGTGCTTGGCTTGGGGTCTGCAAGCGCATGCGGGCCAAAGCGCCAATCATGGCCACCCAGCGGTCTGCGCCCAAGCGTGTGGGATGGTCGTAACCATTCACCAGACCGGCTTCTGCCGCACTGGGCACCACCCAACGCGGCGATAAATCCCAGTGCTCCATTTGCTCGCCGACACGCCGGCGCAGTGCGTCACTGGCCACGATGCATCCCAAACTTTCATGGGGTGCGGGCAAGTCTTTCCAGTCCTCGTCAGCGAGGCGGTCGATGTGCTCTAGGAAGACCGCACCCTGCGACAGCAGTGGCGCATCGGGTTGGTGGCTGTCGTACAGCGCCCATTTCAAACGGGTATTGCCAACATCGAGGGCGATGAAAGTCATGGGTTGAATGCGCAGCAAAGTTGGGCGGAATGATACTCACCCGAATGCTATGCCTGTGTGCGCCAAGCCTTCGCAAATTGAACAACTTCTGCAGCCACGGTTTGGCAGGCTTGCAGGGCTTCTTGCGCACTGTCGCTGGTCGGGTCTTGAAAGCTGGTTTGTAAGACGTTCAAGGCAGCACCAAAAGGCGTGGGCCAACCACGCAAACTGTGGATGATGTCGCGCATCGAGGACAAAGTGGTGCCCATGGCTTGAGAGCCATAAGCACACACGATGCAGCCGACAGCGCGGCCACTCAGGTACACGCGTTCATCTTGATTCATGTCTTCGATGAAGTCGATGGCGTTTTTAAGCAAGCCCGAGATGCTGCCGTGGTAGCTGGGTGTGGACCAGATCACGCCATCGGCTCGGCGCAATGCCGCCACCAATGCGGCTTCAGCTGGACTGCGTTCCGTGCGGCGGGGGTCATAGAGCGCCAAGTTCAAATCGGTACCGGCAAACAGTTGGGTTTCGCATCCCAGACTGGCCGCATGGTCCAAGGAAATTTTCAAAGCGTGTTCGCTGGAAGAGCCGTCACGCAATGTGCCGCCTAAGCCAACGATGAATAAGGGTTTGGTCATGCTGTGGTTATTTTGTACGGCGAAATCAAGAGAGTGTAGGTCGTTGCACCGGATAACAACCCTGCAAAGCATGCGCGGCTTGCAATACCAGCGCATCACCAAACATCGGTCCCACCAATTGCACGCCCATCGGCAGGCCTTCTGCGGTCAAGCCACAGGGCAGACTGATGGCCGGTTGCTGACTCAGGTTGAATGGGTAACTGAACGGCGTCCAGCCCAGCATGGCTTCAGAAGTCATCGGCGTGTGACCTGCGGGCCTGGCTTTGAAAGCAGGCACCGCCGTGCTCGGCGTCAAGATCAAATCAAAGCGCTGCATGAACTGACGCAGATGCGAGCCCAACAGACCACGCCGTTGGTTCAATTGATGGAGGGCGTTGACATCCATTTGGGCACCCAACTCGGCTTCGGCCCGGAAATCAGGGTCGGTCAGGGCTTGCTGGGCTGGCGTTAATGTTTGCCACACCTGATAAGCCCCCGCAAACCATAAACCGGTGGTGATGTCCAAGGGGTCGTCGATGCCCGGGTCCACCTGCTCGACGATGGCACCCAGGTCGTGCAAGTGCTGCGCGGCCTGCGCGGTGGCTGCGGCCAATTCGGGGTGCACATGCTTGGCATAACCCAGCGTGGGCGAGTAAGCCACCCGCAAACCATGCAGGCCGAAATCCAAGCCATCCAAATAATTGACGCCGTCGTATTGCAAGGCGGTCCAATCGCGCGCATCGGGCAGGCTGATGCTGTTCATCATCAAGGCCACATCTTCCACCGTCATGGCGTGTGGCCCCAGATGCGCGACCGAACCAAACGGCGACAAAGGGTAGGCGGGCACGCGACCAAAGCTGGGTTTGAAACCCACATTGCCACAGAACGCGGCAGGAATACGGACACTGCCTGCCCCATCGGTACCCACAGCCAACGGGCCCAAACCCGCGGTCACCGCAGCGGCGGCACCGCCCGACGAACCACCCGGTGTGTGGTCCAGGCTCCAAGGGTTGCGGCTGATGCCCGTGAGCAGCGAATTGGTTTCACCTTTGCAACCAAATTCGGGTGTGGTGGTTTTGCCCAAGAGCACCGCGCCGGCTTCGCGCAGTCGCGCCGTGACAGGCGCATCCACTTCCCAAGGTTGATCGGGATTGACGGTTTTGCTGCCGCGCAAAGTGGGCCAACCGCGTGTGAGGATCAGGTCTTTGATCGACACGGGAACACCGTCGAGAGGCAACACCTCGGTGCCGTTTTTTCTGTGGGCCGACCAACGCGCTTCGCTGTCTCGGGCGGACTGCAATGCGGCTTCTTCATCCACCAGGCAAAACGCATTCAAGCGCGGATTGAGTTGCGCAATGCGCTGAAGCACGGCTTCGGTGGTTTGCACGGGTGAGGCCGCACCACTGCGGTACAGCTTACGCAATTGGGTGGCGGTGCACTGGGTCAGTTGCTGCATGGTGTTGTCTCCATCAAGGTATCGCCACATTGGGCGCGCTGGCAAGCAGCGCACGGGTGTAGGCGTGCTGCGGTTGCGCATACAAAGCGGCGGTGGCACCGCGCTCCACAATCTGTCCTTGGTGCATCACGATCACCTGGTCGCACAGCTGGGCGGCCACCCGCAGGTCGTGGGTAATGAAAAGCAAACCCAACCCCATTCGGGCTTGCACCTCGCGCAGCAAGTCCAAGATTTGCGCCTGAACCGACACATCCAAAGCACTCACTGCTTCATCGGCCACCAGCACATCGGGGCGACACGCCAAGGCGCGTGCCAAAGCGATGCGTTGTCGTTGACCACCGCTGAACTGGCTGGGATAACGATGCCACACACTGTCGGGCAACCGCATTTGTTGCAATAGTTCTTTACCTAAGCGCTCGGCCTCTAACGTACTCGCGCCAAAGTTGCGCGCGCCCTCCACCATCGACTGGCCGATGGTCAGGCGTGGATTGAGTGATCGGTTTGGATCTTGAAACACCACCTGCACCCGGTGCCGCACTGCGCGCAAGCGGCGCTCGGACCAAACGGCGATGTTGTCCTCGCCCCAATAGATGTCGCCTGAAGACGGGTCGATCAAGCGCAAGATACAGCGTGCCAACGTGGACTTGCCCGAGCCCGACTCGCCGACAATGCCCAACGTTTCACCGGCGCGCAATCGCAAACCCGCGTCTTGCAAGGCCAAGTGCGCGCCGTAGCTTTTGCATACCGCTTGGGCCTGCAGCACCGGCGGCGTGTCGGCGACGACCCTGGCGGGTGGTGGCGTCATGCTGGGCACCGCCGCCAGCAAAGCGCGGGTGTAGTCGGCTTGCGGACGCAGCAACACGTCGTCGCGTGCGCCCATTTCCACGGCCACGCCTTGGTGCATCACCAAGACCTGATCGGCAATGTCGGCCACCACCCCCATGTCGTGGGTGATGAACAGCACGGCGCTGCCGGTTTCTTGTTGCAACTGGTGGATGAGTTGCAAGATGTCTTTTTGCGTGGTCACGTCCAGTGCCGTGGTCGGCTCATCGCAAATCAGGAGTGCCGGCTTCATCACCATGGCCATGGCAATCACGATGCGCTGGCGTTGCCCCCCGCTCAATTGATGCGGATAGCTGTGCCAAATGCGTTCGGGGTCGGGCAACCGCACTTGCGCCATCATGCTCAAAATGTGCCCGCGCCGTTGCCCCGCCGGCCAACCCGTGTGCAGGCGCAGCACCTCGTCGACTTGCGCGCCGCAGCGCATCACCGGGTTCAAGGCGGTCATCGGTTCTTGAAACACCATGCCCATGGCTTGACCACGCAAAGCACGCAGGCGCGCGGGGCTGGCATGCAACAACGCCTCGCCTTGCAAGGCCACGCTGCCGTGAACCACTTTCAACTCGGTCGCCAACAAGCCCATGACCGTGGTGGCCAAAACAGATTTACCTGAACCCGACTCGCCCACCACGCACAAAGTCTGACCGGCCTGCAGTTGCAAGCTGATGTCTTGCAGCGCATGGGGGCGGTCAGCACCTGTAGGCAAGGCCACGCTCAAATGTGCAATGGATAAAACGGGCGTGCGCATCAACCCACCCGCTTTGCAAATTTGGGGTCCAGCACATCGCGCAAACCGTCACCCAACAGATTGATGGCCAACACCGTGGGCACCAAAAACAAGGCGGGGAACAACACATGACCGGGTTGCTGGCTGAACTGCGTGCGCCCCTCGGCCATGATGTTGCCCCACGTGGGGACATCGGGCGGCAAGCCCAGCCCCAAAAAACTCAGAATGGCTTCGGTCAATACGGCTGACGCTGCGACGAACGTGCCTTGCACCAACAGCGGTGCCATGGCGTTGGGCAAGATGTGCCGCCATAAAATAACAGGCGTTGATGTGGCCAATGCGCGTGCGGCTTCCACATACGGTTCTTCACGCAAGGTGAGCACCAAGGAACGAACCAAGCGCGTGACGCGCGGCACCTCAGGAATGGCAATCGCCACCACCACCGTGGCCACATTGGCGCCCATCGCCGCCACCAAGGCAATCGCCAACAGCACGGCAGGAATCGCCATCAGCCCATCCATGAAACGCATCAACAGCATGTCCACTTGGCGAAAGTAACCGGCCAACATGCCGCACAAGCCGCCCAAGCCCAGCGCCAACAAGGCGGTGGCCATGCCGACCAGCAAGGAAATGCGCCCGCCAAACAAAACCCGGCTGTAGACATCACGACCAAAACTGTCAGTGCCCAACCAAAAGGTGTGGGCCACCAAGCGGCCATCGGGCAGGGCAAACTCACCAGACAAACCCAGCGCCTTGTTGATGTGGTTGGCGTCCATGGCTGCCGGGTCGACGGTGCCCAGCCAAGGCGCGCACAACGACACCAGCAACATGAAGCACAGCACGGCCGCACCAAAGCGGACTGAGCCATGTGCCCACAAGCGATCTTTGAGCGCAGCCATCAGTGGCGAATCCTCGGGTCCAACCACAAGTAACTGGTGTCCACCAATAAATTGATGCCGACATACGACAGCGAGAACAACAACACCAAGCCTTGAATCACGGGAAAGTCGCGGTTCAACACCGCGTCGACGGTGAGCGAGCCCAAGCCAGGAATCGCAAAAACGGTTTCAGTGACCACCACGCCGCCAATGAGAAGCGCCACACCAATGCCAACCACCGTGACAATGGGCACCGCCGCATTGGCCAAGGCATGGCGCAACAGCACGCTGAATTCACCCAAACCTTTGGCGCGGGCCGTGCGGATGTAGTCCTCACTCAAAGCCTCGGACACACTGGCGCGGGTGATACGCGCAATCAGCGCCACATAAATGGTGGACAAGGTTAACCAAGGCAGCACCAACTGCCGCGCCCAATCCCACACGCCTTGCGCCTGCGGGCCTGTGAGCGGTTTGTAGCCCTGCACAGGCAGCCATTGCAGTTGCATGGCAAACACATAAATCAAGCCATAGGCGATGACGAACACCGGCACGGAAAATCCGGCCACCGAAAACGCCGACAAGGCGCGGTCCAGCCAGCCGCCCATGCGCCATGCTGCCAGGGTGCCCAGGGGGATCGCCAGCAAAACGGCCAAGAAAGCGGTGCCCAAGGCCAACGACAAGGTCGGTTCCACGCGCTGCGCGATCAGCGCCAACACGGGTTTGCCAAGGTAGTAGGAATAGCCCAGATCGCCTTGCAAGACACGCCCCATCCAAATGCCATATTGCGAAGGCAGATTGCGGTCCAGGCCGAGTTGCTCGCGGATGTGGGCGATGTCTTGCGTGGTGGCGTTGTTGCCCGCGATGACCGCTGCCGGGTCGCCAGGCGAGAGTCGCAGCAGCAAAAAAACCACCACCGACACCACCAGCAGAACGGGGATCACCGCCAGCAAACGGCGACCTAAGAATGTCAGCATGTCATGGCTTGGACAAGCCCCACATCACAGGGATGCCGGGCGTTTGCAACAGGCCGGTCACGTTGTTGCGCAACACCGTGGGGTTGCGGTATTGACCCAGCGGCACAAAGGCGGCGGTTTCAAAGACCAGGGCTTGAATTTGCGAGGCAATTTTTTTCTGTTCTGCGCCTTCATGGGCCCTGGCGAATTTGGCCTTCAGGTCTTCAATGCGTGGTTCATCCTGCCAGCCAAACCAGCCTGCGGCTCCACGTGCATTCAACATGGCGCTGCTGAGCGGGCTGTCAATGTCTTGTGCGCTCCATGTTGTGAAAAACATGTTCCAACCGCCTTGGGCGGGCAGCTCTTTCTTGGCGCGCCGCGCCACCAACGAAGCCCAGTCCATTTGCTGCAAATCGACCTTGAAGCCTGCGGCTTCGAGTTGCTGCTTGGCGACCAAGGGCAGCTTGGTGATGGCGGCCAAATCGGTGGGGCGCATCATGACGATGGGCGTACCGTCATAGCCGGCTTCTTTCAACAAATCTTTGGCCTTGGCAGGGTTGGCGACACCCGTGAAGACGCCCGTGTTCTCATCGGCAAACACCGAACTGCAGGGGTAAATGCTGCGGCATGGTTTGACCAATTCGGGCACACCCACTTGGGTGTTGATGAACGCTTGTTGGCCCACGGCCAGCATGGCCGCTTGGCGAATCTTGGGATTGTTGAAAGGTGGGTGAAGATGGTTAAAACGCATCACGTACTGAAAGCCTGCGGGGGTGAAATCGTCCACCTTGACACCTGGACTTTTCTTCAACGTTTCATACTGTTCAAAGCTGGGTTGCTCGACCATGTCGACTTCACCGGCCAAGATGGCATTGAACTGGGTTTGCGGATCGCGAATGATGACCCATTCCACACGGTCAAAGTGCACCGGGCGACCACCCGCCAAGCCGCTCGGGGCTTCCGTGCGCGACACGTACTTGGTGTTGCGCTCGTAGACCGCAACAGCACCCGGCTTGAATTCATCGGCCTTGAAAATGAACGGCCCCGATCCGATGTGCTCTTTGATTTGCTCGGTCCCGGGTGTGGCGGCAATGCGCGCCGGCATGATGAATGGCACATTGCTTGATGCTTTACCCAACGCTTCCAGGACGATGGCACACGGCTCTTTCAAAACCATGCGCAAGGTGTTGACGTCGGGCGTTTCCAATTGCTCAACAAAGCCAAACAAGACACTGCCCATGGCGTCGCGCGACGACCATCGCTTCAATGACGCCGCCACATCCGTGCTGGTGACCGGCTTGCCATCGTGAAACGCCAAGCTAGGGCGCAGCTTGAAGGTCCAGGTTTTCCCGTCTTTGCTGGTGCTGTAGCTTTGCACCATTTGCGGTTGGATCTTTCCCTTGCCGTCTTCCGAGAACAAGGTGTCGTAAATCATGTAGCCATGATTGCGCGTGACATAAGCCGTGGTCCAGATCGGGTCGAGCACGGCCAAATTGGCATGCGGTACAAAACGAAACACTTTGTTGGCTGCCAAGGTGTTTTGCGCCAGCACAGCGCTGGACCAGCCACAAGCGACCAAAACGGCCAAGCCAACTTTGAGCAAATAACGGCGCATCTCTCTACCTTCCTTCACACAAGCTACATTCAGAGGAGAACTGAATCATTGAGCCAATATAGACGAATTATTACTTTTCAAAAAAGTCATGATCCCCACTGAACTGAGCGCCCTGCAACTTTCCAAGGCCATCCATGCGAAGCAATTCTCTTGCCGCGAGGTGATGCAAGCCTTTCTGCACCGAATTGATGCGGTGAATCCGGTGTTCAACGCGCTGGTCAGTTTGCAAGACCCTGCGGCCTTGTTGGACCAGGCTGACACGGCCGATCGGGAATTACAAGGCGGTGTCTCGCGCGGCTGGATGCACGGCTTCCCGATCGCACTGAAAGACCTGGTGGACGTGGCGACCATTCCAACGACCTGTGGCTCGCCCTTGCTGCGGCACAACATCCCCCCACACGACGCCTTGCTGACCCAACGCTTGAAAGCGGCAGGCGGCATCGTGATTGGCAAAACAAACACCCCTGAATGGGGTTTGGGGTCGCACACCTTCAATCCGGTGTTCGGCAACACGGGCAACGCCTACAACTCGGCCTTCAGCGCGGGCGGCAGCAGCGGTGGTGCGGCCGTGGCTTTGGCGCAGCGCTTGTTGCCCGTGGCCGATGGCTCGGACTTCATGGGCAGCTTGCGCAACCCGGCCGCTTGGAACAACGTGTTTGGCCTGCGCCCT
>Ga0164294_10000348_pt1 | contig 43272 bp, 48 predicted proteins | sample GEODES005metaG_FD_111479 | JGI IMG/M metagenome (GOLD analysis project Ga0164294, IMG submission 111479) | Oligotrophic lake water microbial communities from Sparkling Lake, Wisconsin, USA - GEODES005 metaG | ecosystem: Environmental > Aquatic > Freshwater > Lake | place: USA: Sparkling Lake... | reverse complement strand
TGTCAGAGATCCACGTGATTTGAGAGCGGTGTTGTAGGATGACCAGTTGCTGGTACGATATTTCTGAGTTGATGGCTTTGTCATCCTTCAATTATCCGCCACTGCTGCAACCTAACAACGGGAATTGTGCAACAAAGCCCCAGACACCGTTAAAACTTTCCTAGACGCGAAAATGGATTTACAGTTTAAACGTCTATGCTCTCATGATGGTTTTTACGCATACGTTGACCGCGCTAAAATATCTAATCGCCAGCCTGTACCCTCGGCTAAACGGGATCTATACGAGCTTGCCGAGGCTACAAGTGATATGGCTGTGACACACATCATCTCTAACAGAAAGAGGGGGAAAAAACGTGGGTTTGTGATCGGTCTATCTGAGCCAAACCTTCCTTAAAATAGGGTCATTAGCTCCTGTTGGCACAATGCGCTTCTAGTCATTGCTGATGACAATAGATGCTTTTGATTCCTATATCTACATTAGCGTACTGGCAGACTCTGAACTTCAGGCTTATTCCTTATTACATCACTCAAATGAAACTTGTGATTCAGGTTCTCAATTTGGTCTTTTTCCGAACACTCTTTCGACAAAATAAATGTATCGTTCTCCAAATCAAATGGGATCACCCACAAGCATGAGTCAACATTCTTTCCCTGAAAATGGAAGACTGACAACGCTTCGTTAAACCCCTCCCAAGCGGGGTAAATAAGCACAACGTCCCCCTTATGCTGAAGATAAGAGTGACTATAGGCAAACATTTGTCGTAGATCATCATCTTTAAGATCATAGCGTGAAGCTGCTTTGTTGATCCGTTTCCATTTAGTATCCAAAATCAGACTTTGATTTTGATACGTTATTTTCAAATCGGGCTTTAATCTAAAAATTTCGACCGACTTATGCCGACATAGATGTTCACTTTGAACCTGTGTGCTCAGTGATGTGCCAGCAATTAGCTGTTTTTTGAATTGAGATGCGACATAGCTCTCAAAGAGCTTTTCCATCGGAAAAAGTAGGCTAATTCCTCGCCACTCCCCACTGACGGTGACGGGCATGTACTGTCCAAGAATCAGTTCGCACCATGGTTTGATCGGCTGATAATGCTCAAGTAGTCTTCCGCTCTGCCACTTCTTGAAATCTTGCGGAACGTGTGTGCTTGATGGAATTTCCACAGTCAATAAGCGTAACTCTTGCGCTAGTCTCCAATTTTGAGGGTCTTGAGTCACCCGGCATATGCGCTCTAAAGCCGCGCGGAGCAAGCGATTTTCTGGGCGATCTGGGGTAAAAATATCATGCCGAATCGGAAAGATGTGCTCACGGCCTACCGGTTGGCGCATACGTCGCGCCAGATCCAACTGACCGCGTAAATACTTTTGCTCGTCTTCGATACGCTGGTAATCAAATCGAAGATCTTTACGGAGTAGATCTTCAAATGCCTGTAAAAACTGGGTGATGATCCACTCATGTAAAGGTTGTCTATAGCGTTTTAAATCTGCGGCTCCAGCTTCTCTGTGCGGCAAATTGAGCGCAGTGGCCAGCATCTTATATAACACGGCGCGAGGGACTTCGACATCAGTGACATTATCTATATGCTTAGGGAGTATTTCCAAGCGTGTGCCACAGGGCGTCTCAATCACTCCAACATAATTGTCTAACTTGAGACGCTTACGTCCTGCAACTTGAAGAAGGTTATAGCCATTTTTTGAAAAGCTATCAGCTAAGTCGCATAGATACTCGTATGCAGACTGAGATATCTCTGCGGTATCGAGCTCTGTGGCTAGCTGCATTTTTGGGACGTCACAAGCCGTCAACAGTGCATACTCTCGCACTGTGACATGTCTCATTGAGCGACTCCAATAATTGCCTGATAATTTCTAATATCATCAAACGCATCTGGGTTTATTTGCCAAGATTGGCTTTGTATTTTTCCTTTGGCGGATGCTGGAAATAGCTTATCAATATCAGATTCTTGATACTGCTGCTGTACCATGCCATTCGAGTTCAGAACCCAATCTATCCGCTCCCAATCATCATAAAAATACTCTTGAAGCAGTGGAAGGATCTTTTGCCCAAAAATATGAGCTAACTCTGGAAGTGTGCGTTTCTGTTCTTCTTTTAGCGGCATAAAGTATGCATGCCCAAGACAATGGTCACGATCCAGTAGAATCTCTATGCGCTGATTCATGACTTCAAGTAAGGTTTGAATACTTACCTTAACTTCACCACTTGACACTTCAATGCCCGCCAGCTCTTCCGGCTTTGGTTGCATTTCAATAAACGTAAAACGTCGACGTAATGCAATATCCAGCCCTGTCAATGAGCGATCTGAGGTGTTCATCGTACCGATGATAAAGACATTATCAGGGACTAAAAATTCATCGCCAGAATAGGGCAAAGTGACGCTTAATGCTTCAGGCTGTCCTTCGCGTTTACTTTCCTCAATTAAAGTAATGAGTTCGCCAAAGATACGCGAGATATTACCGCGATTTATCTCGTCGATAATTAATACGTGAGGCTTCCTTTCGTCTTTGGCATGAGCATACTCCTTCAGAACCTCACCTTGGCGCGTCAGGGCTTCTACAAGTTCAGTCCATGTAAAGCGCCCTAACTCATATACGGTTTTGAGTGTAAGTCCTACCTGCTTATTGAGACTCAGAATGTCGAAATTGAGCTGACTAAAGACCCATTTGACTGAGCGAACATTCTGATAATCACTTCTTACGCCATTTGGAACTTGATCTTGATAGCGATAGTCGCCTGTCACGATGCCCACGCCACAGATTGTGGATGTTGACTTGAGGCAAAGAAAGACATCGCCAATTCGTATCTCGGATGCAAAAATTTCAAGCGTACTCCGATCATTCGATCCCAGTTTAAGCTCAGGTAAGGTTAGATCTGTAGTGAGGAGGTTTCCTATTTCACCCCAACCAATTCGTGCTTCGCCATGTGTAAAACAATACTGGCGAGAACTTTCATCACTAATTGAAATTTTCCACAGACGCGGTCTTTCATTGAGACCGAGATGGGCCTCAGTTTCTTTGCGTCGCCCTGCTTCCTCACAAACTTTCTTAAAAATACCGGGTTCTATGTCATAAGCGAGTTTGTCGCCTTCTTTTGCGGTAGAAACGCGAATGCCCTCGACAAAATCTTCATAACTAAAGCTTTGATGAAACGTGACAAGACGAACTCTATTTGTCTTTACATATTCATCGAATTTTTGCTTCAAGGCTTCACGGGTCGGTGTTAGAGCATCCCAGAATAACTGTGGCTCCAATATTCTCATCGCTTCAGTGATACTGTGAAAAGTTTTTCCAGTTCCAGGCGGACCATAGAGAATTTGGTTTAAAGAAGGCCGTACTTCCTTTTTAGGCTCGCTTCCCATTTCTTTTAACTCTTCCATATTTTCAACCTCTGGTCCTTCTATTTGTATGTAAGGTTTGTATACGCCGTCAAACCATTCACCAACTTTTTGTTCTTCAGCTGAATTTTTTTCCTTATGATAAACAGGCCCACTGTATTTATAGTTTTTACCCAGATACTCATACTCATTACGATCAAGGTACTTCAGAAGTCTAGTTTCGGAAGAAAATTTTCTGCCATGGTTTGTTCGGTTATAGCAATAATCCGAGGGAATCACTGACTCATCCTTGGTTTGATAGGCATCGAACATTAACTTTTTTATTTCAGATGTACTGAACGTTGATTTACTTTGTTGAGCCAACACTTCATTCAATTTTTCAAAAAAGGTCATTTAACTTTGCTCTTGGAGTTTGTCTTACGCTCAACTTAAATCCGCGCCAACAGTGCTTCCGCGGAGTTGGCTCCACAGATCAAATCAGAATTCTGCTCACGCCATTCATCACCAACCAAATCCACCAACAGCTCCTGCTCAATCCGCTCAATACGGCAACTGTCCCTCCAAGTCCGCAGGTAATGCCTGAGCCAACTGATACTCCGCCACACCGATCGGTTTACTGTTATCGCGTAACGCATACTCCCCCACGATCTTATTTCGCGTCTTGCACAAGAGCCGTCCTATCGTCGGCTGATCCAACTCTGCTTTGATCTGAGTATCGACTGCGCTTAAATAGAAATTCAGCTGTCCTGTATGCTCTGGCTTAAAATCACCTGTTTTTAGCTTCTTTAATTGGTCAACCCATTTATTGCGACCATTCGTTCGAGAGTGACTCGGCTTGCTTCAGCACCAGCTCCACAGCATCAGCTTGTTGGTCAGGTGGATACTTCCACCTCTGTAAGCATCGACGCACCAAAATGCGTAATTTAGCACGTACACTCTCTCGCACCTGCCAATCCACTGTGGTGCTGGCGCGCAGTTTTTCGGTAATTTCGATAGCTATTTTTTTCAACACCTCATCACCCAACTCTCGCACAGCACTTTCATTGTTAGCCAAGGCATCATAAAAAGCGATCTCATCGTCATTTAAGCCCAGTTCCGCCTCTCGCGCTAACGTATCCTGAAACTCCTTGGCCATCTGAATGAGCTCTTCGATCACTTGAGCAGTTTCGATTGCACGATTGTGATACTGGCGTAATGCCTCCATTAGGCGATCACCATACTTCTTCTCTTGCACAACATTGTGACGGGCACGTGCCTTGATCTCATCACGCAGTAATTTTTCCAGCAGCTCAACAGCCAGATTACGGCTATCCATTTGTCGCACATCTTCCAGAAACTCGTCCGACAACAAGCCAATGTTAGGCTTATCTAAGCCAGCCAGAGCAAATACATCAGCAATACCATCTGCAATAATCGCATTGTCAAGAATCTGCTTGAGTGCGCTGTTCTTCTCAGCATCACTGCGCTTCTTATCGACTGTTGTAAATTTCGTGATGGCCGCCTTGATGGCAGAGAAGAACGCGATTTCCTTACGCAGTGCAGTCGCGTCATCCAAGGTACCGCAAAGCGAAAAGGCTTTGGTGACAGCAACCATCGTATCGAGGAAGCGTGTCTTGCCGTCTTTTAGACCCAGTACGTGGTTAGCCGCTGGCACAAGCAATTGGATGGCCTGTGTCTCAAATGCGCTGTAGTCAAAACCACTCATCATCCCGCGAACGATGTCCATCTTCTCAAACAGCACAGCCAATGCCTCAGCTGCGTTGTGCGCAGGATCACCTTTACCCTTTGCGTCGGTGTATGTTTTGAGCGCAACTTTCAGTTCATTAGCAATGCCAATGTAATCGACTACCAAGCCACCCGGCTTATTCTTGAACACACGGTTGACGCGCGCAATCGCCTGCATCAGATTGTGGCCTTTCATTGGCTTATCGATATACATGGTGTGACAGCAGGGCGCATCAAAACCGGTCAGCCACATATCGCGTACGATCACCAGCTTTAAGGGATCTTTAACGTCTTTGAAACGACTCTCCAAGCGCTTCTTCACCTGCTTGCTGTACAAGTGTGGCTGTAGCAATGGCTTGTCGGCAGCAGAGCCTGTCATCACGATCTTGATCGCACCCTGTTCAGGATCATCGCTATGCCATTCTGGTCTTAATGCCACGATAGCATTGTACAAATGCGCACAGATATCCCGACTCATACATACGATCATGGCCTTGCCATCTACGACGGCGATACGGGCCTCAAAATGCTGAGTCAAATCATGCGCTACTTGCTGCAAGCGTGGTTCTGCGCCGACCAGCTTCTCTAGCGCAGCCCATTCGCTCTTGGTTTTTTCGCGTATAGCGATGTCTTCTTCATCCTCGACGACCTCATCAACTTGCTCGTTGAGCGCATCGATTTCAGCCTGATTCACATCCAACTTCGCCAGACGACTCTCGTAGTAGATAGGTACCGTAGCGCCATCATCCACCGCATCCTGAATATCATAGATACTTACATAGTCACCGAACACGGCGCGAGTGTCTTTGTCCTCCAACGCAATCGGCGTACCAGTAAAACCAATAAATGTCGCATTCTTAAGCGAATCACGCAGGTGTTTGGCATAGCCAAACACATACTTACCCGTCTTGGTATCCAGTCGTCCCTTGGTTCCGTACTGACTACGATGCGCTTCGTCGGAGATCACCACAATGTTGGTGCGATCAGAGAGTAAAGGGTGTGTTTCTTCATCATCCAGCAAGGCGAACTTCTGCACGGTGGTGAAGATAATGCCACCCGCCTCACGCGAGGCCAAAATTTCGCGTAGCTCTTCACGACTACCCGCTTGTACTGATGTGGTTTTAAGCAGGTCACTGGCCGCGCAGAATGTGACAAATAACTGGCCGTCCAGATCATTACGATCTGTCACGACCACGAGCGTGGGGTTCTTCATTTCTGGTTGCTGCAGCAGCTTGCCAGCATAACAGGCCATGGTGATGCTCTTGCCTGAGCCTTGCGTATGCCACACGACACCGGCCTTACGGGATCCTGACTGTACCTCCTTACCATAGGTGGCTCGCTCTGACTGTACTTCGAGCAGACCTTTATCAGGACTGCTGGCCGCAATGATGGTGGCTCGCACGGCCTCACGTACCGCATGGAACTGGTGATAGCCCGCAATTTTCTTGATGATGGCATCGCCATCCTGCTCAAACAGAATAAAATGGCGCACGTAGTCCAGAAACAGATCAGGTCTGAAGAAGCCGCGCACCACCGTTTCCAACTCCATTTGCAGACGGGGCCGGTCATCCTCGTTGTTGATCGTGCGCCATGGGAGCATCCGCTCGGCATTTGCAGTCAGCGCCCCGACACGGGCAGTAAAACCGTCACTCACTATCAGTGCCGCATTGTAATTAAAGAGATCGCTGATTTCTTCTTTGTAGGTTTGCAGTTGATTAAACGCATCCCACACATCGGTCTGCGCGTTGGCAGGGTTTTTCAGTTCGATCACAGCCAAGGGCAGTCCATTAACAAAAGTGATCAGATCTGGCCGACGCGGCTGCTTGGTGCCAGTAATGGTGAACTGATTGACCACGAGGAAGTCGTTATTGTTCGGCTCTGAAAAGTCGATAAAGTGGACCAGATCGATCTTCTTCTCGTCGCCTACAGAGAACTCTACTTGCACACCATTGAGCAGTAGACGGTGGCAACTGCGATTGCGCACGACCATCTGCGGCTCACTGACCGTTTGCAGCGCATGTATAGCTTGCTCCAGCGCGGCGTGGGGGATTTGCGGGTTGATGCGCGCCAACGCAGCGAGCAACCGATCACGCAAGAGCACTTGGCGGTAATCAGTACGCTCAGGATTATCACTATCAGGTGCGATGTCCGGTCCATGAACATACCGCCAGCCGGTCTCTTGGAACCAGCCCAAACATATTTCTTCGAGTTGTTGCTCATTCAACATGACAAAATTCCTTGTGCCTCATGATAGCCCCCTTAACTTGACTCGATTGGGTATTGAAGCTATAATATTGCGTAATATGACCGACGCCTCTGCACTCTGTGTACGCGTCGGTTTTCATTTCTGCTCTATCATGATGACCATAACAGCCATCGTTCCCAGCCAGCGAAGGCCCCTAGATCCGCTAACGAAATCTGTTGATTGGTTATGTCGGGAAAATCATCTGCCAGCAAGGCTTTGAAACGTGTTCCCCAACGCGAACTCGGACAAATAACCTTCACCAACTGCTGCATCAAACAAAAGTAAAAAAATGGCCGAGCGTTGTTAAGCGCTGCTGGCCAAGCCTGCGGCAATGGCGACAACTCTAGAATGTTAATATTCCACAGACGGCTATGATGTGCGGATACATTGCGGATGAAGTTCAAACTTCTCAGCCATTGGCCGAAAGCTTGGCCGTTCGGCGCACCATATTTGGCGGCAATTGCTTGCTGATCTGCATATTGCATGCCCGCAAAAAGTTTAGACAACAGGCCGAAATCCCAGACCTCAATCGCAGCCCAGACTGGCAATGCGCCATACTGTTGCAGATGGTGTACCACAAATGGCTCTTTGCGGGCCCGGTTCAGCAGGTTTTGGTATTTATTCAGCCAGACCTGATGCGCAGTTTTTCCCTTATCCGGCCCTGTGGTGATCAGCTTCTTCGCAAAATTGCCGTGAAAACATGCCGGATTCTCATGAGCACTAGGGTCGCGCTGCCCCAACAGGTGGGCTACATCCACACGCACCGCCATTTCAATACGCTCTAATGCATCGAGCGCCAGCAGGCGTAGCCTTTTATCGAACACATAGAGACGCACCACATCCTCAAACCGGCTGTCTTGCGTAAAGGCGTCTAGGCGTACTGCTTTGCCCTGAGCAGCTGATGCGGCTAGGTCGATAGCTCTAAACGGATACCAGTAGCCACTCAGACGATAGTAGCCCAAGCGCTCTAGGTAATCGAGGGCTGCGACTGGATTTTCGACTTGCAAACCTCTAGTTTGCAATTGTTGCAGTTGGTCTGCGAACGAACGCCAAGGTTTGAGGGGCTTCATTCAAACGCTACCTGTCTGCGCGCAACCGCAATAGCGAGTTTGAGGATTTGTTCTAGCATGCCATGATCCGGCCTGCCATTTTCATCCGTGGGTGTTGCATACCAGAGTGGTCGAATTTTCAGTTGTAGCAACCGGGCTTCTTTCCTTGCACGTTCTTGAGCAGTAGCTGGCTCATTTAACAGTGCAAAGTGATCCGGGATTTCAAACGCAGCCTCGCCAACTACCAATTTGAACAAATCGAGCGTCTTGTCCTGCTCAAGGCTGCATCCTAGAAATAGCAGTGAATGGCTGATGAAAATTTGCCGTAGAGCGCGTGGCAACTGGTTTTGAAAAGAAAGTGACTCACCGTAGGCTGCTTGATATTGCGCCTGAGTAAAGACATAAGTGTTTTCTTGCCGAGCATCACCATGCAGCTTCAGTATGCATCGCTCCCCGCGTAATAGCCGTTGCACAAATGCGTTGCCGGGCTGCGTTCCATACATATACCCATCTAAAGCATGTTCACGTTGCTGAAAAAGATCTTCAATCACCGAGTCAAAATTTGTAGTAACAATGCATCCTTGTGCCAGTTCAGGCAATAACAGGACAGGACCAGTGATTGCGCCAGCCCGTTGGCGGAATTCAGTCTTGATAAAATTCCTTACCTGATCCGATGCCGCATCGTGTAGCACTTGTGCTACTTGCAGATATTCATATTGCGCCATCAGGGGCTCAATGTCCTGCACACCCAATCCATTGAGTTTCTGCGCGATTTTGCGCAAAGCCTCACCCCACATTGGGTAGCCACATGACTTAGAAAGACCTGCTCCGACAAACGGGGCAATGCGTCCAAGACGAATCGCATCCACCAAATCCAGAAACACCGCTTGCTGGTCGGATTGCTTTATGAAAGCGGTTGCGGCTTCGTGCTGATCAATTTGCTGCCGTCCTTCCCAATAGTCCAACTCATCAAGATAGGCGTCTCGCTCTACCCAGTAAAGGGCTTCACTCACCTTGATAAGATATTCATGCTCTTGGTCTCTGAGGCCTTTAAAGGACAGCGGCACAACGTCATCTAGAACAGCATTGAACTCTTCGTTGGAGGAGTATGCCGCCTGCAAGGCCTCCTCGACCTTGTCCACGATCAGCTTGTTTTCGCGAAGCTTCTTGATATCCATTACACACCTTCTTCTGATTCTGTGGTCATGTTAATGTTTAATTCACCAGATAGAAGTTTCGGAATAAGAGTATCGCGTAATTCACCAAGTACCCTCATTTGTCGGGTTTGGACCTGTATTTGCTGAAAAAGAGAGTCGGTCATTGCGCGAAAGGCCACAAGTAACTCAGTATTAGGTGTTAACAGTGTAAGCGACTCAATATGCCCTTTGGTAATCGCCTCACGTGATGCACCGGCATTCAAACCTATCAAATAGCTCTTAACCTCTGGTTGAAGCAAATACATGTGAACAAAGCGCGGTGGGATGTCCAATTTAGTACGAATTATGGAGACATGTTGATTCACGCGGGCAGGCAAGACATCTGGCTCTACAACGCAAGTACGCAGAATCGATGCTCCAGTAATGTTCAATAAAACGTCCTCTTCCTGAACCGTGACACCTTTTAATTGTGCTGCCGCTTCGTCAGAGATACGAGCTAAGCCCTCCCAGACAAATAAGCTGTCGTAGACGTTCTGGCTACGAATAAGTGCGACACCCGCTTCACAGTAAACTTCTTTACCACCGCGCGGTGTTGCTCCACTGCCAATTTTGTAAGTGAGTTCTGCTAGTGTCTTATAGTTCCAGCCTTGAGGGATTTCGCCATCCATTGCTGATGGAAACAACTCAGCTATAGCCGCGAGTTCGTCGTATTGCTTACCCAACTGGTCATTTAGTTCAGCATCGGACTTACCACTGATGGCGCTCATGGCTGCGCTTAGCGGGTCGCGACCGCCCTGAATGGCTGCAATCTTAGCCTTGACCGGATCGAAATTGACAAACCAAGATTTGAAGATGGTTTGTACCATGGCTTCGAGAGTTTGGTTGATGCGGCGATTGAGGTCGATTTTGTCGTCTAGACTTTGAAGGATTTTTACGACTGCCCTTTGAACCTGCGGGTCAATCCATGGCACCTGAAGCTCAGCTAGGTCTGACCCTCGAATGCCTGACGCTCCGGCACCTTGTTCAACAATGGATTCAAGCAACTTACGACCAACAGAACTGCCGAAAAAATAGAAGTAATAATGGGGATTGGCTAGATCGTTGTTGAGTCGGCAACGAATTATATGTGACTCAAAGCAGACGTCCTCCTCATCATCAACGAAAATGGAACATTTTCCTGCTCCAGCCAAAACCAATGACTGTCTCGCAAACAAAAGGTCTCCTGTTACCAGCAAGGATGAGTTGCGTTCAGCTACGCTAAGGGGAACACGATCCATCGAAATGTTGATGATACGCGGATTTGCAAATAGTTCTCCCATATTGACCATTTTAGTGCCTACACCACGTACCGCTTTAGGCTTCGTCAAACCATTCCGAAGAGGAATTTCAAAAAGCTCCTTAAATGGCCTAAATTGCATAACCCAACCCTGCAAGATTCATCTTGATTTCGCTCTCCAATCTTGCGCTCTCCGTGAATTGCTCTGCCAGTTGTGCTGTTAGTCGTGCAATCTTATCTGCAAAGGGCTCTCCATCCTCCGCCTGCTCTTTCGCACCCACATAACGCCCCGGTGTAAGCACATGCTCATGCTTGCGGATATCATCCAGTGATGCTGAATAACAAAAGCCCGGCAAATCCTCATAACCCACACCATGCTGCCATGCATGAAAAGTATCAGCGACCTTCTGGATATCCTCCAGTCTGAAGTCACGCAGCACACGGTCTTTCATATAGCCCAGTTGGCGCGCATCGATAAACAGAAACTGACCGCGTCTGTCGCGTTTCTTCTTGTCAAAGTTAAAGCCGTTGGCTTTGTCTTTGGTCAGGAACCAGATACAGGCCGGGATTTGCGTATTTGTGAACAACTGCCCCGGCAGCGCCACCATGCATTCTACAAAGTCTCGCTCGATGAGCTGCTTGCGAATTTCGCCTTCATTATTAGTATTGCTGCTCATAGACCCATTGGCTAACAACAACGCCATACTGCCAGTTGGAGCCAGATGGGAAAACATGTGTTGTAACCATGCAAAGTTGGCATTACTTTGCGGAGGGGTACCAACCAGCCAACGCCAATCATTCTCGAGCTTAGCACTCCACCACTCTTTCATATTAAAGGGGGGATTAGCCATCACGTAATCGGCACGCAAATCTGGATGTAAATCGTTAAGCATCGTGTCGGCTGGCTGACCACCAAAATTGAAGTCGATACCCCGAATCGCCATATTCATTGCAGCCAAGCGCCATGTGGTAGGGTTGCTTTCTTGCCCGTATATGCTGATCTGGCCTTTTTTACCAGCGGCCACTGCACCGCCATGCTGCTCGATAAACTCCTCGCTCTGCACAAAAAAGCCTCCCGAGCCCATCGCAGGATCATAAACACGACCTTTGAAAGGCTGCAGCATCTCCACGATCAGCGTCACAATACTTTTGGGGGTGTAATACTGACCGCCCTTCTTGCCCTCAGCCAAAGCAAACTGACCAAGGAAATACTCGTAGACATGACCTAGAATATCCTTACTCTTCAGGCTTAAGGGATGCCCGTTATAGCTAGGCTGGCTGAAATTGGCGTCAGAGAAATGCGCGATCAGGTCAGCAAGCTTGTAACTTTCGATCTGAGTGCGCGCAAAGTCCTTATTTAGTACATTTTTGAGCTTGGTATTCTCTCGCTCAATAGCCTCCATAGCGTTATCGATCAGCCAGCCAACGCTGCGCATTTCTTCCGGTTCGTCTTTGCCGGGTTTATTCCAAGGCAGCGGAGATTTCGGCGGAAGCTGCGCGCAGTCGCGCAAAGTTTGCCAACGCGCCTCCAGCGGCACCCAGAACACATTCTTTTCGATAAAGTAGTCGCGTACTTCTAATTCGGCAGCAAGATGGCCTTGATAATCATCAGCGTAGTCTTCTAGTGCCATATAGTAGTCATCGGCAGGGTTTTGAAACTGCTCTCGCAGTTCTTTTTGACGCTCCTCAAAAGCATCAGAAACATACTTGAGGAAGATCAGACCCAGTACCACGTGTTTGTATACGGCAGCGTCAAGATTGGCGCGCAGCTTATCTGCGGCACTCCAGAGTTTCTTTTCGAGGTCATTGAAAAATTGTTGTTCTATGGGGTTCATGACAGCTTCCCTAATAAATTCAGCTACGTAATTGCATTCAACTAACCTGCAGAAAGGCAGGTGTGATGAAAGATACCATACTTGCTTACCGCATACTTAAGCTGATAGATCAATAATGTATTGTAGAGATTCATCAAATAGCATTGCTAATGCTAGCACCGTAAATAATTGAGTACTTCAACCCTTCTTGACTCTGAATAGCTTCGCTTCACACAGCAAATGTTTTCCATGAATGCAATTGGTACTCATAAGCATGTCGTCACAATACCCACGTCAGCTCTGACAATGGTTCATGTTTTTTCTGCTTATAACTTATGGGGTTTCGGGGCTTGCCCTGAACAAGGTTGAAAGGATGTGTAGGGAGAGAAACGACTGGATACATCTCGTTTGAATGCCAACCCATTCCTGGCGGCGATGCAAACACTACCTTGTCCTGCCAATTCTGCGCATCTGCACACACATCGTCGATATGAATGTGAAATGCTGATCCTAAGACAGCGATGCTGGATAAAAGCAAGAAACTGAGTTACGCGCAATCCCGTTTGGATGCCAGCCTGTTCACGGCGGGAATCCAAACACTACCTTGTCCTGTCGATTCTGCAGATCTGAACACAACAATCAGATGCATTACACATTCATTCTCTGAAAAAGAAATTCACATTAAGATTTTGCTGAGTGGTCGCTTTTAGTGTGATTACTGAATATAAAGTTGAAGTTACAGTTCAGCACTTAGCGTGTCGATTTGATCATGGCGGTGTACGAGCGACGACAAAACAGGTGAAGTTGTTTGTAAGGTAATGACATCAAAGCGGAAAATCCTATTGAGTTTTGTACACGAATTGCAGAAAAGCTCGAGAATCTGCTGAACAATGATTGGTTGCTCTCATATCAGAAGAAACGATAAAAAATGTAGCTTCTCTATATAATTCTGTTTGCCGAGAAAAGACAACGAGTTGATGATCTGTTCTGTTTTTTTGTAAAAGCGATCACCAACAAGGAACGCAATACGCTCTCCTAAAAAAAGCAGGATCACCGTGGTTCATGTTCATCCCGAATGCCAGGATGGTCGAATTATTCTTTTTCTGATCGCATATTTGCAGATGCTTGTGCATAAGCCCTTGCTCGGGCTTCGATCATTTCAATCGCTCTCTCACGGCTTATCTCACCGCGATCCACCGCTGCCAGTAGCTCCAAACCTTGCTCAGAAAAACGAATATTATCCACAGCAAACATCGCAACAGTATCGTGATACGCGCGAGACAATGGTTTTTTCATGATTTGACTCCGAGGCGTTGATGATGCACATTAGATTATTGGCGCATAATCATGCGACTTTACCCAGTTCGTCACCTGATGCATTCTGCCGGAAAGATAGTGGAACCTATTGGTATCATAATAAATACAGACGACAGGGCACTCCAGACGGCTCAAGTAGATGGTCAATAGCTGATTGGTCATACTCCAGTTCGTCACATCGGATACCCTGTATACCTTCTCGATCTTGAGCAAATCATGAATGATCACCAGAACATTCTGGGTCATATCAAATCCTAGGTAGTAGCGACCTTTCGAGCCATCAATCATGACGAAATCTGGGTGGTACGACCCATGAGCCACGGCGATAGCCCCAGCTCTTGTCCTGAGCATATCTGCGTATCTTGGTGTCAGCACTTTCCAGCGATAGATCAGATGCAACGGATAGCTAAGAATAAAGATTAAAAAGAATGGGTGTTGCGGTACGAATACGCTCAAGCCAATAGACCCAAAAAGCCAAATCATCAAAATGACTTTAGTCGTCAGTTTTTCAAAAGCGGTTTGCATCGACGCCTCTCCATTTTCCCACGTTACTTCGAGGACTGAGCTTGTAGATCCAGTAGCCCGAGAAGCCAACATTTAAATTATATCAAATTGGTGTATTTATATCATTTTGATGTATTGATGGGAAGTGCCTCATATTGGGCTATGAGCACAATCCATGACCCTCGATATCGGGTTCTCATCTCAGACTTGATACAACTCAGGAAGTTACAGGATGTGACTCAGACCGGGCTTGCCGAAAAATTGGATAAGCCGCAGAACTATGTCTGGCGGGTCGAGAATCTGGAGAGACGTCTGGATGTGATTGAGCTACAAGATTGGCTTTCTGCACTAAATGCCAGGATCAAAATCACGATCCTAGAGGATGAGGGTTAATCATTCTTATACAGTCGTCTGGTCTCGAGAGTCCCTCTATTCAACGCATTCTAAAAATCATATTCTTGAATCGCGACCGATTTTCGACCGTCAGCCTCTGATCCATAGAACGCTGATGAAGTACATGAATACACTCATGGTCAAGTAACCTGATTTGCTTAAATAATTCGTTATCAATATCGCGTTTTGATGCGTCGATATTTTTGGAAAGCCCGAAATCTTTTCTTTCACCAGCGCGTTGACTGAATGCAACCATGCTTTTTCTAACGACCATCAACTCATCAATTTCTTTCCAGATTGCCAATGCCTGATGAGCACTGAGCCAGTCAAGTGCAAAGGCATTGGCGATTACTCGCCGGAACAGATCAACGGGCATGGGTTGCTTTGCATTCAGATACCGACGCCAAGTCCGTTCACAAAAGCTCTCTTTTTCAACTGTTAAACCAAGCTCACGAGTTAGATCTGCGTGTGTGACACAGGGGTGCTTGCATGTGTTACAGGCATATTCTGCAGTTGCAGGAAAAGGAACCTGCCCCTCCTCGATCTTGTTGCCAGAAAGATCGGACTGCGTCCACTGAGTGCACTCGATTATCCTACTTTCCTGAAGCGCCGCACGCATACACGCCACTTTACGTATATAGCGGAGCCTAGGCGAGGTAAAGCCTGATGGCAGTGTATCTCGAACCCGCTTTGGCCTGTGTTTCCGCCAGTCGTCAAATACAATGCGAAATGCCCACTTGAAGTCATTGAGTATCAATGATTCTGGCATACTGCCTCTCCAGACTGACGTATGTGAATTGGTAGATTGATGATCTGCACTCAGATAACAGTCCAATATTACCAAGCAGGCACACTTCCAAGACCAAAGAATAGACGGACTTTTCACATTTATCCATCTGGATAATACTAATTGCTCTCGCCAAATCCTCTGCTATTTGTCCGGTCAAATATGTATCGTTTCTCCAGAATCAGGTTTACGTTTCACTGCTACCCAAGAGGTGGGATGCAATGCAGAGCTTAAACCTGACACAAGCCGCAGCCTTTCTCAGAATGCACCCTGAAGAATTACGCCGTCGCGCAAAGTTAGGACTCATCCCTGGTGCCAAGCCTGGAAAGTCTTGGGTCTTCCTCGAAGTGGATCTTGCCGAATATGTACGGTCGCACTATGCTAGTCCTCGGCAAGCGTTGCAAGTGACACACCCAAAGGAGTTAAAACAATGTCACTTACAAAACGCGGAAATACGTGGTGGGTCGATTTTACCTCGCCAAATGGTGAGCGAATTAGACGCACTACTGGAACAAACAACAAAATCGAAGCGCAAGAGTTCCACGACAAGCTGAAAGCAGAATGTTGGCGGGTGCATAAGCTAGGTGAGAAACCTCGCTATACATGGGATCAGGCAGGCTATCGCTGGCTGCAGGAGACGGAGCATAAGCGCACACACCAAGAGGATATCCGCAAACTGTCTTGGTTACAGCAGTTCTTACGCGGAAGGATTCTGACTGAAATCACGCGAGATGAAATCACTGCAATTGGTGAGTTCAAAAAGCGGGAATCCAGCGGTTCGACGGCAAATCGGTATCTGGCCCTGATTCGATCTATCCTACGCAAAGCCTGTGATGAATGGGAATGGATCGATAAAGCACCGAAAGTGAGAATGTACAAAGAGCAAAAACGGCGCGTCCGATGGATCACTCCTGATCAAGCTAGAACTCTGCTTGATCAACTGCCAAACCATCAAAAAGACATCACCCTTTTTGCCCTTGCCACAGGCTTACGCCAAGCCAATGTGCTGAAACTGACTTGGCAACAAGTCGATCTAGCACGTAAAACGGCATGGATACATGGTGATCAGGCCAAAGGGGCAGAAGATATCCACGTCTCTTTAAGCCAGTTAGCTGTGGATTTACTGAAGCGCCAAGTGAGCAAGCACGCCGAGTATGTATTTACCTATGCTGGGAAACCGATCAGGCAAATCAATACGAAAGCGTGGCGGAATGCCTTAAAGCGTGCAGGGATTACCAATTTCCGTTGGCATGACCTTAGACACACTTGGGCAAGCTGGTTGGTGCAGAATGGTACGCCGCTTTATAACTTGCAGGAAATGGGCGGTTGGAAATCTGTAGAGATGGTCAGACGCTATGCGCATCTGGCACCAGCTCAACTGTCGCAGCATGCAGAAGTGGTCGGCACATTGCTAGGTGACACGTTTTCGGCACCGCCCAAAAAAGAAAAAGGCTCACACATCGTGTAAGCCTTTATTTTATATGGTGGGTTGTGATGGGCTCGAACCATCGACCTACGGATTAAGAGTCCGCTGCTCTACCAACTGAGCTAACAACCCGATACGCATCAAGGACGGCATATCCATTGAGGACGCGAATCTTACACCAAACCCATCCAAAATCAAAGTGCATTACTGCATTTTATAGCACGGCTCGATCAACTCGCAGCCTGCGGCATCAGACACAGCTTGCGCTCATCTTCACGGCGATTGCGCAGACCGACATTGACGGTATTACCGATATGGTCATACAGCATCAGGCGATTGCAGGCGTCGCTATAGTGACGCTGATTGAGCTGGAGCGCGATCGAGGAGCGGCAGAACGCACCTACGCCGATATTGAAGGCAAAGTCAGTATAAGCATCATACTGGTGCTGATTGAGCGGCACATGCACACAGGACAGCACTCCCCTGCCCGCCACCGCCAGATCAGTCGCCAGAAACGCATCACACTCGGCCTGGGTATAGCGCTTGCCCGGCACCACGTCACGACCGGTATGACCCTGACAGACCGTCCAGACACCGCCCTGATCTTTATAGGGCACATGACGCGTGCCCTCATGCTGGCTCACATAGGATACGAGCGCAGCGCCAGCCAGTACCAGCGCACCGGCAACGGCTTTTTTGTTATTCAGTGGAGTCATTTTTGGCGCTCCTTGACTTCGCGTTGCCACTTGGCGACCAAGTACGCCAGTTGCACGAGGACATAGACGAGCGTGACCACCTGCACCGCATCATTCATGGTGACAAAATGCCCCATGATGACCACACCGACCGGCGGGGTGACTTTGGCGACGGCGGTTGAGATTTGCTCTGAGACGTTCATGGCTGGTCCTTGCACGCGCGGTTTGGGTTTGAGATGTCCACATCGGCAAGGTCTGGGACGGATACTTGAGCGGGCTCAACGTTGGCGGATTTGCCCCAGTTGGCGGCGATGAGATTGACGATCACGACTGCCCATGCAGGCAGCCATGACGGGGTACCCGCCTTGGCGATGATCTGGCTAAACAGCCAGCACGCAGCACCGATCAGGTAGAGATCGTGTGAGGTGATGGGAATTTGCATGAGGCTTCCTGTATAAAAAAAGCCTCCGCACTGGGAGGCTGTAGAATGGGTAAACGCAGGCGGTGCATCAAACCGATGCTTGCAAAAACCTAGCTCGGCGTGACGATGGCTGCCGGTCTGGCGAGCCCTCGCCCGATGTAATCAATACGGATCAACTCAAGCACGGTCGTCCCGGAGCTGAGCGCCACGACGCCGCTATAGCCTTGCGGGTTATACGCGCCACCTGTGGTGAGGATGCTATTGGATACGGTGATCGTTTGATCGTAGTACTTGGTATTGGATGCCAGATCAAAGATACAAAAACGGCACGTGGTCGCTGAGGTCCACTCGATATCCAGCACCATCCAGACACCCGTTGAGAGGGTGGATGACGATGCCGTGGTCGTGCCGCCGCTACTGCTGATGACCTTGGCCTGCGCCGTGACACCAGAAATAACCACAAAAGCGCCAGATGTGGCGCTGGGCGTGGTGGCGGGGCTCATCCATCCCAGATTGATGGTCGCGGTGGCGTTATTGGCAGGAATCTGAAAAATGCATCGATAGATATTGCCCACTTTCAGGTTTGGCGTGGCATTGCTATTCGCAAGGACATAGCAGCCTGAGCTTGCGGTCGTGCTGGAGCTGATATTCACGATACCGTAGACATTGGCGGTCATATCCATCACATAGCCAAACACGCCGCTATTGATCTGAAATCCAGAGAAGCCATTGGATGAAATGATATCCATATCATTATGCACCCAGCGACTCTGCGCAAAAGTCTCAAACGCTGCCAGCGTGTCGCCAGACTGTAATTGCTGCGGCAGGCCATCGCCGCCTACCACCAGAGGGGTTCTTGCGGTCATGCCTGATCTCCTTTACAGCAGGATGGGCTGGGCGATCTGGATTTCCAGCTCGGTGGGACTTAAAGCAGTCCCGACCAGCACATTGCACTGACCGATGGTCGAGGGCACTACCGAGGTGATCTTGCCGATATTCGCGGGATCCAGAAAATACAGCGTGCCAAAGGTCAGACCACCCGTGGTGCCTGCCACCGCATCCCACTGCGCCGTAGTGCCGACCAGCACGCCCGACTGGGCAATATTGCCTGATGCACCCGCTGCAATGGTCGGGTCATAGACCAGCCCTGCCAGCTTGGCGGTGCTCTTGGCATTGGCCTGTGCACGCTTGACCGCATCCGCGCCGCTCGAATAAACAGGCATGCCAAATGACAGCGAGGCCGAAGACTCAGAATTTGTCACTGAGCGAATAGATGGGGTGTTGGTTGGTGCTTGGATAGTATCGCCGGATTGCAGTTGTTGCACGGTACCGTCGCTGCCTAAGACCAGAGGTTGACGAATCGCCATGATAGATTCCTTGATTTAGAGTTGAATGGGAAATGAAGGTTTAAAAAGTAATTGGTACTCGGTCAGTGCCTCACCAATCGCGATATATCCGCCAGAGGTCGGCGGAACATAAGACAGTGTCCCGCAACCGTTCAGGAAGTATGGGAAACCTGGTTGCAGATATGCCCCGCCGGTCAGCGCCGTCCAGTCAGGAAAATTCAGAACACCTTTTTTCACATCGCCTGCATAGCCTGTAGGGATGTCTACTACCGCAAAGCCGATCACAAAGGCCGACAGATACGTGCTTGAGTCCGCGACCATCAGCAAGCGGTTTTGCCGTGAGATATACACCGGCTGACCTTGTAAGATGGGCTGACCCGCGACAAAGGTACCGACAAAGTCACTGACGCCCGGATCGCCTTTATCCCCCTTGGGGCCGAGCACGACCGTCTCGGTCGAAAGCAAGACCACATCGGCGGCCTGCTCTTGAATCACGATCTGCGGCGGATCGTCAGCAGTGATGACCACCTGATCTGGTGGCTGAGTGTTGATCTGAATGGCATCAGGCATGGGTCATGGTCCCTTGGATGATGAGCTTGAATTTCTGGGTGTGACGCTGGGTCGGCGGCGTCTGGCTAATGTCGATCACCGCAAAATCCACGATCATCTCGCCGAGCGGTAAGACAGACGTATCCGCAATGCCCAATAAAAAACCGCCGGGAGTGGCGGTTTGGTCGATCGGGGTTATCGTAAAGTCACAGAGCTTTAAGCCCGCCTGCGTTCGCCCCATGGCACTGATCTGATAGTTACTCAGCGGGACATACGGCGTCGTCACCTGGCGACTGAAGGTGTCGCCCTGATAAAGCTGTAAGGTGGGTAAATTATCCATAAGTGTATTCTCACGCTGCTGTTAGATAAGCTGCCCAGCCAAAAAAGCTCTGCCCCAGATTATGGATAACCTGAAACGTGGCATTGGATGTGCCGGACTGGCTTGGATCTGTGGTCGGTACCGTAAATGCAGGAGATGCATGATTCAGGTCTGCCTGTTTAATCCAGATCTGGATTTCAGTGGCTGTACTTCCTGTATTCGTATAAGTCGCAATGCCTGCCCCTGCCGCCAGCGAGATGCCGTGGGATGCAAACCACGCGATACCCGCACTGCCCATATACTGAGCTGGGGTCAGTGTCGATATGGCACCATTGATGCTGACCCATAGATCCGGCAGGTTGCTGGCGGTCTGCGCATTTAGCCAAGTCCAGACTTCCTGAGCACTGCTGATTGAGACTGTGTTCGTAGCACCCGTCGTGCTGAGCACGCCTTGCGGTGGCGTTGGTGGCGTGATGAGGTTATAGGTAACAACCGGACCATTGACCCCGTTTCTGATCAAATAAAATGTATAGGTTAAATTAATCTCTGTCGGCCAATAGGAAATCTCTCCCAAAGGTAATACTGTCGTATTACCGATAGGCCCAAAGCTTCCACCATTGCTATACGGTTGATCAAACAGGATGCCTTCTACCGACAGATAGATCCAATCTGTGGGCTCTGCCTCTGGTGGAATCGTCAGCGTCAAACTAATTCCACCGACAGTGGCATCCCATTGTGCGCTCGTATGTGAAGGCGCATGCGTGATCACGGTGTATTCGATCGCAGGTATGGACGGAAGTGCCGGGGCAATCGTCGGGAGTGCCCGATGCAGCACTGGTATGCAGTCAGGATTAATCTGCACGCGTTGAGAAGCCGGAATATCACTCATCATGTCACCGCTTGGAAATCAAAGACGATAAGCAAGCGCTTATCCATCACACAAAAAAACCGCCATCTCAGACGACGAATTCAGATCACTATACCCAGCATCACGACAGATCACGTTGCTGGTGTCGAAGCTGGTGCAGGTGCAGGTATCGTAGGGTCGATGGGTTTGGGATACAGGCTGCGCACATGATCTTTGGCAGCAAGCCACGGCTTGAGATCATCGACTGTCGCGATACGCCCAGCACGGACGGCATTTTCCTCGATCTCAAGACGCAGCGGATCACAGACACTGCGATAGGCATCTGCACGCTTTTTCTGCACTTGCTGCAAGGTCTGACAGTAGTCGGCATAGCCATGATCGATGGTCGTCACGGTACTCCATGCCTGATTGATCCAGCGATAGCCGCCGATTTTCCCGGCATCGGGCGGTGCGGTCTCGGTCAGGGTTTCACCATGGGCCATGCACCAGTCAGCCTCGGTATAAGCGCCTGCTGCCTTGGGATGTGCGCGCGACATGAAGTCGATCCAGCGCTGGATATCCTCGGATGTGACCGATCCCACATACCAGAATACGCCATTAATCCGATAAAAAGTCGTTGTTGCCGTCATTGTCATGCTTTCCTATCAATGTCATGCTTTATCTGTGAAGGTCCACGACCTGCGTCATATCAAAATGGCGACATAGCCGCCGGTCTGATTGGTATTACCATTCGTGCCATCAGTAGAGACAGCAGAGACCCCTAAAGTCCCAGAGTTCAGTTGAATAGTGACAGGGCCACCTGTATTGTTTTCCCAGTATGCATCGAACGCCGCCCCACCGCCCCCACTCCCGGAAGTACCTTCACTTGGACCGCTCGCAGCCGTTGCACCGTAGCCGTAACCATTTGCGGCAGGATAATCAGAACCGATAACGCCAGTTTGGGCAGCGTTTGCGCCTGATTGGTTGAGCATAATGGTCATATTGCTACTGTCTAAAATCGTCACTGTACCGCCTGCCCCTGCTGGCTCAGTATGGAAGTTATCGCTAAAGTAAGAGACTGTACCCGCAACCCCACCACCTGCGACTGCATGAGACGTGCTACCGACATACATGACAGAATCACCACCAGATGTGGCGTTAGTGGACGGGGCACCACCAGCCACTTCGGTACACCCGCCGCCACCACCGCCACCGACCATCACAATGCGGATTTTTTTATTGGGCTGTGCCGTGTAGGAAATCACCTGACCATTCGTCCCGACCGCATAGACAGTCCCGCTATATTGGGCGGCCAGCATGGTGTTAATCTGGGATTGAATACTATCAATTTCAGATTGCAAGTAAGCCTCCTCCTGCTGGGCGCGTGCCTGCTCAGTCAAGTAACCAAATCCGAAGGTCACCCAATTGGCGCTGTCAGACAGCACAAATCCCGCACATCCTGCTGGGAGCGTGAATGTGCTCGAAATATTCACAGCCGGATTAAAGTTACCTGACGGCGTATAGAGATAAATGTCTCCCGCCGAATAGTTATTGATATAAAAGACCTTGCCAAACGCATCTAGAGGCGCAGGCAACGTGAGTGTGACACCGGCATTTTGGATGGCTAAAAAGTTACCACCCTGCTTGGGCAACAGCGTGATATTGCTCGTCACATTCATCGAGTCGGTATTGATATTGCCGATCAAGGACATGATGACCTCGGTGAACTGGCTCTTAAGCCCCGCCACATCACCGTTATCCAGCACATCCAGCCCTGACTGATCACAGATGAACTGTGCCAGCATCGACGACACAAACGACGACTGCCGCCAGACCGTATTCAACTGCTGCGACGACGCAATGCCGGTGCTAAAGCCACTGGTCTGCGCAGGCAATGCCGCATAATCCGCAGGCAAAAGTACATTAGCCCCTGAGCCAATCGCAAAGGGGAGAATCTGATTGGTAGGCATTAAGCGCTCCAGTGACCGGTCTCAAAACCGCTGATAAGATAAGTATCGAGGTCAAAGCCAAAGATCGGCTCGCCGTTGTATTGCACAATGTCGAATCGCACCCCAGCCGGATGCGGGATCAGATTCGCGTATTTCATAATTGCAAAGTCGAACGCGGACAACACAAACTCAAACACATACAGCATGTGCATATTGCCCAGATCGACCACATAGGCACGTCCCCGATCTGGTGCCGGATTGACGTCCTGAGGCTTAAACAACTGCGTGAACAGTTGATTGAGGGCGGGCGCAGTGGTCGCACAGATATTAGCGGCAGCCTTGACATACAGCATGGTGCGATAGCTGGCATCATCCAGCGTATAGGTCGTGCTGAGCGCCGTGATCGTGCGCTTAAGGCCGAGGATCCTGCCCCAGAGATCCAGCCCAAAACCCTGAGCTTGATCGAGATCCCATACCCACGTACGCAAAGCCTCAATATCGGCACTCGGGTCCAGATAGGCATTCATCGCATCAATCAAGGCAAGAATGCGGGGCGAATTGGCGTATTGCGACAGGATCGTCGCCTGATAATTCTGCATAGGCTTATACCAGCATCACAGTGATGTCGGACGCACTGATGGTTGGGTGCTGATCGATGCCCATCGTCACCGCGTTCTGCGTCGCCGTAGTGAGACCAACCAGCACCGACAGGATCTCAAAGGTCGGACTTAACGCAGCAATCCCGGCATAGAAACGCGACGCAAAGATCGTCGAGCCAATGCGCGCCCGCGAGCCGCCATCCTGACCCAAAAATGCCGTGATGATGGCATTCTGGATCATCGGCTCCAGCAGCTCCCGACTTGGCAGCGTGCCATTGTTCGCCAACTGCACCGCAAACTTGACTGGCGTATCCGGCGGGGCCTCATAGCTGATCGTGTAGGATGGCGCCGGATAACTGTACGTCGTATCCAGCACAGTCATCGAGGTACTGCCATTGGTATTGCAGCCGACGTCTTTCTTCTGCCAGATCGCATTGGCGATCTGATCCTGCTCACCGCCAACCACCGCCACATAGAGCGAATGCGGCGCAAGCCGATAGCCCGTGGTCCCGACATAGATCGGCACATCCAGCACATTCTCGGTCGCATAGACATCGGTCACATCGGGCAAGGCAAACACCGCCGCATAGATAGACGCCAACGAGCCATGCGCGTTGAATGCCACCGATTGCTGACGGCGATACTCAAAGTCCCCTCGGCTCTCGACGAGATTGCCCTGCTTGCCATCGTCTTGATTCGTGACCGTATCCCAGCCCGGGATCGCCTGATAGATCGTCGTCACTGTGCCTGCCAGACATTGAATCGGACCAGTGTTCTGGCTAACAAAAGGCAGTTCTATCTTGCCTGAATCGGGGATCACGCCACCGGTCTGGCAGAGGTAAATATTGCCTGATGCGTCTTGTACACGTGCAGCGCCCTGCGGTCCACTACCATCGGGAATGGTAGTCCCGGACAAACCGGTACACGTACACGTGACGGTTGTCGCGGTCGCCGGATGCCGGGTCAGGAAATAAATCCGCCCGATGGCATCCTGAAATGCGCCATCGGCATAGTCGGGATTGATCTGGTTGACGATATTGGCGATCTGGCTGTTCTTGTCACCGATGATCGCGGTCAGGCTCTGCGCAAGCTGACCTTGGGGCGTGGATTTACCCAAGTTCAGGTTACCGCCAAATGCCGTATTCTGATCCGCCTGCACACCGTTGAAAATGTCGGTTTCCTGCGGCAGTTGCGGGCCGGTCGGGGTCCAGAGGATACTGGGTACGTTACTCATCAGAATTTCACTCCGAGTTGCTGTCCGTCGCTGTCGATCAGTTGGATCTGCCCGGATAAGGTGCGTTTTTTCAGGCTGGTAAAGACCACTTTGACCTGCGTGACATTGGGGACCGACAGCGCGGCTTGGGTAATGAGCTGCTTGACATAGCTGAGCGGCGGATATTTGCCGAAGACCTGCTGAAAGTACGGCAGGCCCTGCGATGTGTCGTACCAGCACTCACCGAGGAAGGTGCGCACGGCGCTTGCGACATCCTGTGCGATGCTATAGGGCGCGCCTGCCAGCGCGATATTGCCTTGGGCATCCAGCACCAGATCCCAAGCGGTCTGATCGAGTAAAAGCGTGGTTTGGTTGATGGTCATGGGATTTCCTTTGGGCAATAAAAAACCCGCCGAAGCGGGTTTCTCAAATTCAAGAAACTTAATAATGTAAAATCAAGGCTACTCCACAATCCTGCATTGACAAATACTTGATAAACATTATGGTTATAGATTTTCACCCTACAATATAGGCACAAAGAAAAGAGCTCTCTACTGCGACTAATTAACATATTCAAAAAACAAAATCTTACTCAAAATGTTTTGAGATATTTTCTTTATCCTTATATTAAAATCATTATCACCACATGGTTCATCCTCTTCCATATCTGGAATATCGAATAAATATATCATGTCGGCATGCCCACAGTAATGATCTGGTGGCGGCTCTCTAGAGTCTTTAACATCAACTGCACCAAACTCATCACTAGCCCTAATCGCTTCAGCACTGACAACAAAATATCCTCTAAACTCCTTGGATTTTCCTGAGCTTTGTGTTAACTTTTCAGCCAACTCTACGCCTTTCTCAAAAATAAATCCTTCACCAACATACGACAATCTAATCAATGATATACCCTTATTATCAGGCCTCTTAAACATACCAATTTTTGGATTATTTTTGTTATTAACTTGATTATCAAAGCATGCCAGCCTGACCAACAACTCCACATCAGGTATATCATTCTTAATAAAACAATTAGACATATCGCTTCATCTTTTAGCCAAACATTATCCCAAAATAAACTTCACCCAAACGGCTTACATCATTAAAGAAAATTCACCCAAATAGCTTACATCATTCGCCGCATCATACTTATCAAAAAAACTATAAGGGTATAAATTAGTTTTTATGATTTTAATAAAAGCATCAGCTCTCTCTAAAAGATCTTGCACTCCGCCTTTATCCGTATAAATAGTTTCTCTTGAATTATATGCATAAAAAACAAACTTAGTCTTCCCAACTTCTATAGTAGCGCTACCTAACGATGTATCCCAGTCAAAAGATATAACCCCATTCGGCATAGGACTTATTTCAGGAAGGCAACCATACTTCGCAATAAGACTCCATATTTTTAATGCATTAGAAATAACTATCTCGTTAATCTTCCTTGCCCCCTCACTATCCCAATCTTCCTCTAGCATAGAAAATGAGTCAATAAGTTCCATACCCATCTTTTTATCAACAACAGAATAAAAAGTATTTTTCCTCTGTACCTTTGAATAATCATACTCAAAAGCACTTCCATTCAAAAAATAAATCTGCTCACAAGAAAAACCATTAAATAGCGTAGCAATGGTCTGGGATGCTTCCATATTATTATCACAATAGTAATTGTTTACTTTTCTACCTAACCACCCATCAAATATTTTGGATACACTCACTCCACCACCATACTGAGTAGAAAAAGATAAATTATCAACACAAATTCTTCCCGCGACATTAACTAAATATGGTTGCATAGCTATCCACCCTTATTTCATTCGATCATGTAAGGATTTTGTAAGTTCGACAAACATATTATGAATAATATCCTTAAGATATGCTAAAGAACTCATAACCAGATCAGTTCTAAAGTCAATATCATTTGGATCTACAATAGTAGAATCCAAAACCACATTTTTTTCAGGATCATTATCCCTTGGTCCCAAAAAAACAATCATCTGGCGCTTATCTGCCAAAGGGATATCAATCTTAACAAAAGATGACAAAGTTTTTTCAGAAGCCAAACTCGACAATATCGCATTGGGGTATCTAACATCCACACCCAATTGTTCCCTCAGAAAATCATCTGAGCCTTTACCATCCAAAAATCTAGAACCAAAAAGATTAATATACCTAATTCTTGAACTTGATAAATATTTAATATCTTCACCAAAGCTTTGATGCAAATAATCAAGCCCCTTCTGCACATGTTCAGAGAAGCTAGCCCAAGATTTATAATTACTAACCCCATTCACAGAAAAAACACCTGGGCCCAAATGATATATAATGCCTTCCGCACCATCTAATTTAGCATCATCACCAAAATTCTTGAATCTCACAACAGGGTTACCTACTTGGAGAATCGGCAACATTGGTGGAACCAAATGGTCTACTTCACGAGCTTCAGTGCCTAAAAGCTCTCTAAATTTAGTAACGTATTTATTAAATTCAGCCGAAGTAATAAATTGAGGGATGGGGATGCTATCGTCTTTTTTTACTACCCAATGGAACTCAACGATAATTTCAATCAGTGGTGGGTTTCCAAATGTAATACTCATAAAATCCAACCAAAGCAACGAGTTAAAAGCTTAAATTTAGAATAGCATTGTTCAATGACTATCTCAGATATCCTAACAAAAAGAAGTGTAAATTTGTAACAAAGTCAAGAGTATTTCTTATCAGATCCTTAGTGATCCATTCATTGTCTAGATATCGACTCATAACCAATATTAGAGTGCTTTAGACTCTTCTGCTGCACGCCACATGAGTATATGTATGCAATTCATGCCTTAACCAGTGTTATCGCCCGTCACCATGATCGAACTATTGAACTTATCGCCACTCCTCAACTCAAACTCGGCACCACCACCTGACACGTCGGAATCCGCCCCGCCGCCGCCTCAATCTCCGACACCAGATGCTCAATCGTTGTCACCAATGTCGCCAACTGCGTGGTATAGGTATAGAACGGCTGAATCTGCGGCGTTAAATACAGCGAGATAAAATTACTCACCCAGCCCACCACCGCATTGGGCGTGGTCGGCGGCGTCAGCAACGCCAAGAGCGGCTGATAGCGTGCGATCTGCTGCTCGATGGCTGTCTTCTCCGCCTGTATCGACGCAAAGATTGTCGTCACCGCCTGATTCAGCGCATCACAGTTCTCTATCGCCTGTACCTGCGCGATCAGCCCCTCATAATAGGCCGTATTGATCAGACCAGCGCCTTGTGGATTCATGGTAGTTCTCAGGAAATATTAATAATAATGCCGTCTTTGACCGTGATGATCTGACCCGATGCCGCCGTAAAAGACCCCGTCGCACCATTGCCCACCACCAGATTCTTCGTCACGTTGACCAGAGGCGCAGCGTGTGTAATGCCGCTGTCATTGACCTGCACATAGGTCGTCGGTGCCGAACCGATGATCGTCCCGAGGTAGATCGCATCGCTCATATCATGCTTACGCGCAGAGCCGGGACCGGCTGCCATGGCAGTACCGGGGAGTGCATTATTGGCGGCGACCTTCACCCGCGAGATATCCCGATCGCAGAACACTGCGATCCCAGTATCACCGACCTTGGGGTCCAGAATCACCGCATTGCTGCCGCCCTGCAGGCGCAGGTACGGCACATTGTAGATCGTGCCATGCGGCGTGGTATTGCCCTCGGCGTCCATCTGGCTCACCAGCGGCTGGATCGACACCGTGCCGACCGTAGCGACACCGCCATCATTGCTCACACTGAGCACCTTGACCGGCTGTGCCGTGCGCACCCGCGTCAGCATGGCGCTGATCAGATAGTGCATGCGGCTTGCATCTGAGACATCGGAGATGGGCGTCTGATTGGTGAGATTTTGCTGATTCAGCATCGATAAGCCCTGCCGATTAGTTTGCTGTCAAAAGCGGAAATGCCGAGGTCTGTACCGTGGTAAACCACGATCCGTCGGACGTATAAGTCGAGAGCTCATGACGCACGGTACTGATGGTAAAAGTACCGCTCGCAATCGTCAGTTGGCTCGTGAGCTGGATCTGCCGACCGTGGATGAGATTCGGATTAAACTCGCATTTGATGTTCAAGCCACTATCGCCAAAGGTCGGATAGCCCACCATGCCACGGTCCGGTCCGATCTCGATGACCGTGCCATCATTCGTACCGGTATTCGCCCAGATCGTGACTTTGTTGTTGGCGATGGTGTATGGAATCGCGGCAGCGGTGGCCAGTTGCTTGATCTGCTCGATCACCGAGCCATGCAGGTATTGATCATGCAGCTGAATCTGCACGCTGTTTGCGACATTTTCAAAGTCATAGCCGATGCGATCCGCAAGGTTCTTCATGCGCGCTGCGACATCCATGCCGTTCGGTACGGACGACGGCGTCGCATCGATGCCTTGGCTACCGACGACATAGTGATTGCTGGCCTTGATAATCAGGTAGGCTTCGGGTGCCTCAAAGCAGGGATAGGCACGCGTGATGGGCCCATCAAAGAGCAGCACCAGTCGCTCGCCAGCATTGCCCGCATAGAGTTCGATGGTCGTACCACTGCTCTGGCCTTGCTTGGTGCCAAAGTAGGTAAAAGCCATCATTTCCTTAAGTGACATGCCATAGATCTTAAGATTGAGCGCCGCAGCACCGATGCCACTGGGATAAAAGACATTGGCCTCAGAGCGATAGCCCTGTAGGGTGATACTCTCCGAGCCGTCGGTTTTCTTTAAGATCAAATTGATCTGACGTTCTTTAAAGCTCATGAGGAATCCTTAAGTCATGAAAAAACCCTCACGCGAGAGGGTTTGTTTTCTGGTCTGTGGTATGGCAAGCTGCAAAGCCAGCCACGAATCAATCATCACTTCATGAAAAATAATGTCTTACTGGCTGCACTGCTCACCCTATCAAGCCCAGCATGGGCCGACCAAACCTTGAGCGGTCAATGGCACCTGCTACAGAGACCCGTCGTCGCCGGTTGCTCGCTCTACATCAGCCATACAGGCCTACCAAGCGACTACAATCATCTGGTCCTCAACACCGACGCCGAAGGCAAGATGGCCATCGTCATCAGTTCCGACCAGTTGCCCAAGCTTAAAGTCGCCGAGACGCCAATCGTTTTTGACTTTGGGCATGGACACATCAAGACCATGAACGCCCTCTATGCCATGGACCACTTCCCATCAGGCGACTTTGGCAGACTCAAGGCTCGTGGACCCGTCGTGGGTTTTCCTATCTGGCAAGCGCTGTCTGACCACAGCACATTCAGCATGTTCGTTCCTGAAGCGGATAATTTTCAGCTCACGGTCCACACCAGCCAATCCCGCGCAGCCCTGAACGATCTCAGTCGATGCACCCGTCAACTCAAAAACCAAAGCGCGCCGCCACACCCCGCTCAGTGAGTGCCAAAGCCAAACCAGCATGTCATCAAACGGCTGATTTTGTTATGTTCCACAGCCTTAAAGGTTTGTTTTTTAATCATGGCTGTGGCAAGCTCTGCCAGTCCGCCAACTAGCAGGGAATGCGTCATGCACAAACTCGTCCTCGCGACACTCACATTGCTCGCGCCGATTGCGCTATCCAGTTGCAGTAATCCCTTTAAGCCCAGTCTAGACAGCAATACCTGCTGGTCCGATGGGACCAAAACCACCCTCACCTCGCTCTGGCAGGACCGCATCAAAGAAGGCATGAAAAGCCCCCCCTTCAGCCTGAGCGACGACGACATCAAGCTGCTCAACCCGCAAGTGTCACTCTCCAACATGCATGTCGTGACCCTGCCACCAGACCATCAGTCGGTCCAGTGCGGCACCAGCCTGCAAGTGTCTATCGCTACCCAAAGCACCATGCATCTTACGCTGGACACGATGGCTGACTTCTCGGCATTCCTCTCCAAAAACGGTGTGGTCTACAGCATCAGCGGGGATGACGTCGCCAAAGTCATGCTGCAGATCTCACAGAAGGCATTCAGCCTCAGCAACGATACCTCATCAGCCACACCGGCTCAGCCAGACAGCACGACCGCGCAGGGCAGCACCGATGCAGAAGGCACATCCATCGTTCACAACAGCAACTTTGACAGCAGCGAACCACCGCCTGCCGACGTCGCCGCACTGATCAGTCGCGTGGAAGTCGTCCGCTCACACTGCCTCGACAGCGCCCCAGATTCCCCCAAGGGCAAAGCCTACTGTGCCGCGACCGATGCACTCGAGGCGCAGATTGATCAGAAACACTGGTGTTGGGGTCATCCGACCAAGCCTGATGCCAGTGAGGCGGAAAAAATCTGGGTCCCTTGCGCCAAAGACAAGACGCAGACTTATATACCGCCTTCAATGGCGTCTTAAACCTAGCCCGCTGTAAATACTCAATGACTGGATCAATCCAGATACATCAGCAGATAGCGCGATCCCAGACCATCATAGGTCGGGTCGCAACTACCCTGCTGATCGACAAACATCAGATTGCCCGTCACGCCCATATAAGGATAGAGCAACGCCACACGGTCGCGGCAGATGCGCCCCGTCACGCAAGGATTACTATTTAAGAGCACATCGGCATACAGCCCAGTAGCCAGCTGGTACAGATTGATCTGGCAGTTTTGCCCATCGAGCTGCACCTTGAAAGTCTGATTGGCATCAGGCGATAGCGGTATCACTTGCATCAGGTGCTCCCTCCCGCTTGCTGGACTTGTGATGGTGTAGCGGCGACCGCATTGGTCTGGCCCTGATTCACCTGTGCCTGACCTTGCGGCTGTGCCGTCTTGGTATAGCTGGCGGACGCCGTGACCCGCACTTCTTTAAACGCCGCCTCCACCGTCAGCAGCGAAACGCCCTTACTGGACTCACGCCGATAGTTGAAGTGCGTCATATTCATACTGGGATAAGTCTTATCAACCGTCACCACCGAATACAGCTCAAGTGAGTCGCGCAGCAGCTCCAGCACATCGAGAAAAATCCCGCGATCCATATTCAGCTTGCCACCGCAGGTCATGGTCACACGGATTTCCATGGGCTTGGCGACTTTGTTGTAGCTGGTAAAAGCTCCCTGCTCGATCGGATAGGTGGCGATGTCACGATCCGACTTCACCTCGACCGCCACGATCGAGTCCGGCACCAGTGCAAAGATCCCCTGATCATTGAGAATGCCCCACTGCGGACCAAAGTCCACATTGGGTGCCAACACATCGGTCGGCTGATCACTCAGCAATTGATCGGTGATATCGGATCCCCCCTTATCCACCGGTAATGCTGGATCACGTGCCAATGGCGGCACACCGGGCAGGTCAGGCACATTGGGAAAATTGATATTAGCCATCTCAAATCATCTCTATCAACGGGTCGCACTCAGCGATTAACGATCAGTCAGCGTTTGTCTCACAGTCAGCGACGCTCATGAATAATCGCGAGACGCCGATTCATCCGATGAGCCGCATCAACTGACATAATGCTCACCCGCGATCATCACGCCCTGATTCTGCATCTCGCGCGTGAAGCTACGGGCAATTTCATGACCCTCCCGGCTTGGGGCCTGAATCGTCACATTATGGATATGACTTTCGCTACTGCTGGTGTTGGTCGGCGCTGGCGCAGTCTGCGCGGCTTTACCCTTATCAGCACCGACATAGTGGCCCATCTGCAGATCATGGGCGACGCCTCGGCGGATCAAGAGGTCATGTGCGCGGTTGTCGCGGCTGGGGATTTCAAAGCCCCCCGTGACCAGATCACTGGAAGGGATACCGCCTTGGGTTTGTTTCAGCCGCGCGCCAACCTGCTTAAACTGCCCCTGTGTCAGCTCATAGACGACAAACTTCAATTGCTCATCATAAGTCGCCGTCTTGAGACCATGACCAAACAGACGTTTAAACGCCACCTCACGATCTGGATGCCATTGTGCGATGCCATGCGCTACGCCTTTATCACCCACCGCATGCTCATCGAGCTGACTCTCCGCCAGCAGATTAGCGATGATGCCTGTCGATTGGTCTTTGCTAAAGCCCGCCTGCATAAAGGTCGCATAAGCCTGCCTGATCTTGGCGTTTTTATCCTTGCCAACCGCCACATGATTAAGCTGCGTCTCGGGCGGCACGACAGGCGTCGGATTTAACTCAGGATGAGTCGCATTAAACAAATACTCCCCGACCTTTGCGCCGACTTCCGGATGCTGCCACAGATAAAGATTAGCAGCACCCAGCGCACCCAGTAAGCCCAAGCGCCCCATGGCGGCACCAAGCATGCCTTCTGCTACGACACCTTCTGTTGCGGCACCTTGAGCGACCCGGCCTGCCACACCGGCTGCAGCGCCTTCAGCGGCTTTGCCGCCAGCCAGCATCTCGATAGCCTTGCCAGCCACACCACCGGCATCGCGTAGCGCATTGCCCAGTACCGAGAGCGAGCCAACGGTCTCAGCGACATTCGTCCCGAGTACACCAAACAGCGACACCACTTGATGCACCGCCTCATTCAGCTCGATCAGATTATTCATATCACCGGTCGCCTTATCCATCAGCGACAGAAAGGCAGACATCGAGGTATCAGCCGCATCATCTCCAGCAGCCGACTCGCCACGCGGAGTCATTCCCGCATCCAAAGCCTTGGCATACTGCGCCTGAATAAAGTCAGGACCTTTGAGATACATGCCCATCAGCTGATCAGACAAGCCCAACTGATTGCCGAGCGATGCCGCAGCCTTCGCGCCGCGTGTTTTAGACAAACGAGATAACTGCCGGGACAGCGTCATCTGTCCCGGCAGGGTTGTCGCCGTATACTTCGGGTCACGGATACCCGCCCGAGCCAACGCCTTCATCACCCCCTGACCACCAATGCCGAGCTTCGACTGGGCAATCGACTGCTCGATGTGCATGACACCTGCGAGAAAGTCCGCATGCGAGCCTCCCGGCACCGACGACAAAACATGGTCCCACGCCGCCAGACCATGACGACCCATGCTGAGCAAAGTCGCCTGACCGCCTAGACCTGAGTGCGACAGGATCACAGACTGCGTGAAGTCCTTAACGCTCTTCACCGCCCCCACAACCGATGCCACACCCTGTAGAAAGCCCTGATCACCGGCACCCCCTGTGCTCGTATCATCCGCATCCGGATTTAAACCCATTGCATCCGCCATTCCCTGCAGGCCATCGCTGATGAGATCTTGATGCTCATCAATCAGCGATGTCAGCCCGTGGACCAGCCGCTGATTTTGCGACCGACGGGCGCGTGCGGCCTTAGCCGGACTGCTCTGAGGCCGTGCCCCCTTGCTCTTAGGCCGAGTCCCCTTACCTTTAGTCCGTGCCCCCTGGGTAGGAGTACCCCCAGCATCAGCACTCAAAAATGCATCCAGGATATTAGCCATTGTGTTTACTCATCAGATACTTGTTATGCGCATCCACCGCATTGACCTCGAGCATCATCCACAGATCCTCGGTTCCATAGACCGTATCGAGTTCATGCAAAGTTGCAAGACCGGCGGAAATCAATGTCGCAATAGAGGCAGGCACATTGTGGTACGGGATCAAGGCGTGACTTTGGCTGCTGGACTTGATGTAGCCGAAGTCGATGTCACGCCACCGGCAAAAAAACCGATATGCAGCGCAAACACCTCCTTCATCAAGAGAAAACGCGTCTTGATCTCCTCAATATCACTCTCAACGAGCGGACGTGTCACTTGCGGATTGCTCGGATCGGGCATGCATTTCACACAGCCCATCAGCTCCGCAAGCAGCGGCTTGATCAGCACAGCGGGTGCCTTAAAAATCATATCCGCACCCAGTCGCGCAATCCCCGCCATCCCCGAACCGATAAAATCCGGCGGAATCGTCGGATCACCCTGAAAAATCGCCGACAGAGCATCCACCGCCCAAGACTCGCCTTTAGACGCCGCCATTTCTGTAATCAGAAACTGCTTGCCCTGATCGCGACCCTCGTCGGAGACGGTATAAGTTAACGTTTTACGTGCCACAGTCAGTTCCTTATGTCTTAATGTTTAATGGCTTGAATAAGCTCAGGTACATGCCAAGCAAACACGCCGATAATCATGCAAATCAGCAATACAAGAAATCGCCAACTTTGAATCGTCGATAACATCTTAAGCACCTCAAGAATGACCTTGATAAACTCTTTCATGCGTCTTAACTCCTCATGTGGCATGGGGTTAAAACAAAAACCCCAGTACGCAGGTTGCATCTGGGGTCTATCTGTCTGCCCCCTCATTGACAACAAGGATGGCAAAATAGAATTCATCAAGTTAGACGGAATAAATTCCTATTTGATTCAGCTACGCCCCATCTAAGGAGCGTAGCGAATAAATTTTCATCACTGCTTACCCCTCATGACGTGCAGAGTGAAAGCAAAATTAAACCGGCACAGCCGTAATCTGCTCGAAGTGCAGCTCATACTCCTGCGGACCCAGCACCTTCTTGGCATCCGGCATCGCATGCGCACTCTTCAGCACACCCTTAGTCAGCGTATAAATCTTACCCGTCGCCGGCAGCGTGATCACCGCATCCAGGAAATACACCTCACGCGCAATATCCTGCGCCGCGATCAGTGCATCCATCACATCCACCGACGGACTATCGGCCTGCAGACGGAAAGTCAACTGCTTGATCGCCGGCACCCAGCCCGCCGACATCCGACCATCGACCCCCATCTGCGTCTCTGCCATATCGGTCTTGGCAAGGGTAAAGGCATCATCCGCCGCATAGCCCTGCATCTTCTGCGCAATCGGAAACAGATCACGCACACTCAGGTAAAACGTGCTATTCGCACTGGTAATTGTAGACATCAAAGATCCCCTTACATCACGTCAATCGAAGCCAGATTCAGTTTCTGGATGCTCTCACCATCCATGTACCACAGCGTCATGGGCGGGCTTGATCGCTGACCGCGCGTTTGCACCGAAGCCGGCAGAATCTGTAAATAATAGCCAAACGTATTCAGCACCTGATCCACCGGCAGGCCCGCCGCCGTATTAATCTCGGCCGCCTGCACATTTGATAACGGTACGCCGCTACGGATCGCCCCAAAGTTCAGCATCTGATTGATCGGGTCTTGCAGTGCCGCACGCAGTAACGCATAACCATCCGCGTTATACGGAATCGACTTCATATTGCTCAGCAAATTCATCAGCGCCTGCTGATTCTGCGCATTGAAGAAAATCTGATTGATAAAGCTATCCGCCCAATACCACTTGCCCGTGATCTGACCCGGCTGAAACAGATTGAACTGCTGGGTCGCCGTCGCATACGCGCCGTAAAAGTTATAGCCATTGGCAATCAGATTGGATGCCGTCTGCGCATCGGTCACGGTAGGCGACAGACCCGCCTGACCCTTGAATGCAAACGTGATGCGACCATTCAACTGCGTAAAATCAATACTCGCCGCCGTACCACAGACGAACGCCGCGACATTGATATCGAGATACACCGGAATCGTGCCGTTGTACGCGTTCTGATTACACACCACCGCAAATGGCGCCTGCTCAGGCGCAGCCAGTGCCGCATTGGCATCACTATCCCACGCCACATACACGAAGCGCTCGCTCTGACTATTGGTCCACTGCGCAAACGCCAGCTTGGTATCCAGATCCGGCTCCCACAGCGTCATGAAGGTCGCCCAGTTCTGGGTAATGCCATTGACCTGATCCATCGCCGTCGCCGGATCCGTTGCGACCGCGCCCTGTGACAGCAATGCCCCGTGAGCGACATTGAGCAGTAGCAGATCCGCCACATTACCCGTCGCATCGGTGATGGTTGACGTCGTACCGGTCGTACCGGAAGTAATCTGGAATGCACCGATCTGGCTGTTATAGCTCACCACTGCCGAGATCGCCGTCCCGATGATCGAGGCTACCTGACTCAAGCTTGTCGCGGTCGACAGATTAATACTGGTCGACGACTGCACCACGCCATCGATGGTCACCGACAGAGAACCCGCAGTGATCGCCGTAATCTGCGAGAGCGTCACGCCTTTGACATTACCGCCGACGATATACGCGCTCACCGGACTGGTGGCGTACTGGTAAAAGTACAGATTGGTCGGCTTAATGTTGCTGTTATCAAAGCCCGCAAAGTAGACCGCAGCCGTGGTGGCCTCGATGGAAGTGGCTCCGAAGTACGCATTGACCGCCGCCTGCGTGCCAAACGGCAGCAGTTGCCCGATCGGCACCGCCGTGTTCTGGGTTAGAAATACCGCATTCAAGGCCAATGGCGCGCCACCGGTACCCACGACACCGGGCTGCACACTCACAAGCTGGTTGGCTGGGATTGTGTTCATAAATTACCTTCTTGAGTTGCGCCCGTCCGGGCATGAAAAAACCACCCGAAGGTGGTTGTTAAGTTTTGAATTCTCAATCGACGCCATAGTAGCCACAACTGTGATAAGTCGTCGGTGATGTAACGCCAACCATCGTCGCAAAATCCACACTGCCGCTCAGCCCACCTTGTGGAATTAGCGTCAGATTTATGGGTATAAATACAGCAAGAAACCCAGTCCCAGTATTGCCACTCAATCCCCAATACAGATCTGTGTCTGTCTGGTCGTTATTCTCAAATAATATCCAACCACCTGAGCCGATCAGATCCGGAACAGTCCATCCGGACGGCGAAAGCGCGACAATCTGCTCATGCGCTGCCGTATTGATTGCTTGCAAAATGCCTTGACTCGCCTCAGTGCAACTTGATGCGCTTGAACCATCATAATTAGCGATGATTGGCGAACCACCGTTCAGCGCAAACTTCACCGAAAAATGAGACTGAAAGTGCCAGCCAGTCGTCTCACCTGAGACAAAAGAAGTCCAATTCCACATATCAGGTGTGCATAGCGGCGGCGGGGTCGGTGCGGAAGTCGGATAAGTCCGCCCCAACACCGGTATACAATCTGGATTCACCTGCACCAACTGTGATGCGAATATTTTGCTCATGTTTACACCACATCTATGATTAAAGGATCGAGTGTCAAATCATCACCTCACCGCCTTAAACACCGGTACATCTAGACTGATCGCCGACTCATACGGCAGCGTCACCTGCGCGTTGTACTGTAGCGTGATCTCAACCATCCAGCGCTCCTCATACTGCCGCTCATCATTCTGAAACGGCATCTGACGGGCATCGGCAGCGTACAGCGGCGTGATCCCGTCCGGGAACTGCGCCACCGCCACCCCATCACGCCATAGCACAGCAAGCATGGTCGCCGTGTCATTGGCGGTGTCACCATAGCAGTCCACTTGAATCGTATACTCACTCGGCATGCGCAGCGTCACCAGCCCCGTATCCGCATCGTAAGTCGTGACATTGGTCGAAAGACGCTTTGCGGACAGTGGCGTCAGCACGATGACGTTCTCCCGTGGCATCGGTACATTGTTGTCCAGCGCCCGCACGACGGCTGCCTGTGGATAGACACCTTTTAAAAATCCCACCAGCGCCGTAAAGACATCGACCTGTGTATTCAAGAGCGTTGCAGACATACCGCCACCTTCGTCCAGTCAGGCCATGACTCAAGGACACGCACGATCTGCCACTGATTGCCCCGTATTCCCGGCACACTGAATGTCATCCGATCCCCACCCTGTTGATCCGCACGGATCACCCCATGCCAGTTCCCCTGCAGATAGACCGCACGCGAGATCTGATCGAGGTTCAGGCCGAGCTGCTGGTGCAGCTCATTGCCCATCGACTGCACCTGAACCATCACCAAAATCGGCCCTGAATACACCGCATGGCGTTTGCCATCAGTGCCCTGAGTTGCCCCCTCATAGGGATAAAGCTGGGCACACAGATCCGGCGTGACGTGACGGATTGCCCCGCGTACGATACCGTGCAGGTTCATATTGATCATCCCAATGAAAATATTGCACAAGCAAAACCGTTGAGGCTTAACGCCCCAGCACATAGCGCAGCGTGCGATACGGGCTGGTTAAGGCCCAGTATTTTGCGCCATAGGGCGTCTGCACATACCACGACTCGGCCTGCGTGATCTTGCCGTAGTCGGCAGCGACCGAGGTACTGCCCTGCGTCGCATGGGTTACGCGACCAACCAACCCTGACGGACCATTGCCGGTGCCCTGCTCAAGCGACGCGATATGCGCCGTGAGCAGGTTCAGGAGTAGCGCTCGCTGATTTGGATCCACGACCATTGACGCATCGGTCGGGTCCAGCACCAGCGTCGCCTCGACGAAGTACGCCGACAGCAGCGCCGTCGCCACGTTCCCAAACTCCGGATACCGCGTCAGGAATGTGGCCTGATCAAAGGTCACCGTACTCATGTTTCACCTTTAGACTTTAGGAAAGAATCAAGCCATCGCTGAGACCAAAGATCAGACTTTGGCCTCAGTGACCGGCATCGGACCACTGGCCCCTACCCGCGCATCCCCCGTCTGCTTCAGCGGCTCAAGGCCGGTCGCAGGCGACGGATTGGCCTGTGCCTGCGCTGCTGCATCGACCGGTTTGGCTTGAGCAAAGACAAAACCCTGCTTCACAAAAGCCGCACCCGCATTGCGCTTCAGCCACTCCGTCCAGAACGCCTCATCCACATCCGGCGTCAAACCATAGCTGCCAATCACGCTGCCCGTGTTAAGACCGTTAAAGACCACGCTCTTGTTATCCACACGCGCCACCAAGCCATGCGGCAGTTTGCAGCCGACTGTTACTGTAGCCATACCTTACACTCCCAGCATTTGCGCGATGGCAAACGGACGATAGATGATAGTCCCGAAGGTCCCTTGCGATTTCTTCTGCTTAAAGCTGGAGATCTCACGAATGATCGGATGCGCACGCAGCTTCTCGGTAAAGCCACACACCGCAGTCGGCTGACCATTGATCTTATCGATGATCAGCTGCACCAGCTCACCGGCTGCTGTTGAGTATTCCGGTGCCGACACCACCCGCAGATTCGGGAAATTCTGCTTCAGCACCTCGCGTACCTGCACGTTGTACTGGTTGGTCTTGCCCAGTTCCACCATCGACTTGGGCGACAGCGCCAGCGTCATGCTGTCAGTCATCTCGACCAGACCATCCGCCTGCGACTGCAGTTGTTTGAACAACGCCAGCACATCGTTATAGATGCCGATACTGTCCGTGGTCGGCAGCGACCACTGCGCAGCCGGGGTAATCGGTGCAGACAGGCTCGGATCATTCAGCAGACCATAGTTCTCCAGACCCGCGATGCCGTAGAAATACGACTTGTTCTGAAACTTATTCAGCGTCAGGATCGACGCCTGATTCAGCTCCGCCGTCCATGCCAGACGCGCATCGCCATACAGGTCAGCCTCCAGATCACCCCACTGGGTAATGGTCTGGTAGTGGTAGCTCTGCCGCTGCGGAAAGTTCACATTGGCACTGGTCGAACCATTGGTGTTGTAGTCGCCATAGCTCGACACCTGACCGCTATGCTCCACAAACGGGAACATCATCGACTTGGTGGTCCAGTCGCCCATCTTTTTCTCGATCCCGACGATCTCGGCCGCCTTCATCGGCGCAAACAGCACCTCAATCGTGGTCGGATCGAAATACTGCGACATATAGGCCGGAATACCACCGTTCACCGTCGTCACCAGCGCCGGCTGCGCATCCATGGTCATCTGGTAGCCTGCCGGGAAATGCACACCCGCTTTTTGCTTCATCAGCTCGAATTGATGTTTAACGCTCATGGCTTATGCTCCCCATGTCGACATTTTGATGAGTTCACCCGCATTAGCCGTACTTACCACGACGAAATTGGTTTCGATATAGCCCGCGACGGTGCTGCCCGTCGCCGCCGTCTGCACCTGACCGGTGGTCGTGGACGCAAAGACCTTCTGACCCACCGAGGCATTGGTCCCGGTACGCACCCAATAATCCCCCGCCGCCATCAACGTCACCGGATAGCCCTGCGGGATCACCGCACTCGACTCACCCAGCCACGCCGTGATCACCGCCGACGCATCACGGCGGACAAAGCCCGTCGGCACGCCACTACCGGCATTGGTCACCAGACCACTGCCATCCGCCCAGGCAAAGCGCGCCACCGTCACCCCGCCTGCACCCGCGACAAAAGTCCCCTCATCCGCCAGCACAGTCGCCTGCGGATTGGCCGACGCCAGATCGCCTTCGACCGCAGGAGACAGATAATTCCCTACTTGTGTTTGTAACGTCATGATCAAATCCCCTTATTTGAAACGATCGAGGCCCACATCCGCACTGAACGCCTGTTCGGCGCCCGTCCAAGCAGCATCGTGAGCAAAACGACTGGACGACGTATTCGCCAGATTAAAAATCGTCGGCAGCGCCGACGCATGTACCCCATGGGTATCCATGCCCATCTGATCCAGCGCAAAGCGATAGACCGCCTCGGCACTGCCCAGACCCACCACACCGACCACCGGCTCCACCGCACGGCGTGCCGCATGCAGCGCATCATTGGCCATGATCGCCTTGGACACCTCATCTTTGGCAATCGTCTGTACATCTATCAGCACCGCATCCATCGCCGGATCGCTATCCTCGTCCTCATCATCGTCGGTTGCGACGGCATTGGCTTTCAGACCTGACTTACTCTTTCGGCTCTTGGCAGCGCGTGTCTGCTTGGACCTTGCAGCTTTAGACCGAGCCGCTTTGGCTTCCGCCTCGATAGCCTCTTCCTCCTCCGCCTGCAGTTCCGCATCCTCTTCAGCAGCCTGTTTTTCGCTTGGCGTCAACGGCTCATCGTCATCCTCATCGGAGTCGTCGATTGCCGCATCGAGCGCCATCATCTGTGCCAGAATGGCATTACGCTTGGCCTCCGAGACGACGCTCGCAAGCGACCGACGCAACTCAACCTTGGCTGCGATCAGCCCTAACTTGCGTTGTTTCATGGGTTTATCCTCATGATGAAATGGATCATGGTCGTGAACAATCACATCAGCACCCGCCCGACCAACCTCGACGAGTGCCACATGGTTACCTTGGATATCGCGCATCACCCCGTCATAGGGCACACCCTCATACACCCCCGCTGTCATATCCGGGCGGTAGCGATAGCCGCAGGACAGTTGCTCCTGTTTACCGCTCTCGATCAGCGCAATCGCAGGCGCATCCCAGATCATCAAATCAGCATCCAGATACGGCGCGTTAAATACCACATCCGAGCCAATCGCACCGACCGTCAGATCTTTCTGCGGATCTTTGGCGGAGACAGGCGTATGTTTGATCAGGATCGGTTTACCAGCGAAAGTCGGTGCCGCGCGGGCCAGCTCCTTCGGATCTCGTAAGAGCTGATAGACCTTGTCGGCTTTCAAGCCCAGCGCCTGCCAGCCCGGAATCTCACGGCCCAGATAAGGGTTGACCGTGGCCTTCGAGATATGGCTCATCGCCACCCGCAGATGGCCGTCCGCATCCTTTGCCCGCATCGAATCATCGAGTGCAATCAAATCGGTCATAGCTGCTCTCTCATCAAATCCTCTAGTCATAAAAAAACCGCCTCAAAGGGCGGCTAATCTCTCTGTCATGAATACATCTGCTGAGTCACTGCACCGTGGATGGGTTTCAATCCATCACCCGCACCCGACGCCGAGGCACAAAAAAAGCCCAACGCTTTCACGCTAGGCTTCATGTTTCATTCTTCAATACTGGCATATTTTCACAGCCTGTGGCCGGCCTCAAGCACTTTTTGCATCTCATCGCAAAAAATCTTTCAACGACCATTTCCGCCGTATGCTGGCTTTCAACCCATCATCTCCATGCGACACCCAGCCACAAAAAAAGCCCAACGTTTTCACGCTGGGCTTCATGTTTCATTCTTCAATACTGGCATATTTTCACAGCCTGTGGCCGGCCTCAAGCACTTTTTGCATCTCAGCGCAAAAAATCCATCACCGATCATGGCAGCCGCATGCTGGCTTTTAACCCATCAGCCACATCGACGTTCAGCCACACAAAAGCCCAACGCGCTCACGCCAGGCTCATGTTTCACTCTGCAATCACGCAGCACTAGTTAGAACACCACAAACAGAACTGTCCGCAAACCAATGTCTTAAGACAGCATGAATATCGCGTCGACGGATAAACCCATGTCTAAACTGGGCATACCTCCATACACTCAGTTTATTCCATTTCCTTAAAGAGACTTGAACTCAATCAGCCATCAAGCCACCTGATATGTTCCGCTGATCAGCAGTCGGTTCGCATTAGTACAAGGAAATGGCTTTGTTGCACAAATCAGCCAAAGAGCAGACTTACCCCAACCCCAGCAAATTTAAGACATAATTTGAGTATGGGGTGTGCCTAACGCTGTGAAATGATTCAGCACCGCAATCCGTGCAT
>Ga0164294_10000347_pt1 | contig 43300 bp, 30 predicted proteins | sample GEODES005metaG_FD_111479 | JGI IMG/M metagenome (GOLD analysis project Ga0164294, IMG submission 111479) | Oligotrophic lake water microbial communities from Sparkling Lake, Wisconsin, USA - GEODES005 metaG | ecosystem: Environmental > Aquatic > Freshwater > Lake | place: USA: Sparkling Lake... | reverse complement strand
GCACCGGGCGGCCGGCGGCGAAGGGGCTGGCCTGGGCGCCCTATACGCTGCCGAACCGTGCGACGATGGTATTCGACACCAGCAGCCGGGTGGTCAACGACCCGCGCAAATGGGAGCGCGAGCTGTGGGGCAGGGTGCCGTACATCCAGCCGGGCAGCTGAGGCCGTAACGCTTCCTGCCACCAACCGTCATGCTGAACTCGTTTCAGCATCCAAGGCGCCGCGAAGGCTATCGCCTGGGGAGGGTTGGACCCTGAAACAAGTTCAGGGTGACGGTTGGGCTTTATGATACCGGTTACCTAAACCTTCTGCCCATAAACCCGTATCGCTTTGTCTCGTGGGTCATTATGTTCATGAAGATGGAGAGAACCGGAAAGCCCACGATCAACGACGTCGCCCGTATCGCGGGGGTGTCGAAGAAAACCGTAAGCCGGGTGATCAACCGCTCGCCGCTGCTCAATGGCGACACGCGCGCCAAGGTGGAGAAGGTGATCGCGGACCTGGGCTATGTCCCCAATGTCCAGGCGCGCGCGCTGGCGCTGCGCCGCAACTTCCTGATCGGGCTGATCCACGACAATCCCAACGCGCAGATGGTGATGAACGTGCAGGCCGGCATGCTCGAGGCGATGCGCGACACCGAGTTCGAGCTGATCGTCCGTCCGATCGACCGCGGCAGCTCGACGATGCTCGAGGATGTGCGCAACTTCCTCGAGCGGCAGCGGCTCTACGGCGTGATGTTCCTGCCGCCGGTCTCGGAGAACGAGATGGTGGCCGAGCTCTGCCGCGAGCTGGGCATCCGCTATGTCCGCATGGGATCGGCGACGCTCGACGAATCGCAGCACATGGTCGCATCGAACGACTGCGACGTGGTGACCGAGGCGGTGAATCACCTGATCTCGCTCGGCCATCGCCGCATCGGGCTGATCGCCGGGCCGCACGGCTTCCGCTCGGCCCGCGAGCGCCGCAAAGGCTTTGAGAACGCGCTGGAAGTGGCGGGGATCAAGCTGCCGCGCAGCCTGATCGCCGACGGCAACTACACGTTCGAGACGGGCCTTGCCGCCGCCGACCGGCTGCTCGACCTGTCGCCCAGGCCCACCGCGATCTTCTGCTCGAACGACGAGATGGCGGCGGCGGCGCTGCATGCGGCGCGCCGGCGCGGGATGAGCGTGCCCGAGGATCTGTCGCTGGTCGGTTTCGACGACACCGCGATCGCCTCGCACATCTGGCCGCCGCTGACGACAGTGCACTGGCCGATCATCTCGATGGCGCGCTCGGCCGCGCTCAAGCTGCTGGCGGAGTTTTTCGGGGACGACGGCAATGCCGTGGAGGAGCCGTCGCTCTTCCCCTCGACGCTGATCCACCGCGCTTCGGTGGCGCCGCCGCGCGAGGGGTAGGGCGGGTCGCGCTACCTGATCGTCATCCCCGCGAAGGCGGGGATCCAGAGCCAAGGTGGAAGTACGCACGGTTTGCGTTGGCCGGTCCGGAGGGCCGTGCGCCCGGTGGCGTCGCCTGTCCTCCGCTACCCTGGATCCCCGCCTTCGCGGGGATGACGTGCGAAATTCAAGCGCAAGCCGAACAAGCTTCGGCCCCGCTGCACGGCCCGATTTCCCCGATGTTGCTGAAATGCCGCAATCCCCGGATTGTGACATTTTGTTCAATGACACCGGTTGACATAACCGCGTTCCCGCGTGATCAATAGGGTGAACAAGCGTGGCTGAGACGCTTGCGCCCAAGCGGACGAGAAGATTCGCGGATGGGGCGTGGGAGGGGGCAAGTCGCGACATGGTGGTTTCTTGCGGGGTGACAGTTGTCGCTCTTCGCATTGCTGTGTCGCACCCTGATTCCGGGCTCCAATGGGCGCATCGACCAGTGCTTGTCGATGATAATTGGGGAGGAATCGATGTACTTTACCGCTGACACCATGGCTGTGCGCCGTTCGGCGCTGCGCGGCACCACGGCGCTGGGCGCGCTGGGCGTTGCGCTGCTGATGGCCGCTCCGGCCTGGGCACAGACCGCAGATGCCAGCGCCGCAGTCGCGGCCACCGCTGCCACACCGCAGGACAACACGCAGACGCCGCCGGCAGAGCAGCAGGCCGAAGGCGAATCCATCGTTGTCACCGGTTTCCGCGCCTCGCTGGCCAACTCGGTCAGCATCAAGCGCAACTCGAACCAGATCGTCGACGCGATCACCGCCGAGGACATTGCCGACTTCCCGGACGCCAACCTGGCGGAATCGATCCAGCGCCTGCCGGGCGTGTCGATCGACCGCGATAACGGCGAAGGCCGCACGATCACCGTGCGCGGCCTGGGCGGCGACTTCCAGGCGGTGCGCCTGAACGGTGCCGACGCGCAGAACGTCGCGGGCGGCAACCAGTCGGACGCCGGCGCGAACCGCTCGCGCGGCTTCGACTTCAACACCTTCGCCTCGGAGCTGTTCGGCGGGATCAAGATCACCAAGTCGACTGCGGCGGAGAATGACGAAGGCTCGCTGGGCGCGATCATCGACCTGACCACGGGCCGTCCGCTCTCGTACAAGAAGAACCGTTTCGCCGTCGGTGCCGAGGCCGAGTATCGCGAGAACGGCAAGAAGTGGAACCCGCGCTTCACCGGCCTCGCCTCGGTCCATGTCACCGACAATTTCGGCATCCTGGTTTCCGGCGCCTATCAGAAGCAGGAACAGCAGATCGACGCCTATCGCCGCAATATCGGCGTGTTCGAATATACCTATCGCAACTCGCAGATCGCCGGCGTGACGCCGAACGTGTTCGGCTTCGCCCGCCCGAGCACCGCGGGCACCGGCGCGACCTTCGGTTCGGACCCGACGGCCTATGCTGCGGTCAAGCCGGACACGATCATCCCGGGCCTGCCTTCGGTCGGCCGCCAGTATCTCGATTATGAGCGGATCGGCGCCACCGCGACGCTGCAGTGGAAGCCGAGCGCGGGCACCGAGATCATCCTGGACGGCGTGTTCTCGCGCTACGACCAGAACAGCAACAACACCGGCATCACCCCGATCGGCCTGAACCGCAACGGCACCAATGCCCGCGTCGTCTCGACCGGCACGGCGGGCCTGCGCGCGATCGGTACCACCAACGGCAATGCCGACCGCGTCGCGCTCTATGCGAACTGCGTGCCGAGCGCGATCATCGACTGCAACGGGCTCGAGGCAGGCAATGGCGTCGGCCAGACGGCGCTGCCGGGCTATCTGAACAGCCTCAACCCGAACAACCTCAATCCGTTCGACTATTACAACAACCCGGCCTCGCCCGGCTATGTCGCGAGCGCGCAGCAGATCGGCTATTACAACGAGCTGCTCGGCCGCCCGAACACCAAGATCCGCGCGGCGCACGTCAACAGTGCCAACCAGGCCGATTACCTGGTGCTCGACGATGTCGACTGGCGCAGCTTCGCCGACACCCAGTTCGGCCGCACCGACTTCAAGCAGGTGACGCTGAACGTCCACCAGGAGTTCGCGCCGGGCTTCTATGCGGACGCGACCGCCGGCTGGTCCAAGTCGGAATTCCGCGCCTATGGCCTGCTCGCCGAGTTCAACGCGATCGACCAGGACGGCTATACCTTCGACGATCGCGCGGGCGACAAGATGCCGGTGTTCAACCCCGGCTTCGACGTGGCGAACCCGAACAGCTGGACGCTGGTGAAGGGTCTCTCGACGATCCGCTACTTCACCAACAGCGTGGACAACGAGTTCAAGGTCGCGCGGGTGAACTTCACCTATGAAGCGCTGCCCGAGATGTCGATCCGCTTCGGCGGCACGGTCAAGGACTTCGGCTATGTCGGCGACCAGGGCCGCCGCAACCAGTCGATCGAGGCGATCAACCCGACGCTGCTCGAGTCCAAGCTCAGCATCACCGACCTGGGCCAGACGGTGGCGTTCGGCCAGGGGCTGAACGTCTCGCCGGGTACGCCGACCAGCTATTATGCGCCCGATATCAACAAGTTCATCAATCAGTTCGGTATCAACTGCAACTGCGTGAACAAGTGGGGCGATTATCGCGCCGTGGTCGACGGACGCCAGAAGAGCGGCGTCGGCGAGCGTGACGTGTCGGGCTATTTCCAGGTCGACTACAACGTCAACCTGCTCGGCCGCCCGCTGCGCGGCAATGTCGGCCTGCGCGTCGCCAACACCCGGGTGAACGGTTCGGGCAATGTCGGCGGTGCGGACGGCGTCGCCGGCCTGCCGGTGACCGCCAAGAACGAATATTGGGACTGGCTGCCCTCGATGAACGCGAACTGGGAAGTCTTCGACGACGTCCTCGTCCGCTTCGCCGCCGCCAAGGTGATGTCGCGCCCGCAGCTGTCGAGCCTGACCCCGGGCACCACGGCGTTCACGACCAGCCTGAACGCCAACGGCACGGCACCGTCGCTGACGGTGGGCAACCCGTATCTCAACCCGTTCCGCGCGACCAACCTCGACCTGAGCGTCGAGAAGTATTTCGCGCATAACGGCCTGATCGCGGTGAACCTGTTCAAGAAGACGATCGACAGCTTCCCGCAGCAGGTCGCGCTGGAAGCGCCGCTCTCGGCGGTGTTCGAGCCGGACGTGTATCAGCAGGTGCTGAGCTTCGTCACCAACCCGGCGCTGCTGGCCTACACCACCAGCGGCGGCACCTGGGCGATCCGCCAGTTCAAGGATGCCCCGGGCGGCGACATCAAGGGCATCGAAGTCAATCTGCAGAGCGACTTCTTCTTCCTGCCCGGTTTCCTCAAGCACTTCGGTGTGACCGCGAACTACACGCACATCGATTCGAGCCTCAGCTACCTGACCGGCACGGTGCTCAACACCAGCCAGACGGTGTCGGGCACGGCGGCGAACATCTATGCCGAGGGGCCGTTCCTCAACACGTCGCCGGACTCGTTCAACGCGACGCTCTATTATGAGGACAGCAAGTTCTCGGCGCGCGTCTCGGGCGCCTATCGCACCCGCTATGTGAACCGCTTCCCGCTGGCGACCGGCACCTGCTCGGTGGGCACGACCACCGTTGCGGGCGGCCCGTGCAACTCGCCGGTGTTCGCGGACTTCGGCTATAACGAGGACCAGCTGAACATCGACTTCGCGGTGTCGTACAACGTGACCAAGTTCGCCAAGCTGTCGCTCGAGGGCCGCAACATGACCAACGAGCCGCAGTATCGCACCATGTACGCGGCGAACCCGGTCACCCAGACCTATGCCAGCACCGGCCGGATCATCACCGCCGGCCTGCGCATGATCTTCTGATCCTTCGGGGGGAGGGGGTGGGGCGGTGCCGTGCGGCGCCGCTCCATTCTTGACCGCCCTCCATCTGTTTTCCTTTCCCTGGCCGGCGCCCGCCTCCGTGCGCCGGCCGTTTTGTGCCCGGCACCGCGCGCGCTTTACGCCTTCTTTATGCCCGGCCCGAACTTCCCCGTGGAACCTTAACGCCCGCCCGCACCACATCGCCGCTCGTGACGATGTGAGGAGTTGGTCCCGATGCGGGCGTTCCTGCGCCGCCTGGAGACGGGCGGCTGCGGCTGGAGAATGGAACTCGGGTTCCGGCTGAGCGGCGTGCTGCTGCTGGCCGCCTGTGCCTTTGCGGCCTGGACCCTGAGCCTCTCGCTCCACCGGCCTTCCCATCACGCCGTCGCCCCCGCCGAATTCGGCGAGGCCATGTTTTCCGTCGCCGCCTGGGCGCTCGGCTGGGCTCTGCTCGCCGAGGGCCCGGGCCTGTTCCGGCTTTGCGAGATCCCGGCGCGCCATGCCCGCCTCGATCGCCGCCAATAGGGGAAGAAACCGATGACCGACCTGATCTGGCTGAGCGGGCTCGCAGGGCTGTTCCTGCTCACGCTCGCCTGTGTCCGCCTGTGCGACCAGGCCTGAGGAGGCCCGCGATGCCGCTGCCGCTCCTTCTCGCCGGGCTCACTGCGCTGGGCCTGCTCCTTTACCTCGTGGCCGTGCTCGTGCGGCCCGAGCGCTTCTGATCGGAACGCGCCATGACCGTCCAGGGCTGGATGCTGATCCTCGTCTTCGTCGCCATTCTCGTCGCGCTGGCCAAGCCGGTGGGGCTGTGGCTGTTCGCCATCTATGAGGGGCGGCGCACGCCGCTCCACACCGTGCTCGGCCCGGTCGAGCGCGGCTTCTACAAGCTCGCCGGCGTCGACCCGACCGCCGAGCAGGGCTGGCGACGCTATGCGCTGCACATGCTGGCCTTCCAGGTCGCGACCTTCCTGTTCACCTACCTGATCCTGCGCTTCCAGGACCTGCTGCCGTTCAACCCGCGCGGGCTGGCCGGACAGTCGCCCGATCTCGCCTTCAACACGGCGGTGAGCTTCGTCGCCAACACCAACTGGCAGAGCTATTCGGGCGAAAGCCTGTCGATCCTCAGCCATATGCTTGGGCTGGCGATCCACAATTTCCTGTCGGCTGCGACCGGCATCGCGATCGCCTTCGCGCTGTTCCGCGGCTTCGCCCGCAGGCGGGCGAGCGGGCCAAGTGGCGGATTGATTGGCAATTTCTGGGCCGACATGACCCGGGTGACGCTCTACGTGCTGCTGCCGGCGTGCATCGTCTATGCGATCTTCCTGATCGCCAGCGGCGTGCCGCAGACCTTCCTGAGCTCGGTCGACGCGACCACGCTGGAAGGCGCGAAGCAGACGATCCTGATGGGGCCGGTAGCGAGCCAGGAAGCGATCAAGATGCTCGGCACCAATGGCGGCGGCTTCTTCAACGCCAACAGCGCGCATCCGTTCGAGAACCCGACCGCGCTGACCAACCTGATCCAGATGCTGTCGATCCTCGCGATCGGCACGGGGCTGACCTACACCTTCGGCAAGGCGGTGGGGAACACGCGCCAGGGCTGGGTGATCCTGGCTGCGATGATGACCCTGTTCGTCGCCGGCACCGCGATCACCTATTGGCAGGAAGCGGCGGGCAACCCGATGCTCCACCAGCTCGGCCTGCCGGGCGGCAGCATGGAAGGCAAGGAAGTCCGCTTCGGCGTGGTCGCCAGCGCGCTGTTCAGCGTGGTGACGACGGCTGCGTCCTGCGGCGCGGTCAATGCGATGCATGACAGCATGATGCCGCTGGGCGGGATGATCCCGCTGTTCAACATGCAGCTCGGCGAAGTCGTGATCGGCGGCGTCGGCGCGGGCATCTACGGCTTCCTGCTCTTCGCCATCCTCGCGGTGTTCGTCGCCGGGCTGATGGTCGGCCGCACGCCCGAATATGTCGGCAAGAAGATCGAGGCGCGCGAAGTGAAGCTGGCGGTGCTGGCGATCGCGGTGCTGCCGCTGATGATCCTGGGCTGCACCGCGCTCGCTTCGGTGCTGCCGGCCGGCCTTGCGGGGCCGCTCAACAAGGGGCCGCATGGCTTCAGCGAGATCCTCTACGCCTTCACTTCCGCGACGGCAAATAATGGCTCCGCATTCGCCGGGCTGAGCGCCAACACGCCCTTCTACAACGGCATGCTCGGCCTCGCGATGTGGATCGGCCGCTTCTTCATCATCGTGCCCGTGCTCGCCATCGCCGGCAGCCTGGCGGCGAAGAAGGTGCACCCGGAGAGCGCGGGCTCGTTCCCGACCACCGGGCTGCTGTGGATCGGCCTGCTCGTCGGCATCATCCTGGTGCTGGGCGGCCTTACCTTCCTTCCCAGCCTCGCGCTCGGTCCCATCGCCGATCATCTCGCGATGATCCGCGGCCAGCTCTTCTGAGGTCCATTCCCATGACGACCGCATCCCTGTTCACGCCCGCGCTGATCGGCCCTGCCGTTGGCGACGCGTTCAAGAAGCTGAGCCCCCGCCAGCTGGTGAAGAACCCCGTGCTGTTCACCACCGCGGTGGTGGCGCTGCTGCTCACCATGCTGCTGTTCCTCGGCGGCACCAGCCTGACCCTGGGTTTCCAGATCCAGCTGATCGTCTGGCTGTGGCTCACCGTGCTGTTCGGCACCTTTGCCGAGGCGCTGGCCGAGGGGCGGGGCCGTGCCCAGGCCGCCTCGCTGCGCGCCACCAAGTCCGAGCTCACCGCGCGGCTGCCGAACGGCAAGACCGTCCCGGCCTCGCAGCTTCGCAAGGGCGATGTCGTTCTGGTCGAGACCGGCGACCTGATCCCGGCGGACGGCGAAGTGATCGAGGGCGTCGCCTCGGTCAACGAAAGCGCGATTACCGGCGAAAGCGCGCCGGTGATCCGCGAGGCGGGCGGCGACCGTTCGGCGGTGACTGCCGGTACGCGGGTGATCTCGGACCGGATCAAGGTGCGGGTGACGCAGGAGCCGGGCCAGGGCTTTCTCGACCGGATGATCGCGCTGGTCGAAGGTGCCGAGCGCCAGAAGACCCCGAACGAGATCGCGCTGACGATCCTGCTCGTCGGCCTGACGATCATCTTCCTGATCGCCGTGTCGACCATTCCGGGCTTCGCTTCCTATGCGGGCGGTGAAGTGCCGGTGGCGATCCTTGCGGCGCTGCTGATCACGCTGATCCCGACCACGATCGCGGCGTTGCTCTCGGCGATCGGCATCGCGGGCATGGACCGGCTGGTGCGGTTCAACGTGCTCGCCAAGTCGGGCCGCGCGGTCGAGGCCGCGGGCGACATCGACGTGCTGCTGCTCGACAAGACCGGCACGATCACGATCGGCGACCGTGCGGCCAGCGACTTCCGCCCGCTCGGCGGGGTGACCACCGACGAGCTGGCGCGTGCCGCTTTGCTCGCCAGCCTGGCCGACGAGACGCCCGAGGGCCGCTCGGTGGCGACGCTGGCGCAGGGCAAGTATGCGGTCGAGATCCGCGAACTGCCGAACACGGCGGAGATCATTCCCTTCACCGCCCAGACCCGGATCTCGGGCGTCCGCTTTGGCCCGACGCTGATCCAGAAGGGCGCGGTCGATGCGATCCTGCGGGCGCATCCGGGGCTGGGGGATACGGCGGTCGCCACCGATATGCGCCGTGTCGCCGAGGAGATCGCGCGGCAGGGCCAGACGCCGCTGGCAGTGGCCGAGGATGGCCGGCTGCTCGGGGTGATCGCGCTCAAGGATGTGGTGAAGGCCGGGGTGCGCGAGCGGTTCGGCGAGCTGCGCCGGATGGGCATCCGCACGGTGATGATCACCGGCGACAACCCGCTCACCGCCGCGGCGATTGCCGCCGAGGCGGGCGTGGACGACTTCCTCGCCGAGGCGACTCCGGAGGACAAGCTCGCGCTGATCCGCAAGGAGCAGCAAGGCGGGCGGCTGGTGGCGATGTGCGGCGACGGCACCAACGACGCGCCGGCGCTCGCGCAATCGGACGTTGGCGTCGCGATGAACACCGGCACCCAGGCGGCGCGCGAGGCCGGCAACATGGTCGATCTCGACAGCGATCCGACCAAGCTCATCGAGATCGTCGGCCTGGGCAAGCAGTTGCTGATGACGCGCGGCGCGCTGACCACCTTCTCGGTGGCCAACGATATCGCGAAGTATTTCGCGATCATCCCGGCGATGTTCATCGCGCTCTACCCGTCGCTCGGCGTGCTCAACGTGATGGAGCTGGCCAGCCCGCAAAGCGCGATCCTCTCGGCGATCATCTTCAACGCGCTGATCATCCCGTGCCTCGTCCCGCTGGCGCTGAAGGGAGTGAAGTACCGCCCGATCGGCGCTGGGCCGCTGCTGGCGCGCAACCTGGCGATCTACGGGCTGGGCGGGGTGCTGGCGCCGTTCGTCGGGATCAAGCTGATCGATCTGGTCGTCGCCGGGCTGGGGCTGGCGTGACCTGAAAACTCCCCTCCCGCTTGCGGGAGGGGCTGGGGGAGGGGCTGTCCCAATGCCCTTTGTCACGGGCCCTCCCCCGACCCCTCCCGCAAGCGGGAGGGGAGAAGAAGGAAGAAACCAAGATGTTGAAAGACCTCACCACCGCCCTCCGTCCGGCGCTTGTCCTGACGATCCTGTTCGCCGCCCTGCTCGGGCTCGCCTATCCGGCGGCGCTGACCGGGATTGGCCAGGTCGCCTTCCCGCATCAGGCGAATGGCAGCCTGGTCGTCGAGAACGGCCAGGTCCGCGGCTCGGAGCTGCTCGGGCAGAATTTCGCCGGTGCCGGCTATTTCCATGGCCGTCCTTCGGCTGCCGGCGCCGACGGCAACGACCCGACCGCATCCTCCGGCTCCAATCTCGGCCCGACCTCGCAGGCGCTGCACGACCGTGTCGCCAAGGACGTCGCCTCCTTACGCAAAACACCAGGAAGTTCGGTTCCCGCCGATCTGGTGACCACCTCCGCCTCGGGGCTCGACCCTGACATCAGCCCCGAGGCGGCCTTTTACCAGGTGGATCGGGTGGCGCAGGCGAGAGGCGTGCCCGCGGAGATGGTGCGGGCGATCGTCCAGCGCCATGTCGAGGGGCCGCTGCTCGGTCTGCTCGGCGAGCCGCGCGTCAATGTGCTGGCGCTCAATCGCGACCTCGACAAGCGGGTGGCCGCGGGCGCACAAGTCGCCCGGTGAGCGACGCGGACCAGAGACCCGATCCCGATGCCCTTCTGCGCGCCGCCGCGCAGGAGGGCATCGGCCGTTTGAAGGTGTTCCTCGGTGCCGCGCCGGGGGTGGGCAAGACCTATGAGATGCTCACCGAGGCCGCGGCGCGGCGCAAGGCAGGCGTCGACGTCGTCATCGGCGTGGTCGAGACGCATGGCCGTGCCGAGACCGAGGCGCTGGTCCACGGGCTCGAGATCATGCCGCGCCGCCCGGTCGACTATCATGGCCGCAGCATCGCCGAGATGGATATCGACGCGATCCTCGCCCGCGCGCCCGCGCTGGTGCTGGTCGACGAGCTTGCCCACACCAATGCGCCGGGGAGCCGCCACGACAAGCGCTACCAGGATGTCGAGGAGCTGCTCGCGGCGGGGATCGACGTCTATTCGACGGTCAACATCCAGCATCTCGAGAGCCTGAACGACGTCGTCGCCAGCTTCACCAAGGTGCGGGTGCGCGAGACGGTGCCGGACCGCGTGCTCGAGGCGGCGGACATCGAGATCGTCGACCTGCCGCCCGACGAGCTGATCGAGCGGCTGCGCGACGGCAAGGTCTATGTGCCCGAGGAAGCGACGCGGGCGCTGGGGCATTTCTTCTCCAAGTCGAACCTGACCGCGCTGCGCGAGCTGGCGCTGCGGCGGGCGGCGCAGGCAGTCGATGCGCAGATGCTCGACTATCTGCGCACGCACGCGATGGCGGGCACCTGGGGCGTGGGCGAGCGGCTGGTGGTCGCGGTGAGCGAGCTGCCGGGGTCGGCCGAGCTGGTCCGCGCCGCCAAGCGCATCGCCGACGGACTGCGCGCGCCGTGGACCGCGGTGCATATCGAGACGCCGCGCACCGCCCGGCTGAGCGATGCCGAGAATGCCCAGGTCGCGGCGTCGCTGCACCTTGCCAGCCAGCTTGGCGCGCAGGTGGCGACGGTGCCGGCGGAATCGGTGCTCGACGGGCTGAAGCGCTTCACTGCGGAGGCGCGGGCCACCCAGCTGATCGTCGGCAAGTCGGCGCGGTCGCGCTGGTTCGAGCTGCGCCACGGATCGGTGGTCGACAAGCTGGTGCGCGGGGTGCCGGGCGTGGCGGTGCATGTGCTGCCGATGCAAGAGGCGCCTGTGCGCAGCGGGCGGGCGCCGGCGCGCGGGGACTGGGGGGCACCGGCGGACTATGCGGTGTCGCTGGCGCTGGTCGCGGCGGTGACATTGCTCGGGGCGAGCCTGTTCTCGTTCGGCAACATCACCAATATCGGGCTGCTCTATCTGCTGCCGGTGATGGTCGCGGCGACGCGCTACGGCGTGCGGGCGGGCGTGGTGACCGGGCTGGTCTCGTCGCTCGCCTACAACTTCTTCTTCATCCCGCCGACCCACACCTTCACGATCCAGGACCCGCAGAACATCATCACCGTGCTGGTGCTGATGGGGGTGGCGCTGGTTTCCAGCCAGCTTGCCGCGCGGGTGCGGGCGCAGGCGGCGCTGGCGCAGCGGAGTGCGGCGCAGAACTCGACGCTGGCGGGGTTCGCGCGGTTGCTCACCGGGGTGAGCACGCAGGAGGATCTGGGACGGATGCTGTGCGCGGAAGTCGCGCGGCTGCTCAATGTCGAGACGATGCTGCTGATGCCGGGGCCGGACGGGCTGGAGGTGCGCGCCGCGCATCCGGTCGACTATCGGCTGGAGATGATCGAGGCGGCGGCGGCGCGCTGGGCGTTCGACAATGGCCAGCCGGCGGGGCGCGGATCGGACACGCTCACTGCCTCCGAATGGATGTTCAACCCGATCGCCGCGGGCGAGCGGGCGCTGGCGGTGTTCGGCGTGGCGCATGACGCGGCGAGTGCGCCGATCCGATCGGACCAGCTGCCGCTGCTGCTCAGCATGCTCGACCAAGCCGGGCTGGCGCTGGAGCGGATCGCGCTCGAAAGCGAGATGGCGACGGTGACGCAGCTCAAGGAGCGCGACCGGCTGCGCGCGGCGTTGCTCTCTTCGGTGAGCCACGACCTGCGCACGCCGCTGACCACGATCCTGGGCATGCTCGGCGAGATGCGGGCGGAGAGCGCGGGGCAGGGCGAGCAGCTGTCGGCGGCGCGGGCCGAGGCGGAGCGGCTCAACCGCTTCGTCGCCAATCTGCTCGACATGGTGCGGATCGAGGCGGGGGCGCTGCACCAGTCGATCGAGCCGGTCGACCTGGCCGAGGCAGTGGCGAGCGCGGTGCACGACCTGCGCCGGGTGCTGGAGGATCATCCGGTGCAGCTCGACGTCTCGCCCGAGCTACCCTTCGTCTCGCTCGACCCGCAACTCTTTCATCACTGCCTGATCAACCTGCTTGAGAATGCAGGGAAATATGGCGACCCCGGCTCGCCGATCACGATCGCCGCGCGGCGTCAGCCGGGCAGCATGACGCTGAGTGTGATGGACGAAGGGCCTGGGCTGCCGCCCGGCGACGAGGCGCGGATCTTCGAGACGTTCACGCGGATCGAGGGATCGGATCGCAAGGGCGGCACCGGGCTGGGGCTGGCGATCGTCAAGGGCTTTGCCGAGGCGATGGGCCTGAGCGTATCGGCGGCAAATCGCAGCGAGCCGGCGGGGGCGGTGTTCACGATCCGCTTCCCGGAATCGCTGCTTCGGAAAGGAAATGCCGGCGAATGAGCCAGCAGGCGAAGATATTGGTGGTCGATGACGAGCCGGCGATCCGCAAGCTGCTCGGTGCCGGGCTGGGCCGAGCGGGCTACCGCGTGGTCGAGGCGGGCAGCGCGCGTGATGCGCTGAACGCGATGCAGATCGACAAGCCCGAGGCGGTGCTGCTCGATCTCGGCCTGCCCGATCGCGACGGGCTCGAGCTGGTGCCCTTGCTCAAGGCGGCGGGGGCTTCGGTGCTGGTCGTCTCGGCGCGCGATGCGACCGACCAGAAGGTGACCGCGCTCGACCTGGGGGCGGACGATTATGTCACCAAGCCTTTCGACACCGAGGAAGTGCTGGCGCGCATCCGCACTGCGCTGCGCCACCGGCTGTCCGCCGAAGCCGAGGCGGCGGTGGTGAAGGTCGGGGCGATCGAGATCGACCTGGCGGCGCGGCTGGTGCGTAAGGCCGGCGAGGAAGTGCACCTGACCCCGAAGGAGTTCGGCTTCCTCGCCGAGCTGGCCAAGCATCCGGGGCGGGTGGTGACGCACAGCCAGTTGCTGCGCACGGTCTGGGGCGCCGGGCACGAGCATGACGTGGAGTATCTGCGAGTGGCGGCGCGCGGGGTGCGGCGCAAGCTGGAGGACGATCCGGCGCTGCCCATCGCGATCCGCAACGAGCCGGGGGTCGGCTACCGGCTGATGGCCTGATCGCCGAAGCTGCGCTCGACGATCGAGGAGCGGACGATGCTGCCGCCCAAGCCGGCGAGGATCGCGTTGAGCCCGGCGCTCAGGTCGTGCGCCTGCCCGCACATGAAGATGTCGACGCAGGACGTGCCATATTCGGGCCAGGTGTGGATCGAGATGTGCGATTCCGCGAGCAGCGCGACGCCGGTGACGCCCATCGCCGGGCCGAAGCTGTGGAGGCGGACTTCGAGCAGGGTCGCGCCAGCAGCCGCGGCGGCGGCGATCAGGCAGGTCTCGACATGCGCGGCGTCATCGAGCCGGGAGCCGCCTGCGAGATCGGCGATGAGATGGTGTCCGGTGGTCACAACAGGCTTTCATGCGGGTGGTGCAGCAATGCCATGGCGCCTTCGGCCGCACGCACGCCGTGATAATGGGCTTCCTCGAACAGCGACAGCCCGCTGAGATCGGAATGGGCGAGAAACAGCGGCGGCCTGGGCTGTTGCGCTTCGTTGCGTTCGAGGAAGCCAGGGGTGGGGCGGATCATCGCATGGCCCCAGCGCCACAGATCGATGCTGCGGATCGCGCCGTCGAGCTCGGGGTGGAGCGCGAGCAGGTCGTCGGAGACGATGCGCTTCCACTCGTCGGCGCTGCGCTCCACCAGGAGCCGGCGCGCGGCGGCGGGTTCCATGTTCGATAGCGGCAGGTACCAGGTCAGCACGGTGCCGTCGGTGATCGCAGCGGGACCCTGGTGGGTGGCGACGACGTAGCCGAGGGACTCGCTGGTGCTCGATACATTGTCCCAGGCGAGCGGTACGCCGCGCCCGCCGGGCAGGCGATCGACGGTGACATTGGCGACCAGCCAGGGCGCGTAGCTGAAGGCCCTGGCATCGCCGAGCTCGGGGCAGACCCGGGTGGCGATGAAGTGGGGCATGGCGAGGATGGCGGCGCGCGCGCGGGTGCGCACAGTGCGGTTTGCGGCGACGTCGAAGCTGTCGACCAGCACCTGGTCCTTGTCGCGGGTCACCCGGTGGACGATGCGGCCCGAGGCGATGTTGTCGGGGAAGAAGCCGGCCAAGCGCGTGGCGAGGCGGCCATTGCCCTCGGGCCAGGTCAGCTCGTTCTCGCCGGCGCCATTGGCGGCCCAGCCGCGGCGGGCGGCGAAATAATGGATGCCGGCCCAGGCCGAGACCGCGTCCGGCTCGGTGCCGTAGTCGTCGCGCATCGCATAGCGGACATGGGCGCGCAGCACCGGCGATCTCCAGCCCTCGCCATCGAGCCAGTCGGCAAAGGACTGGCCGTCCAGCGCGCGCAGGTGCGGCTCCTGCGAGCTATAGGCCATCGGCACGGCGAAGGCGGGCTTGCCGTCGGTGCCGACATAGGCGGAGAAGCGCTTCATCTGCGCGTCGAAGGCGGCGAGGTCCTTGCGGTCCTGCGTGGTGAGGCCGGTGCGCGGGATCAGCCCTTCCTGCCAGCGGCCCTGCCAGAAGAAGCGTTCCTGCAGATCGGCGCAGAGCTGGGCGGGGTCGTAGACCGGCACGCCATCGGCATCGCCGGTGATCATCCCGAGCTGGCGCAGCAGGTGCTGGAGCGCCTTCGCCTCGCGATTGGCGACGGGCAGATAATGCGCGCCGAGCGGATAGGCGGAGACGGCGTTGCGGCCGCCCCGGGCGTTGCCGCCGACCTGGTCCTCCAGCTCGAGGAGCTTGAAGCGGGTGAAGCCGGCGTCGGTGAGCCGCCAGCCGGCCGAGAGCCCGGCGACGCCACCGCCGGCGATGACGAGATCGACTTCCTCTTCGACGCTGGGCGCGGGGAAGCCGCCGTCGCGCAGCCGGTGGCCGCGCGCCATGTCGGCGCCGCCGAGATTGCCCGGCGGAGGTGCCCGCCGGTGTCCCAGCGCATAGGCCAGCCCGCCGCCCGCCGCGGCAATTGCCGCCGCGCCCAGGGCGAGCATCCCGCGGCGGTCAGCTTTCATATTTGTCCCAGGCGTCGGCGAACTCGCGCACCAGCACCTGGTTGTCGAGCCGGTTCACCGGGGTCGGACGCCGGGCCATGTCGGGCGGGAAATCGAACAGGCGCTGATCGATTATGGGGGTGAGGAAGCGGCCGCCGGGCAGGATGCGCGCCTGGTTCGGGATCGGGCCGGGGGCGGCGAGCACAAAGCCCCATTCGCCGAAACTCGGGACGTAGACGTGATAGCCGCGCGTCTGGAGGCCCGCCGCCTCGAGCGTGGTCGCCACGGTCCAGAAGGCGTTGGGCGCGACCAGCGGCGAGGTGCTCTGCACCACCATCATCCCGCCCGGCGCCAGCAGCTTGCGGACGGCGCGGTAGAAGGTCTCGGTGTAGAGCTTGCCGACCGAGTAATCGACGGGATCGGGGAAATCGATGATGATCGCGTCATACTGGCCGCTATGCTCGCGCGCCCAGCGAAAGCCGTCGGCGTTGATCACGGTCATCCGCTTGTCGGTAAGCGAGCCGCCGTTGAGCCGGGTGAGCGTGGGAGTGTGGGCGAACAGGCTGGTCATCTCGCCGTCGAGATCGACCAGGGTCAGCTTCGTTACCTCCGGGTGCTTGAGGACTTCGCGTGCGGCGAGCCCGTCGCCGCCGCCGAGGATCAGCACGTTGCGCAGGTTCGCCACGCGCCCGAGCGCGGGATGCACCAGCGCCTCGTGATAGCGATACTCGTCGCGCGACGAGAATTGCAGGTTGCCGTTGAGGTAGAGGCGCAGATCGTCGTCGCGGCGGGTGAGGACGATGCGCTGGAAGCGCGTCGTCTGCGCGTAGATCACCGGCTCGCCATAGCTCGCCACCTCGGCCCAGCGCTGGAGCCGGTCGGACGCGGCGAAGCCGGCGGCGAGGCCGATCAGGATGAGGATCGCGGCGACCTTCTCGCTGCGGTAGCTGGCGGCGCGGGGCAGGGCGAAGAGCAGCGCCAGCGCGACCGCGGCGTTGGCGATGCCGAACAGGAATCCGGTGCGGATCATGCCGAGATGCGGCATCAGCAGCAGCGGGAACAGCAGGCTGGCGACGAGCGCGCCGACATAGTCGAAGGTCAGCACGTTCGACACCGTCTCGCGGAAATCGAAGCCGCGCAGGATGCGGATCAGCAGCGGGATCTCGAGCCCGACGAGGAAGCCGATCGCAAGCACCAGCCCGTACAGCGCGACGCGGAAATGTTCGACCAGCGGGAACAGCAGGAACAGCGCCGCGGCGGAGCTGCCGCCGATCAGCGCGATCAGCAGCTCGACCCGGACGAACAGTCGCACCTCGTCGCGCTTCACATAGCGCGAGCACCAGCTGCCCACGCCCATCGCGAACAGATACGATCCGATGACGGTGGAGAACTGGGTTACGCTGTCACCGAGCAGATAGCTGGCAAGCGTGCTCGCCAGCAGCTCATAGATCAGCCCGCAGGTCGATACGACGAAGGCGGACGCGAGCAGCGCCGCTGCGGGGCCGGACGTTCGGAAGCGAGGACGGACAGGATCGCCTTCAGCCATGGATGGCGGCGGAGACGATCATCGCGAGGCCGATCGCGACCGCGCCGGCGAAGATCGCGACTGCGACATTCTGCTTTTTCTCGATCTCCTCCCAGAGCTTGCCCGGGGTGAGCAGGTCGAGGATCACGAAGCCGATCGCGAAGATGACGATGCCGACCACGGCGTAGACGAGCGTGGCGAGCAGGGCGGGAAAGCTAGTGAACATATCCGACTCCCTATTTGTGGGTGGGACCGTAGATGCCGACATGCGAGCGGGCGCGCCCGCCTTCGGCAAAGGGGGACCAGGCGAAGATTCCGCTCAGCACGAACAGCGCGACCACGCCGAGGCACCAGAGCGCATAGAGGAAGAGGCGCGTGTTCATTCGTCGTCATCCTCCGATTCACCGAGCGCGGCGAAGCCGATCGGCGCGAAATCGCTTTCGTCCTGACGCGCCTTCTCGAACTGGACATGGCGTATGAAGCCGATGAGCAGCGGCAGGCCGAGCAGGATCAGCGCGATCCAGAAGCTGGAGGCGAAGAGCGCGCCGGTGCGCACCTCCACGCTCACTTCGGGGCTGTTCTCCGCCGAAAGCCAGCCCAGGTCGGGCGTCTGGCTGCCATAGGTCGCGGCGGTGCCATAGCTCGAGCTGTACATCGAGCCGCTGGTCCAGCGGTTGCCCTTGTAATCGATGACCAGGTCGTAATCGCCCGCCGGTATGCTCGCCACCGAGATCGAGGAGCCGCGCGAACCCTCGGTCCAGGCGCCGTCGGAATCGCTGCCCGAATAGCGCTCGGCCGCGCCATAAGCCTCATAGACCTGCTGCGTCTTGCGGTTGACCAGCGTGTAATCGAGATCGACCCAGCCATTTTCGAGCTTGGGCACGGCGGCGCGAATTTCGACGCGCTGATAGAAGCGGCCGAAATGGATCGGGCCGAGCGTGACGGTGCGCTCGCTGCCGTCCGGCGCGACCGGGAAGTTGCCGGCGTCGGTCCAGCTCGTGCCGCCAAAGCCGAGGATCAGCACGGTGAGGAGCAGGAGGATGCCGAGGAAGAGCTTGAAACCGGTGCCGAGCCATGCCGACTGGGGCGAAGGCTCGTGCGGCATCGGCGGCCAGGCGCGCCCCTTCTTCGCGACGCCGAACGCTTTCGGCATTTCGTCAGGGCCGAGCAGCACCGCGCGGGTCCAGCTGACTTCGTGCGCGTTCTTTTCGCGCGAGAGCATGACGCCGGGGCGGACCCAGTCGGCGCCGGTTACCTTCTCGCCAACGCGGACGCGCCAGTAGAATTCGCCGAACACATAATCGACCTGCGCTTCGCTATCCTCGTAGAAGCGCTTGAAGGCCTGCGGGCCGAGCCGCATCGTCTCGTAATCGTCGTACCCGGGCGTGACGGTGAGCTGCTCGCCCAGGCTCCAGCCGCGGCCATCGGTGATCAGCCAGCGATAGCCGTGATAGGGGTTGAACAGCAGATATTCTTCCCAGCTCCAGCTGCCGGCGACCGAGCGCTGCATATAGCCGATCGCTTCCCACTCGATGCCGCGCAGCGTGCCGCGGGTGCCGAGCGGGATCTCCAGGTTGGTCGCCGCATGATGATATTCGGCGAGCAGCTTCACCTGCGGATTGGTGACGTCGAGGATCGAGCCGCAATATTGGCAGGCGACGTTGACCGTGTAGCCGGCCGCGCGCAGCTCGACCGTGCCGCCGCAGGAGGGGCAGGTGAGCGCCTTCACCGCTGGTGCGGGGAGCGTCTGGATTTCGGCTTCAGGCTGCATAGGCGGGGAGCGGCCAGCCCTCGATCGCGCGCAGGCCCGACGGCGCGAGCTCGCCGAGCTTCACATAGCGGCCCTGGTAGAAGCTGGTGGTGAGCTTGTCGCGCTGGAGCGAGGCGCACTCGCCCTTGTTCCCGCGCAGATCGACGCTGTAGACGCGCCAGCCCGGCGTGGGCGTGAAGGGCAGCTCGCCCTCCGCCGCGATGCACTGGACCTCTCGGGCGTCGACGATCGTCAGCTTGCGCGCTTCAAGCGTCACTTCCTGGCCCGGCACGGCGTCCTTGCCCTTGGCGATGTCCTTGAGCGTGCGCGTGGTGACCTCGGTGAAGGGGCGCTCGCGGGTCAGCATGAACTCGCCCATCGCTTCGCCGAGCCAGCCATGGCTGCCGTCGCCGAACAGCAGCAGCCATTCGTTCCAGGCGCCGTCGCTCCACGCCCAGCGGATGCGGCCGATCACTTCGAAGGGCTGATCGTCACTGCGGCCGCGCATGCCGATGCGGACCGGGCTGACGTCGAAGGGCAGCACCGCCGACTGGCCGACCGCGATCACGCCGGTGTCGCTGCGCACCAGCAGGGTGCGGCAATTGTCGCAGACGCGCGAAGGGAGCGCGGGCGAGCGGAACACCATCTCGGCGCCGCAATTGGGGCAGTGGACGCTCTGGCTCATGCGGCGATCAGCGGATGCGCGAAAGCAGCTCGGCCTTCTTGGCGTCGAACTCGTCCTGGGTGATGGCGCCCATCGTCATCAGCTTGTGGAGCTTCTCGATCTGGGCATAGGCGTCCTCGCCGGGTGCTGCAGCCGCCGCCGGTGCCGGGGCGCCGATCCCGCCGGACATGCTCTGGCCGATCGCCATGCCCGCCGCCGCGCCGGCGCCGATCCCGGCGATGCCGCCCGACTGGGCCGCCGCCGTCTCGATCGCCTCGGCGCTCTGGAAGCGGATGAAGCGATCGAGATCGCCGACCACGCGCATCGAGCTGGCCTTGTCGAGCATCGCCTGGACTTCGTCGGGGAGCGACAGGCTCTCGATGAAGAAGCTGGTGCAGCTGAGGCCCCATTGCGCGAAGGCGGGCTCGACCGCGGCCTTGAGCTTGTCCGACAGCGCGCCCTGGTTGGCGGCCAGGTCGATGAATGCGATCTCGCCGCCGCCGAGCGCCGAGGCAATCGCGGTGCCGATCGCGGCGCGGAGCTGCGGCTCGACATCGGTGACGCTCAGCCGGTCGAGCGAGCCCATCATCTTCACCGCGAAGACCGAGACGTCCTCGACGCGGAAGCTGTAGCTGCCGAAGGCGCGGATGCGCAGCGGCCCGAATTCCTTGTCGCGCACCGTGATCGGCTGCGCGGTGCCCCATTTGAGGCCGGTCTGCTCTTTCTGGCTGTAGAAATAGACATCGGCCTTGAACGGGGAGGCGAAGCCCTTGTCCCAGTTCATCAGCGACGTGAGCAGCGGGAGGTTGGCGGTCTGGAGCGTGTGCAGGCCGGGCAGGAACGCGTCGGCGATCTCGCCTTCGTTGAAGAACAGCGCGGTCTGGCCGCTGCGCACCGTCAGCTGCGCGCCGTTCTGGATCTCGCGGTTCTGCATCGGATAGCGAATCGCCAGCGTGCCGGGTTCGTCGACCCAGTCGATGACGTCCACGAACTGCTTCGAGAGAAAGTCGAAAATCCCCATTACGCCCTCCTGCCGGCAGGATAGGCGATAACCTGCCGGGGAAAAACTACAAAGCGAAGATCAGTCCGCCGCCACGCTTGCCCAGTCCAGCCCGAAGCGCGCGAGATATTTGCGCAGCCGGTCGGCATCGTTGGCGGAGGTGCGGCGGGCGCGGGAGGCGGCGAACAGCGTGCGGCCGGCTTCGGAAAGCGAACGGCTGGCACGGCAGACGCGGATCGCCTCGGCGAGCTGGACGCGGTCGAACGGATCGATCTCGGCCAGCGCTTCGGGCGCGAGGACCTCGGCCAGGATATCGGCGCCGCCCTCGCGCTGGCCCGACCACAGCCGCCCGAGCCGCTGGATCTCGATCTCTACGCTGTCCAGGTCGATGCGGCCCTTGGGGCTGAGCGTCGCCATGCGGGTGATGCTCGCCGCGAGATCGCGGAAATTGCCGGGCCAGCGTGCTTCCGGGCCGGTGGCGAAGGCGAGGTAGCGCTGGCGAGCTTCCTTGTTGAAGCTGGCGCGGTCGCCCTCGCGCTCGGCATAGCGATCGAGCTCATAATCGAGGTTCGGCTCGATATCCTCGCGCCGCTCGGCCAGGCCGGGCAGCTGGAAGGTCCACAGGTTGAGCCGGGCGTAGAGATCGTCGCGAAACTGGCCGGCGGCGACCGCTTCGCCTAGATCGCGATTGGTGCCGGCGATCAGCTGGAAATCGGACGCGGCTTCCTTGTCCGAGCCGACGGGGAGGAAGCGCTTGTCCTCGATTGCGCGCAGGATCATCGCCTGCTCGTCGAGGCCGAGCTCGCCGATCTCGTCGAGGAACAGCATGCCCTTGTCGGCGGCGCGCAGCAGGCCGGGGCGATCGGCGACCGCGCCGGTGAAGGCGCCTTTGCGGTGGCCGAACAGCGCCGACATCGCGCCGTCGCCCTTCAGCGTCGCGCAGTTCACTTCGACGAAGCTGCCGACGATCTGATGCTTGAGGCGCTTGAGCTCATAGATGCGCCGGGCGAGCTGGCTCTTGCCCGCGCCGGTGGGGCCGGTGAGCAGGATCGGCGCCTTGGAGCGGTGCGCGACCCGCTCGATCTCGTCGATCATCCGGTTGAAGCCGGCGTTGCGCGTATCGATGCCGGACTTGAGGAATGACGTGCTTTCCTCCGCCGCCACGGCGAAGCGGGTGGCGATGCTGTCGTAGCGCGAGAGGTCGAGGTCGATCACCGTCCAGCTGCCGGCCGGATCGAGGGTGCCGCGCAGCGGCTGGGTCTGGAGCAGACGGCCGGGCAAATAGCGCGCCTCGGTGAGCAGGAACATGCAGATCTGCGCGACGTGGGTGCCGGTGGTGATGTGGATCAGATAGTCCTCGGCCTCCGGATCGAAGGGCTCGGCGCGGGCGAAGTCGAGCAGCTTGCCGTAGACCTGCTCGAAATCCCACGGGTCGCCGAAATCTAGCACGCGCATGTCGACCTTCGTCTCGGGCGAGACCGAGGCGATGTCCTCCGCGACATACTCGGCCAGCCGGCGATGCGGGGAGCCGTGGAGCAGGATGAAGCGATCGACCCGCAAATCCTCATGCATCGCGAGCGCGACCGAGGGGCGCCACTTGTTCCAGCGCGATGGCCCGAACTTGCTGGCGTCGAGCGTGGAGCCGAGGAAGCCGATTACGGTGAGCGGTTTCATGCTTATACAATAGGATAAGTTCGTATCGAAATCGATAGGAATATTGATGTTTGGGCACGTCGATAAAGTAACGGCTGAGCGCGCGGTGTGAAAATATAATGTTTAATATCAGTAAGATGTATGAATGTTGGTGGCCCGTGCATCGAAACTGGCACGTCTCCTGCTGTTAGGATTGCGTCGGATGGAGCGGTCGAACCTCCAGCCGGCGAGCAGCGAAGGGGCGGCCGGAATGGGCCGGCCGCCCCCGAAGGAATTTCACAGGGCGTAGCTCAGGCTGCGCAGAGCGCCCGCCTTGGGAGCGGGAGGTCGCAGGTTCAAATCCTGCCGCCCTGACCAGATCGAAGCCGCAGTGCGGCACCATGATCGAGTATGAGGAGGTCGCGATGACCGAGGCACTGTATGATTTCCAGCACGTCGAAGGGGGCGTGCCCATCAAGATGTGGACGCGGGGCGTTCCGGTCGAGGACGGCGCGCGGGCCCAGCTGACGCGCGCGGCGCAGATGCCGTTCGTGTTCAAGCACGTCGCGGCGATGCCCGACGTTCATGTCGGCATCGGCGCGACCGTGGGTTCGGTGATCCCGACCAAGGGCGCGGTGATCCCGGCGGCGGTGGGCGTCGACATCGGCTGCGGCATGATGGCGGCGCGCACCTCGCTGATGGCGAGCGACCTGCCCGACAATCTCGAGGCGATCCGCTCGGCGATCGAGCAGGCGGTGCCGCATGGCCGTTCGGTCGGCCGTGGCAAGCGCGACCATGGCTCGTGGGGCGATCCGCCCGCGGCGATCGTCGAGGCCTGGGCGACGCTGGCGCAGCGCTTCGACCGGATCACCGAGAAGTATCCGCGGCTCAAGAACACCAATCATCTGGTGCATCTCGGGACGCTGGGCACGGGCAACCACTTCATCGAGCTGTGCCTCGACGAGGAGCAGCGCGTGTGGGTGATGCTCCATTCGGGATCGCGCGGCGTGGGCAATGCGATCGGCAGCTACTTCATCGAGCTGGCGAAGCAGGACATGCGCAAGTGGCACATCAACCTGCCTGACCAGGACCTGGCCTATTTCCCGGAAGGGACCGACCATTTCGACGACTATGTCGAGGCGGTGGGCTGGGCGCAGGACTTCGCGGCGCTGAACCGGCGGATGATGATGACCAACGTCATCCGCGCGCTGCGCGGGCAGATCGCGAAGCCGTTCGATGCGGAGCTGGAGGCCGTCAACTGCCACCACAACTATGTCCAGCGCGAGAACCACTTCGGTGAGAATGTGCTGGTCACCCGCAAGGGCGCGGTCCGCGCGGCCAAGGGCGTGCTGGGGATCATCCCCGGCTCGATGGGCGCCAAGTCGTTCATCGTGCGCGGCCTGGGCAATGCGGAGTCGTTCGACAGCTGCAGCCACGGCGCGGGGCGCATCATGTCCCGCACCGCGGCCAAGAAGCTGGTGACGCTCGACGAGCATATCCGCGACACCGCGGGCGTCGAGTGCCGCAAGGACGAAGGCGTGATCGATGAAACGCCGAAGGCGTACAAGCCGATCGAGGCCGTGATGGCGGCGCAGGCCGACCTGGTCGAGATCGTCCATACGCTCAAGCAGGTGGTGTGCGTGAAGGGGTGAAGCGGGGCGGCATGCGTCCCGTTTCGCCGGCTTCGCAAGCAGCCGCGGGCAAAGCTCTCGTCGCCCGCGCTGATCGCGCACCACCAAGCCTTCTCCGGGAGTGTCGACTTAAATGACGATGACGCCATGTCCCTGCTGCGGATCGTGCACCCTAATGGAGCCGGACTGCTACGAAATTTGCCCAGTATGCTTCTGGGAAGACGATGGGCAGGGTGACATCGATGCCGATGAAGTACGCGGGGGGCCGAATGGTACTCTTAGCCTAAGCCAGGCCCGTGCCAATTATCGATCCTACGGTGCCTGTGAAGTCGCTGCCCTAGGTGCGGTGCGCAAACCCAGGCCCGAGGAAATGCCGGAAGAAAGATCATGACTACCGACTTGAAAGCCAGCATCCCTCCCGCTGTCCGGCAGGAGATCGAGACCCGGCTCGACGCGATCGAGGCGACGCATGGCGTGCGCCTGCTGCTCGCGATCGAGTCCGGCTCGCGGGCATGGGGCTTCCCGTCGCCCGACAGCGATTACGATGTGCGCTTCCTCTATGTGCGGCCGCGCGACTGGTATCTGTCGCTCGCGCCCGGCCGCGACGTGATCGAGACGCCGATCGAGGACGAGATCGACCTGAACGGCTGGGACGTGCGCAAGGCGCTCACCCTGCTGCTCAAGTCGAACGCCGTGGTGAGCGAGTGGATGCTCTCGCCGATCCGCTACCGGACCGACGATCCGTTCGTCGCCCGGCTGGCGGAACTGGCGGACGACCTGCTCAATCCGCGGGCGATCGCCTATCATTATGCGCGCTCGGGCAAGCTGGCGGCGGACCGCTGGCTGGATGGCGAGGGGGACGTGCCGGTGAAGAAGTATTTCTACGCCCTGCGCCCCGCGCTGGCGATCCGTGCCGTGCGGCTGAACCCGGCGGAGCGGCCGCCGATGAACCTGCAGGCGCTGGTCTCGGCCGGCGACCTGCCGGCGGCACTGGTCGAGCAGATCGAAGGGCTGGTCGAGGCCAAGGCGCGGACCAACGAACGCGCCAACGGCATGCGGCTGCCCGAGATCGACGCGCTGATCCGCGACGAGCTGGGCCGGGCATGGGAGCTGCCGGTGCGCAAGCTGCGCGACCGCTTCGTGGATCGCGCCGACGAACTTTTTCTGGAACTGGTAAACACATGATCATCATCGACGGATCGGAAGGCGAGGGTGGCGGGCAGGTGGTGCGCAATGCGTGCGCGCTGTCGCTCGTCACCGGCAAGCCCTTCCGCATCACCAAAATCCGCGGGGGGCGCGAGAAGCCGGGCCTGATGCGCCAGCATCTGACTGCGGTGGAAGCGGCATGTGCGATCGGTGCGGCGACCTGCGAAGGCGCGGCGGTGGGCTCGTCCGAGATCAGCTTCACGCCGGGCACCGTTGCGCCGGGCGAGTATCGCTTCGCCGTCGGCACCGCCGGCAGCGCCGGGCTGGTGCTGCAGACGGTGCTGATGCCGCTGCTCCTTGCCAACGGGCCTTCGCGGCTGGTGCTGGAAGGCGGCACCCACAACATGATGGCGCCGCCCTTCGAGTTCCTCGAGCGGGTGTTCCTGCCGGTCGTCAACCGCATGGGGCCGACGGTCTCGGCGCGGCTGGTGCGGCATGGCTTCTTCCCGCGGGGTGGCGGGCGGATGGAAGTGGAGATCGTGCCGGGCGCGCTGAAGCAGATCGAGTGCATCGATCGAGGCGCGCTCCGCTCGGTCTCGGCCACGGCGCTGTTCGCGGCGCTGTCGTTCAGCATCGCCGAGCGCGAGATCGCCACGGTGCGCAAGCGGCTGCCCGACTGGCCGGAGGACGCCTTTGCCGTGCGTCAGCTTCCCGACGAGCAGGGGCCGGGCAATGTCCTGCTGCTCGAAGCGGTGTTCGAGCATGCGACCGAGGTCGTCAGCGGCTTCGGCAAGCTGGGCGTGACGGCGGAATCGCTGGCCAAGACCGCGGCGCATCGCATGGCCGGGTTCCTGGAATCGCAAGCCTTTGCCGGGCCGTATCTGGCCGACCAGCTGCTGCTGCCCTTCGCGTTGGCAGGGGGCGGGCAGTTCACCACGGTGAAGCCGAGCCAGCATGCGCGGACGGCGGCGGACGTGATCCGGCTGTTCACCGGGCAGCACTGGGTGTTCGAGCAGCAGTCTGACGGCTGTCACCTCGTGCGGCGGGCGGACTGACGCGAAAGCCTCTTCCTGTCGGTATCTGCGCAGATATGCTAGCGTCGGGGCCGTACCGGGGGGATACGTCAATGGAAACCAGTCTGCTTCGCGCCGTCGAGCTGTTCGAGGAACTCGAACCGCTGGATCCGGCGCTGCGCGAAGCGCGCCTCGCCGCGGTCCCGCCCGAGGTGGCGGCGCAGGTGCGGGCGCTGCTCGAGGGCGCGGCGCGGCGCGGCGTGCTGGACGGTCCGCTTCCCGAGATCGAAGCGGCGGCACCGATGCCCGGCTCGTTCGCACCCGGCACGCGAGTGGGGGCGTTCGAGATCATCGCGCCGATCGGCATGGGCGGGATGGGCGAAGTCTATCTGGCGCAGCGCCAGGATGCGGGCTTTACCCAACGGGTCGCGATCAAGCTGCTGCGCATCGATTCGATGCTCAACACTGCGACCTTTGCGCGCGAGCGGCGGCTGCTCGCCCAGGTCGACCATCCCAATATCGCCCGGCTGATCGATGGCGGGATTACGCCCGAAGGCCGTCCGTGGATGGCGATGGACTATATCGACGGCGAGCCGCTCGACCGCTGGTGCGAGCATAACCGGCCGAGCCTCGATACGCGGCTGCGCATCTTCGGCCAGATCTGCGACGCGGTGGCGCACGCCCATGCCAACCTGATCGTCCACCGCGACATCAAGCCGTCGAACGTGATGGTCGACGCCGCCGGGCGCGCGCACCTGCTCGATTTCGGCGTGGCCAAGCTGCTCGGCGACGGCGGCGATGTGCTGGCCCAGACCCAGGCGCTGATCACGCCCGACTATGCCGCGCCCGAGCAGTTCGACAGCGCGCCGGTGACCACCGCCGCCGACGTCCATGCCCTTGGTGCGCTGCTGTTCGAGCTGCTGACCGGGCGGCGGCCCTGGCAATCGGGCGGATCGCTGCCGACGATCGTGCGGCGGGTGATAACCGAGGAGCCGCCGCTGCCGAGCAAGGTTGCGGCGACGCAGGACGATCCGCCGGTGCCGGCGGCGCGGCTCAAGGGCGATCTCGATGCGATCGTCAGCAAGGCGATGCGCAAGGAGCCGACGCAGCGCTATGCGACGGTCGAGGCGCTGGGCGAGGATCTCGACCGGGCGCAACGCTTCCTGCCGGTGCAGGCGCGCCAGGGATCGCGGCGCTATGCCTTTGGCCGGTTCGTCCGCCGCAACCGCGTTCCGATCGCGGCGGGAATGGCCGTGTTCGTCGCCGTTCTTGTCGGGACGGTGGCGGTGGCGATCCAGGCGCATCGGGCTTCGGTGGAGCGCGACCGCGCACTGGCCGAGGCACGCCGATCGGACTCGATCGTGCAGACGCTTACGCTGATGCTGGGAGCCAATCCCGGCGCGACCGACCTTACGCTGAAGCAGACGCTCGACCAGTCTTCGGCGCGCATGCTCGAGGGGCTCGACGGCTCCGAGCGCTCCGCCGAAGTGGCGCAGGCGATGGGGGACCTGCTCGTCAACGTCCAGGATCCCAAGGGTGCCTTCACGGTCTACAAGACCGCGCTCGATCGCGGGGTGGGGCGCGACAGCGTGATCGGGACGGCGCGCCTGCGCGCGGCGCTGGGCGATGCCGCGGTTTCGGTCGGCCAGGGCGAGATCGCGCCCGCGCTGCTCGATCAGGCGGACAAGGTCTTCCTGACCGACCCCGAGCGCTATGCCGCCGAGCACCAGCAGGTGCAGCTTTCGCGCGCCGCGATCGCGCGGCGCAAGGGCGATTACGATACTGCGATCGGGCTGCTTTCGGACAATTTGCCGGAAGCCGAGCGCGCGCTGGCGGCGAACGACAGCGCGATGCTGACGCGCTACAACAATCTGCTGGTCTATTTGATCGAGGCGAACCGGGGCGAGGAGGTCAAGCCGCTGCTCGCGCGGATCGACCGGACGCTGGCGCATCCCGGCGCGCGCGACCTGATCCAGGCGTTCAGCATCGATCAGCTCCGCGCGATCTGGCTGCTGCGGATGGGCGACGCCGACACCGCCGAGAAGATCCTGGCCCGATCGGCGGAGCGGCGGCGCAAGCTGTTCGGCGAGAATGCCGGACTGGCGAGCGACCTGATGCAGCTTGGCAAGGCGCGGATCGTCAAGCGGGACTATCCGGCCGCCGAAGCTTCGCTGGTCGAAGCGGAAGCGCTGGCGATCCGCTTTATGGGTCCCCTGGCGCTGCCAACCGGGGTGATCCGGCTCGCGCTGGCGCAGGTGCGGGGCGAACGCGGTAACCTGGCCGCGGCGCGGGCGACGCTGGCCAAGGCCGCCGAGGCGATGGCGCCGCTGCCCACGCCCAATCCGCTGACCGGCCAATATGCGCTGACCGAGGCGGTGATTGCATTCAACGCCGGCAACGAGGCGGAAGCGCGGGCAGCGGCGGCGCGGGCGCGAACTGCCTTTGTCGCGATGGGGCCGTCGGGAAGCTTCGGGCTGACCTCGGTCGTGGCGATCGAGAAGCGGATCGCTGCGTTGCCCTAATCCGCGATGGCGATGCCGCTGTAGAGGATCGCGCGCGCCTGAACCCAGAGTCGGCGCACGGTGCGATCGGTGACCCCGAGCACGAAGCCGGTCTCGCGCTCGTCGAGGCCGGCAAAGAAGCGGCAATCGACCACCTGGGCAAGGCGCGGCTCCGCGACGGCGAGCCGGCGCATCGCGTCACCGAGGCCCGCGAGCTCCTCATCGTCGGCGCCCGCGGAGGCGAGCGAGTCGATCGAGCGGGTATAGGCCTGGACCTCGGCGGCGCGCTTGTCGGCCAGGCGGGCACGGGCGGCGTCGATCATGATGTGGCGCATCGCCGTGGCCGCGCAGCCGAGGAAATGCCGGTCGCTGTCCCAATCGTCGCGCTGGCGGATCTTGAGATAGGCCTCGCTGATCAGCGCGGTCGCCTGGATGGTGTTGGGGCTGCCGGCGCGACGATGCTCGCGCTGCGCAATCCGATGCAGCTCGTCGTACAGGACGCGAATCAACTCCTCGGACGATTGCATAGCGGCACCATTCCCGCCGCACCGGTTAACGGCAAGTGCAAAGTCTTGAAGTTGTGCAGGTCTCTCATCGCGTGACGCGCTCGAGCCGGCCGCTGGTGACGGCCGTGGCAGAATAATTCCTGTCCCGATGTCCGCTTCGTGCTGTGCTTCCCGTCTCTCCCTTCGACAACGGGGATAGGCGAGCGCGATTGGAGCGCGCCGCCGGGCGCTTCCCCGCTCCGTCGCATCGAATGAAGAGGGGAATATCCATGCGTACCAACCGTCTTACCGGCCGCACCGCGCTGCGCGCCTTCACTACCGTCTCGATCGGCGCGCTCGCCATGGTGCTCGCCACCGGCGAGGCGCATGCCCAGAACGCCCAGTGCCGCGATGCCGCCAACAATCCCGTCGGCACGCTGCAGCCGGGATCAGACGACAACGCCATTTGCGGCGATGCCACGGTCAATGGTGACTCGAACGTCGCGATCGGCGAAGCCGCGACGGTGCAGGGGCCGGGCAACACCGCCGTGTTCGGCTCGATCGCGATCGGCTATTCGGCGGACGCGACCGCCGGCACCTCGATCGCGATCGGCGCGGTCGCCGAAGCGACGGGATCCAGCTCGACGGCGGTGGGCTTCGGGGCCAACGCCTCGGGCACGGAATCGCTTTCGCTTGGACTGGTCGCGATGGCGTTCGGCAACCAGTCGATCGCGATGGGGCCGTTGAGCATGGCCGCGGGGACATCTTCGATTGCGGTAGGCCGGGCGACGAATGCGCAGGGTGCCTTCTCGATCGTGATGGGCGACGGCGCGTCCTCGACCGACGGCGACAGCATCATCCTGGGCCGCAACGCCAAGGGCACCGATTACGGCTCGATCGCGCTGGGCTATGCATCGGAAGCGGGCGACCAGGCGACCGCGGTCGGCTTCCTCGCCGCGGCGACCGGCAGCTCGACCTCCGCCTTCGGCCTCGCCTCCTGGGCAGCCGGCGACTTCAGCACCGCGCTCGGCTCCTCCACCTATGCCTCGGGCGATTCCTCGGTGGCGCTCGGCTTCGGCACCACGAGCAGTGGCGCCAACTCGATCGCGCTGGGCACGTCGAACACTGCCTCCAACGCCTATACCGTCGCCAGTGGTGCCAACAGCGTCTCGATCGGTGCCGCGAGCAGCGCTGCGGGGCTGGGGTCGATCGCGCTGGGCGCCAATGCCGGAACCAACGACCAGGACTCGGTGGCGGTGGGCTACAATGCCCAGACCAACAGCTTCAATTCGACTGCCGTGGGCTCGGGCGCGCGTTCGGGCCAGGCGGCGACTGCGCTCGGCCAGAACGCCTATGCGGCCGGGCGTGGCAGCACCGCGGTCGGCCTGGCGGCGAACGCGGCTGACGAGTTCGCGGTGTCTGTCGGCTTCACCTCGTCCGCCAGCGGCGCGCGCGCCGTTGCCATGGGCCTGAGCGCGACCGCGTCGGGCAGCCAATCGGTGGCAATCGGCGGTCAGAACAGCGGCGGTACCAGCACGCTCGCCTCGGGCGCGCGCAGCTTTGCCGGCGGCTCGAGCGCACAGGCGGAGAGCGACGACAGCGTCGTCCTCGGCTATGGCGCCTATGCGGGGCCGGCCGCGACCAATTCGGTGGCGCTGGGTGCGAACTCGGTGGCCGACCGTGCCAATGCGGTGTCGGTCGGGGCCGTGGGCAATAACCGGCAGATTACCAATGTCGCGGCAGGCACGCAGGCGACCGATGCGGTCAACCTGGCGCAGCTGAGCGCGGTGGAAGCGACGGCGAACACCGCGCTGTCCACGGCGAACAACGCGCTGGCTGCGGCGACCACCGGCGGCGCGACTGCCGACCAGGCGCTGCTGGCTGCCACTGCGGCGCAGGGCACCGGCAACACGGCGCTGGCCAATGCGGCAGCGGCACAGGGCACCGCGAACACCGCGCTGGCGAATGCGGCGGCGGCGCAGGGCACGGCGAACACGGCACTCGCCAATGCCGCAACCGCGCAGGGTACCGCCGACACGGCTCTGGTCACGGCCAATGCCGCGGCGGCCAACGGCGCCTATTTCCGCACCAACATGACCGGTCCGGGGCCGCAGGCTACGGGTGCCAACTCGATCGCGGTGGGCAGCAACTCGGTTGCCGGCGGTGAATCCTCCGTGGCGATCGGCAACGGCGCGCGTGCGGTTACCGGCCAGGCCGTCTCGATCGGCGCGGGCAACACCGCCAGCGGCAATGGCGCGGTGGCGATCGGCGATCCCAATGTTGCGACCGGCCAGGGCGCGGTGGCGCTCGGCCGCAACAACACCGCCACCGGCCAGGGTGCGGTGGCGCTGGGCAACCAGAGCACGGCTAATGGCGCCTCGGCGATCGCGATGGGTGACGGCGCCAATGCCGGCGCGGCGAACAGCGTCGCGATTGGTGCAGGCGCGGTGGCGACCCGCGCCGGGCAGGTGGCGATGGGCTCGGCGACGTCGACCTACACCATGGCGGGCATCAACTCGTCGGCCAGCCGGGCGGCCCAGCAGGGTGCGCTCAGCCTGGTGACCAGCGACGCCGCCGGCAACCTGGCGACGACGACGATCGACCTGACCGAGCTCGGCACGCTCGGCACGCGCATGACCCGGGCGGAAGGGCGCCTCGACCTGGTCTCGCGCCAGGCCAATGGCGGCATCGCGGCGGCGATGGCGCTGGCCGGCACCAGCATCCCGAGCGACATGAACGTGGCGATCTCGTTCAACCTCTCGACCTATCGCGGCGAGCAGGGCTTCTCGGGCGCGGCGATCGCCAAGGTCGACGACCATGTCTGGGTGAGCGGCGGCTTCGCCGGCTCGACGGTCAAGGGATCGACGGGTGGCCGGGTCGGCATGACCTTCGGCTGGTAAGTCGAGGCTGCGGGCGGGCTAGCTCCGGTCCGCCCGCAGTCAGCTGATGTCGCGCACCAGCGTAAGCGCGAGGCCCTCAGCCTCGGCGAAACCACGCGCGGGCGGCGATCAGCGAGGCGAGATCAGGGCGAAGGCGGAAAGCACGAGCGAACGGAACATCGCCTGAGCATAGCGGCGGGCAGCGGCCTGGCGCGACAGGCTTTCGGAAGGATGGAGGATCTGGCGGGGCGTGCCGCGCCGCGGGCCATGGCCCGGAAAGGCCGGGGAGCGGCGGACCGCTCCCCGGGATACGCAGTTACTTGAGCTGGATGCGGACGCCGACGCGGAACTGGCGGCCCAGCATGTCAGAGTAGGTGGTGTTCGCGGCCATGCCGGTTTCCGGCACCAGCAGCGGCCAGCGGTTGAACAGGTTGGTGACGTTGACGAAGAACTGCGCCTGGTTGTCGCCGAAGGGCACGGTCTGGGTCAGGTTGAGATCGACGTAGAACAGGCCCGAGACGCGGTTGTTGTCATAGGTCTGGTACGGCGAGGTCGTGGTCGTGGCGGGGCAGCTGGTGCTGCACTCGATGCCATTCGCCACATATTTGCCCGCGCTCACGCCGCGGCCGGTGACCGTGGCAGAGAAGGTCTCGGTCTCGTAGGTCGCGCTGCCCCGGAAGATCCAGGTCGGCGTGCTGCCCTGACCGCCATTCGCGCCAACTGTGTTGATCGCGACGGTGCCGGCGATGCCGGTATCGGACAGGTTCTCGATATAGCGCGTCGCGACACCCTTGATGGTGAAGGCGTCCGAGCCGATCGGGATGCGATAGGCCGCGTCGAAGTCGATGCCGCGCACCAGCTTGCGCACGAAGTTGAACGGCTGGCTGCGGATCAGCTTGTACGGCGCTGCCGGGGTCGAGCGGATCGGATCGTCACTGATCGCGGCGCAATATTGGGCAACGCCGTCGGCGCAGCGGTTCATGATCTCCTGGGCGCTGATCGAGTCGATCGCATCGTCGAGGTTGATGCGGAAATAGTCGACCGATGCAGTGAAGCCCGGGAGGAAGCGCGGCGAGACGACTGCACCGATGTTCCACGAATTGGCGATTTCCGGACGCAGGTTCGGGTTGCCGGTGACGAGGCCCGAATAGCCGAAGGTCTGCGGGCCGTTGAGGCCGTCCGCGGTGTACTTGGGGTTGCGGACGGAATCGCTGTTGGCGGTGCCGGCCTGGTAGAGCTCGTTGAGGTTGGGCGCCCGGATGTCGCGCGAACGCGTCACGCGGAAGCGGATGTCCTCGATCGGAGCCCAGGTCGCGCCCAGCTTCCAGGTGGTGACATAGCCGGCGTTCGAATAGTCGGTCGCGCGGACCGCGCCGTTGAACTCGAGGCCCAGGCCGAGCGGGATCACCGTCTCGAGATAGGCTTCCTTCACGCTGTATTCGCCGGTGAAGGGCAGGTAGTTGCCGACCGACCAGGCATTGGTCGTGCCCGTGGTGGTGATCACCGGCTGATATTCGGTCGGCACGGTGCCGCGGATCTTTTCCTTGCGGACTTCACCGCCGAACGAGACGCTGACATCGCCCGCCCAGGTGGCGAACGGCGTGACCGACCAGTTGGTGCCGGCGACGAACTGCTCGAGCACCTGATCGCGATACGGGTTGCCGAGGACGTAGTTGATCGCGGCCTGGCTGGCGACGCCGACGCCGAGGCGGTTCAGCGGCACGCAGTTCGGATCGTCGTTGGTGGTGCTGGCATCGACGTTGATCAGGCACTGGATCGAGCCGACGGCATAGCCGCGGGCATTGCCGGCCGGGGCATAGGCCGCGGCGGTCGCATTGGCCATGCGCGCATTGTGCATGATGTTGCGCAGCTGCTCGCGCACGTCGGAGCGGCCATATTGGGCATAGACTTCCCAGTGGGCCGCCTTGCCGAAGGCGTCGAAGTCGCCATTGGCGCCGATGACGTAGCGCTGCACCTTGCGCTCGTTGTTGATCGCGCGGAACGGCAGGTCGGCGGCGGTGGTCGCCACCGTGATGCTGGTGACGCCGGCGAGCTGCGCCGCGCCCAGCGTCTGCAGCGCGAAGGCGTTGCAGGTCACCGGGACGGGGACGGTGGTGCAGCCGGTGGTGTTGTAGGTGATGCCGGTCGCGAGGTTCGGGCCCGCGTTGAACAGCACCTTCTGGCGGTTGTACGAACCCTCGGCGAACAGCTCGATGCCGTCGGCGACTTCGAAGCTCAGACGACCGAAGACGCCCCAGCGGTCGTCCTTCGGCATCAGGCCGATGCGGGTGCCGGAATCATTGACCTGCCACGAGCCGCCCTGGGTGAGGCTGGGGGCCGAGGAGCCGGCCGCCCGGGTGAAGGTCGGCGAGGTGAACGAGCCATAGTCGAAGGTGCTCACTGCGCCGCCCTGACCGAAATACAGGCCGCGCAGGGCGTTGACCGAAGTGCCGGCCGAAGCAGTGATCAGGCCGCCCGGCGTCGAGTTCGACGCACCGACCTGGCGCTTGGTGGTGAGGTAGCGCGGGACGGTGGTGCTGCCCGCCGTCCAGGCCGGGTTCTCGACACGGACATAGCCCGTGTGGTTCCACTCGCGATCCTTGCCGACTTCGAAGATGCCGTCCTGGTGCGCGATGTTGCCGCTGAGCAGGATGTGGCCGCGGCCGCCGGCGAACGCCTTGCCGAGCGCGATGCTGCCCGAATAGTTGCCGCCGTCACCATAAGTGGTGATGCCCGAGTCCGCCTCGACCTTCAGGCCTTCGAACTTCTTGTTGAGGACGAAGTTGACGACGCCCGAAACGGCGTCCGAGCCATAGGCCGAGGACGCGCCGCCGGTGGCGACTTCGACACGCTCGACCAGCGCCTGCGGGAGCGTGTTGATGTCGACCCAGCCATAGATGGTCGAACCGACCGAGCGGCGGCCGTCGAGCAGGACGAGCACGCGGCCTTCGCCGAGGTTGCGCATGTTGAGCGCGTTGATGCCGGCCGAGCCGTTCGACAGGTTGAGACGCGAGTTCGCGGGCTTGGTAGAACCGGCAAGCTGCGGCAGCTGGTTGACGAAGTCGGCGATGTTGTTCGTCGGCGAGGTGTTCTGGATGTCCTGCTGCGTCAGCACCGTGAGCGGCGTCGGGTTCTGGAACCCGTCGCGGCGGATGCGCGAGCCGGTGACGGTGATTTCGTTGCCCTGGTCCGTCTCCGCCTTGGGCGCTTGCTGCGCCGGATCGGCGGGTGCCGTCTGCGCGTGCGCGGCGCTGGCGATCGCCAGCATGCTCATGCCGCAGAGCAATGCGGCCCCGCGTGCGCGCCGACCAAGCTTCATCCGAACTGTCATATGAATCCCCTAAGCACTAAACGCTCCGCCAGTGCGGCGGAACTCAGCGTTCGTTTTCCTGCGCCCCCGCGCGCATGCGCATCTTTTGTGTGCGATGTCGTCACGGGTCCATGGCGAAGGTGCAGGCCGGTGCCGAACACCGTCAAGGCTTAAGGGCGGTCTAATGCTTCGGCGGCCCATAGGAAAAACCTATACCTTTCAGGCATTTTATAACCCTGACTTATGGTTGCATCAGCTTTTGCCATAGGGCGTTGCGCCAGGGTGACACTAGCCTGTGCCGCTATCGCTTTCGGGAGCCAGTGCCGATGTTCAACCGCCGCTCATTCCTGCTCGGGTCGGTTGCGACGGCCGCGCTGGCGCCGCTTGCCGGCCACGCAGCGCGACTGCGCCAGGCGCCGGTGGTGCGCGAACTCGCCAGCCCGGGGCTGGCGGCACCGATCGAGATCATCGACGACCCCTACGGCGTGCCGCATATCCGCGCCGGATCGATCCCCGACGCCTTCTTCGGCCAGGGCTATGTCGTTGCGCGCGACCGGCTGTTCCAGATCGACCTGGCGCACCGGCGCGAGATGGGGCGGATGGCCGAGGCGTTCGGCGCCAGCTTCGTGCCCTATGACGCAGCGGCGCGGCTGTTCCACTATCGCGGCGACCTGGAGAAGGAGCTGGCCGAGGTGCCGGCCGAGGTACTGGCGAGCGCGCGCGCCTATGTCGCCGGGATCAACGCCCGCATCGACGAAGTGATCGCCGATCCCAAGCTGCTGCCGCTCGAATATCGCATCCTCGGCGTGATCCCGATCCGCTGGGACCTGCGCAACCTGCTGATCGCCCGCAACGCATCGGTGGGCAATGTCGATGACGAGATCCGCCGGGCACGGCTGGCAGCGCTGGGGTTGCTCGATCTCGACGCAGTCATCGCGCCGCTGCGGCCGGCCTGGAACATGCAGGTGCCCGAGGGACTGGACGCCGCTGCGGTCTCCGAGGCCGATATGGGCGTGCTCAACCTTGGCACGCCGCCCTTCGGCGCGATCGAGCCGGAGAATCCGGGCGGGGTCTCCGCTGCGGCGGTGGACCGCGCCAATGCCGGCAGCAATGCCTGGACGGTCGGACCGCAGCGTACCGCGACCGGGCGGCCGATCCTCGCCAACGACCCGCATCTCGGCATCGGCGGCTTCGGCCCGCGCCACGTCGCGCATCTGACCGCGCCGGGGCTCGACATCATCGGCGGCGGCGCGCCCGGGCTGCCCGGGATCATGCAGGGGCATACCGACCGCTTCGCGTTCGGCCGCACCAACTTCCATATCGACCAGGAGGACCTGTTCGTCCTCGAGCTCGATCCGGCGGACCCCGAGCGCTATCGCCACGGCAATGGCTGGAAGCGCTTCGAGCGGATCGACATCGGCATTCCGGTGAAGGGTAAGCCGGTGTCCCCCGCGACGCTGCGCTATGCGGTGCAGGGGCCGGTGGTGTCGCATGATCCTGCGAAGCGCCGCGCCACGGTGCTGGTGTCGATCGGGATGCAGCCGGGCGCGAGCGGCGTGTTCGCGATGCTTGCGATCAACCTGGCGCGCGACTGGCAGGACCTGCAGCAGCGCGCGCTGCGCTTCCATCCCTCGCCGACCAACCTTCACTATGCCGATATCGACGGCAATCATGGCTGGCAGGTGATCGGCTATGTGCCGGTGCGCAGGAAGGGCGACGGGCTGCTGCCGGTGCCGGGCGACGGACGCTATGACTGGACCGGGATGCGCGATTATCGCGCGCTGCCGAGCAGCTACAATCCGGCCAAGGGCTGGTTCGCCTCGGCCAACCAGAACAACCTGCCGGCCGACTGGCCGCGTGACCGGATCCCGGCCTTCTCGTTTCGCGATCCCTATCGCTACGACCGGATCGCCGATGTCCTCGCCGCTCAGCCGAAGCACAGCCTGGCGGACAGCGTCGCGCTTCAGCACGACACGCTGTCGACACCGGCAAAGCAGCTGGTGGCGCTGCTGCCCGCGCGCGGATCGCCGGGCGCCGAGCCGGCGCTGGCGATGCTGCGCGGCTGGGATGCGCGGCTGACGGCGGACAGCGGCGCGGCGGCGCTCTTCGAGATGCTGTGGCGCGAGCTGGGCGCGCGGATGCTCGCTGCGATCGTGCCGGCGCGGGCGAAGGGCCTGGTCACCCAGATCGCGCCTTCGCTGCTGCTGAGCCTGCTCGCCGAGCCCGATGCGCGGCTGGGCGCGGATCCCAGGGCAGCGCGCGACGCGCTGTTCGACGCTGCGCTGGTCGCGGCCTGGAAGAGCGCGCAGGAGCAGCTGGGGGCGAACCCCGCCACCTGGCGCTGGGCGGCGCTGCACAAGGTGCGGATCGTCCACCCGCTGTCCCGCATCCCCGCGATCGCCGCGGCCTTCCCGCCGATCGAAGGCGACGGATCGGGTGGCGATTCCTTCACGGTGATGGCGCGCTGGTCGGGCGCCGGATGGCGGGTGAGCGGCGGGGCGAGCTATCTTCAGGTGATCGATGTCGGCGCCTGGGACAATTCGCTGATGCTCAACTTCCCCGGCCAGTCCAACGACCCGCGCTCGCCGCATTACCGCGACGGCTACGGGCCGTGGATTGCCGGGCGGATGCAGCCGATGCTGTTCAGCCGGGCCGCGGTCGATGCAAACGCCGCGGGGCGCACCACGCTGAATCCGCGGAAGGGCTGAGGCTCAGAAGCTTCCGCGCACCGTGAAGGTGAAGATCGGCCCGACCAGCTGATCGTTGCGCTGGCGGAACACCAGTGGGCTCGCCGTCCTGCGCCCGGCATAGACGCGGCGATCGAAATAGTGCCGCGCGTTGAGGATGTTGCCGACCTGCGCGCGCAGGGTGAGGCCGAACACATCCTTATGCTCGACATAGGCGTTGACGTACCACGGCCCCTCATTCTCGCTGTTCACCTCGGTGAGGTAGACATAGGGCTGGTAGTGGTAGGAGCTGGCATCGACGCCCCAGGCATAGTCGCTCTTCGGGATGTCGTGGCGGAAGGACAGCTCGGCCCAGCGGTTCTGGGTGCCGCTGATCGCGCGCATCATGCCGGTGAGCGGATCGCGGACGCGGGCGATCTCCAGGCCGATCGTGGCGTCGAGCTTGGCGCCCGGCAGCCCCAGCGGCGCGAACTGGATCGTGCTGGTGCTGACCAGGCCGAAGCGGGTGGCGTGGGGCAGGTTGCCGACGCCTTCGTCGTCCGCGCCGACCGGCACGATGTCGATGATGTCCTCGACCGCGTAGTAATAGCCGCGCAGCCGGGTCTTGCCGGCGGCACCGAGCGCGCGGCCGACTTCCATCTCGGCTTCCCAGCTCTGCGGGGGCACGAGATCGGGATTGCCGGCATTCTGCCGCTCCGACTTGAGGTTGGGCTGGGCCAGGAAATCGTAGAAGCTGATCTGGCCGACGCGGCGACGCAGTTTCAGGCTCAGGTCCCATTGCTTGTCGGGCTGCCAGCCCAGCGTGATGCTGCCCTTGGGCCGGAAGAAGCGGCGCGCGGGCAGATCGCCGTCGATCCGCTCGAGCGTGCTGATCTCCGCGCCGCCGGCGACCTGGAGGTTTAGGTTCGAGGCGAGCGGGCGGCTGAAGGTGATCATGCCTTCGTAGCGGACCTCGCGGACCACGCCGCTGCCACCCGGGAAGGGGACGGGGACGAACTTGCCCTGGGGGTCGAGCTGGGAGAGCGTGCCGCGCTGGTCGAGGCCGTTGACTGCGCGCTCCAATGAGACCTGGAGGTCGTTCTTGCCCATCTTCCAGCGATACTCACCGCGGGCGATCGTCTCGGTGATGAAGGAATCGCGGGCGAAGCGCGTCCCCTGATCGGGCGCGCCGCTGGCGAAGCTGTCGACCTGGGTGGAAATGCGCGGCTCGTGGTCGAAATGGCGCAGGCCGATCACCTTGAGCCGGCCGGGGCCGAAGGCGAACTCGTAATCGGCGTTGATGTCGTAGATCCAGCCTTCGAGCTGCTGGCGGCGCAGGCGCGTGCCGTTGTTGCCGTCGGCGCGGAAGCGCTGCTCGAAATCATAGACCGGGTTCCAATAGGGCGAATAGCCGAGGACGAGGTTGCCCTTGGAGGTGCCGGGGCCGGCAATGGCCAGGCGCAGCTTCGCGGTGACGGTGTCCGATTCCGAATGGAAATGCTCGACGCGGCGCTCGATCAGCGCGCCGTCGGCGCCGTAGAACAGCTCGGGCCCGCCGATCGCGCCGCGCCCGGCCTGGTCTTCGAGCGAGACGGTATAGTCGACCGGGCCGGTCTTGCCCGAATAGCTGATATTGCCGCGGAACAGGTTGGGGCGGGAATAATGGGCGCGGAAGTCCGGGCGCCATTCGAACTGGCCGCCGGCCTTGCGCGCATCCTTGAGGATGATGTTCGCCACCTGGCCGGAGAGGCCCGCAATGCCGAGCGTCGAGGCATCGACGATTTCGATCCTCTCGACATTGCCGGGGGCGATGCGCTGCAGCTCGGCGATCGCGCCACCGGTCTTGTTGGCGATGCGCTCGCCGTTGATCAGGACGTTCTCCGATGCCTGGCCGAGCCCGCGCTCCGAATCCGCGCTGCGGATGGTGAAGCCGGGGACCTGGACGAGCATCTCATAGGCGGTCTTGGGCGCGAACTGGGTGAAGTCGGCGGGGGTGAACACCTGCTTGGCTGTGGCCGTGCCGGTTGCAGGCGGCACGGCGGTCTGGGCGTGGGAAACGCTCCAGGGGAGGAAGGAGGCGCCGGCGAGCAGGGCCAGGCGGGCGGAAGCGGGGAGACGCATCGTACTGGGCTTTCCGGAAGCGGGCGATCAGCGACGCAGCACGCGGAACTGGACGATCTGGTCCGGCGAGGGATCGACGATGCCAGCCTTGCGGGCGCGGCGGATGTCGTTGGCGGTGACGCCGACAGCGCGCATCTCGGTCAGCTTGTCGGCCGTGATGTCCGGATAGCCGAGCTGGATGATGTCGCGGACATAGGCAGGGTCCACCCCGATCGCGCGCAGTTGCACCGCGTCGTCGGCGGTGACCTTGCGCAGCCCGGCATGCTTTAGGCCGGCGAGGAAATCGGGATCGACGCCGACGGCCTTCATCTCGATCAGCTCCTTCGCGGTGAGGTTGCCGAGCCCGGCGCGAAGCATCGCACCGGCGTAATTGCCGTCGATCTTGAGCGCGGCGAAGGCGATCAGGTCGTCGAGATCGTCGGGGCGGAAGCCCTGGCCGGCGAGATCGGCGATATAGGCGGGCGTGGCCTTGAGCGCGGCGAGCGCGACCAGCTGGTCGATCGTCGGCCTGGGATATTTGGCATCGGCGAGTGCATCGACCAGTGCCTTGTCGGCACCGACAAGGGTCAGGTCGAACGACTGGCCGAAGCTGGGCGTGCCGATGCCGCGCCCGGCGAGGTAGCGCGAGAATTCGGTGGCGGGGGTGAAGGTGCAGTCGCCGGTGGCGATGCGCTTGGCGGTGTCGCCGGCGCAATCGAGGCGGCCGGGCTCGCGGGCCAGGGTGAAGCGGACCGGGCCGCTGCGATCGAGGGCGTTGCTGTCCAGCCCGAGCTGGCTGGCGCCGAGCTGGGTGCTCGACTTGCTGTCACGCCCCATCGACAGGCTCAGCTGGAACCGGCTGCCGCTGGCTTCGAGCTCGAGCTTGAAGCCGATCGGATCGGAGGCGTTGACGCGGTCCCGGTCGCGGGCCCTGTCGCCGGCGATGGCGGTGGTCGCGAAAAGGGCGAGGGAGGCAATGACGGCAAGCGTGCGGTTCATGGCATTTCTCCTGGGTGCGATAGGCAAGCCGGGGGCGTTCGCTCCGGAAGGGAGCGTTGAGGCCGGCGGCAATCAGTGGGTTTGGGTGGCTAGAGCCGGGGCTTAGTTGTCGGGATCCGGGCTTGGATTGGGATTCGGGCCGCGACCGCGGCTGCGCCGGGTGAGGGCCAGGGTATCGACATCGACCCGCATGCCGGCGGCGCGCAGGCGGCGGACGTCGTCGGCGGTGACGCCCATGCCGGCGAGGCCGATATAGTCATCGATATCGCCGCGGAAGCCGGCGGCCGCGATGCTGCGGACATAGGCCGGGTCCACCCCGGTGGCGCGGGCGCCCATGATGTCGTCGAACGAGCGGATGCGCAGCCCGGCCGACATCAGCGAGCGGATATATTCGGGGGTGACGCCCAGCGCGCGCGCGCCGGTGGCATCGTCGAGGTCGATGTTGAACTGCGGCGCGGCGCGGCGCAGGCCCTCGATATATTCGGGCGTGACGCCCACGGCCTTGGCGCCGATGATCGCATCGAGCTCGCGGTTGCGGTGATCGTCGCGGTCGGCACGGCGATCCTGGGCAGGCAGCGGCGAGGCGGCGGGCGCCGGTGCCGCCGGCTGGGCAGCTGCCTGCGGTGCAGCAACCGGCGCCGGGCGGCTGGCGATGGCGGCAGTCGGACGCGGCGCGGGGGCGGGGTCGTTGCGCGCGATCGTCTCGCGGCTCTCGGTCGCGCCGACGGTGAGCGCGGCGAGCGGGGCGGCCATCACCAGCATGCCGGCGCCGAAGCCGGCGATCCACGAACCCTGAGCGCGACCGCGCGGCAGGGTTGCGTCGAGCACGCGGCCGACGCGGCGCTTCAGGCTGCCCTTGCCGGGCGCGACGCCGTGGGCACCGATCAGCAGGCCCTTGGCTTCGTGGCGGGCGACGCGGACGAGCAGCTGGGCATAGTCCGGCGCGTCGATATTGGCGGCGAGCACCGCGTCGTCGGCGGCTTCCTCGCGCAGCTGGTGTGCTTCCTGCGCCAGGCGCCAGGCGAGCGGGTTGAACCAGTGGATCGCGGTGGCGACGCGGGCGAGCATCAGCTTGGCCCAGTCGAGCGCGGAGACGTGCGCCAGCTCATGCGCGATGATCGCCTCGGCCTCGTCGGTCGCCGCCAGCGCATCGGCGCTGAGCAGGATGGTCGGGCGGGCAAGGCCCCAGGAGATCGGCGAGGGGAGGGCGTCGCTGACCAGCAGCGCGGTGCCGCTCTTCATCCCCATACGGCGCTGTGCATGCGCGAGCGCGCTCAGCCACACCGGATCGACCAGCACTTCGGCTCCGGCGCGCAGGCGGACCAGCCGCAGCAGCGCGACCATCGTGAGCAGCAGTAGCGCCACCACGGGCAGCGCATAGGCGAAGCGCTCCCAGCCCTGCGGCAGAGTGAACCACGGTTCGGCCGGCGAAGCCGTGGCGGCCGGCGCTGCCGCTTGCGGCGCATCGCTGGCGGCGAAGCTTGCCGTCGGGGTCGGGAGGACCCTGGCGGTGGGAGCGTCGAACTGGCTCTGGACGAACTCGGGCACCGGCATGCTGAGCGAGGGCAGCATCAGCGTAGCGACGGGCAGGATCACCAGCCCGGCCAGGCCGAGATGGGCGATCAGCGAACGCTCCGCTGCCGAGCGGCTGCGGGTGAGGCGGAGGAGAAGCAGGGTGATCGCGGCGATCACCAGCGACTTGAGCACGAGGCCGAGCAAGGCAGTCATCGATCAGGCTCCCTTTTTCGCGCGGGCAGCGGCGATCATCGCCTCGAGCTCGTCGAGATCATTGTCGTCCAGCTTCTCGCTCATGCCGAGCAGCGCACTGGCGGCATGGGTGGTCGATCCGTTGAAGAAGGTCCGCACGACATGGCCGAGCGCCGTGACGCTCGCCTTGCTCTCCGCCTCGACCGGCGAGAACACATAGCCGCGATCGCTCATCTGGCGGCGGACCGCGCCCTTCTGCTCGAGCCGGGTCAGCATCGCGCGGACCGCAGAGGCGGAGAGCTTGTCGGGCAGGGCTTCGCAGACATCGGCCACGGCCATCGCGCCATGCACATAGAGCAGGTCGACGATCTGGCGTTCGCGGGGCGGGAGATTGTTCAACATGGGGAATCCTCAACGCTACATTTGTAGTTCTAGGCTACAATTGTAGCGCGCGCAAGCGGATTCCGAACCTGCGCGCGGAGAGGCGATCAATCCGTGTCGATATCGATCATGTCATAGCTGAACTTGCGCGTGCCATTCGCCGGCAGAGTCACCGTCAGCACGCGCTTGCCGGGCTTGGCCTGCAGCTTGCCGCCCTTC
>Ga0164294_10000346_pt1 | contig 43372 bp, 39 predicted proteins | sample GEODES005metaG_FD_111479 | JGI IMG/M metagenome (GOLD analysis project Ga0164294, IMG submission 111479) | Oligotrophic lake water microbial communities from Sparkling Lake, Wisconsin, USA - GEODES005 metaG | ecosystem: Environmental > Aquatic > Freshwater > Lake | place: USA: Sparkling Lake... | reverse complement strand
TGGTTATCACAGGCGTAGTCTGGTTGAAACCAAGATGAGATGTGTGAAACTGCTCGGCGAAAAGTTGATGGCAAGAGACTTTGAGCGTCAGGTGAATGAGTTGCATGCGCGGATTGCGGTGCTCAATCATTTTAAGATGTTAGGCAGGCCTCATACCCGAGTTGTGTCCTGAATTTGATGAGACTGGGGCAGGTTTGTCCCGTGAGTGATTTGTGCAACAAAGCCCTACGGACAACAAAAAAGCCCTTAAGCATGATACTTAAGGGCTTTTTGGACTATATTGGATCGCTTAGGATCCGTATATGGTGGCGTGGGGCGGGATCGAACCGCCGACACGCGGATTTTCAATCCGCTGCTCTACCGACTGAGCTACCGCGCCGTGTGGGTGTGCATTAAATCGGAATCACCCCACCAAGTCAAGCGTATCATTTGCAAAATCCATCTGGATGTCCGATTCTTGCACAAATCACCGCTATGACACGGTAAAAACAATAATTTAGGCCTCGTGACTCACCAGACCCAGATGGGCGAGCGTGCGATGGATCGCGCCACAGCCCGGCACGAAAGTCCGCACGCCGAGCGCCGTCTCGCGCTCCGTCACCTCACGCACCAGGTGTTCCGCCACACCGCGACCGCGATTGGCAAAGTGCACCACCACATACTTCAACACACGCTCCGACCCGCGCCCGACCACCCAGATCGCGGCGATCACCTTGTCGTTAAACTCTGCCGTGTAGAGTTTGGCATGGAAATCCGTGGTATAGGACTGCGCACTCTCAGCCAGCGCCTCCTCTAACTTCGCGACCGCGACCATTCCGTCCGGGAACTCCGGGCTGATATCAAACAGGTTTTCCAGTTGATCGCGTAGATTATCATCCAGCGTTTCGTAGGCATGTACGGTGATTGGCATTGCATTTCCCTCGTAAGCGAACAATGATTCTAGCGCAAGCCCCCAATTATTCAACCATTGCGCTATAATTCGGGGCTGAATACTATTTTTAGTCCGATAAGTTTTAAGTCCGAGTTTGAGCAAGAGTATCGTCATGACAGAGTCCACCACGTCCGCCCGCAGCGCCGAAGTCGTTCGCAATACCAATGAGACGCAGATCCGCGCCCGCGTCAATCTGGACGGCACGGGCGCAGGCGTGCTGCATACTGGCGTGCCGTTTCTGGATCATATGCTGGACCAGATCAAGCGTCATGGCCTGTTTGATATCGATATCGAGTGCAAAGGCGATCTGGATATCGACGACCATCATACGGTCGAGGACTGCGGCATCACGTTGGGTCAGGCCTTTGCCAAAGCCTTAGGTGACAAGAAAGGCATTCGTCGCTACGGGCATTTCTATGCCCCACTGGATGAGGCGCTGTCACGCGTGGTGATCGATATTTCCGGTCGTCCGGGCTTGTTTATGGATATTCCCTTTACCCGTGCACGCATTGGGACCTTTGACGTGGATCTGTTCTCGGAGTTCTTTCAGGGCTTTGTCAATCATGCGCTGATGACGGTGCATATCGACAATCTCAAGGGCAAGAACAGCCATCACCAGATCGAGAGCGTGTTTAAGGCTTTTGGTCGCGCGCTGCGTATGGCCTGCGAGTTAGACCCGCGTGCGGCTGGTACGATTGCCTCAACTAAAGGCAGCCTGTAAGCCCGGCTGACTGCTCTGGTTTAGTTGATTTAACGATTTACATGTTCCGCGTTTTACCATTGCGCGCTATTGCTGTCAGGAATCCTGCATGACCCGTATTGCCCTGCTTGACTATGGAATGGGAAATCTCCACTCGGCGGCCAAGGCGCTGGAGCACGTCGGCGCGACCGTCGATGTGACCAATGATCCCGCTACCATCGCCCGCGCCGACAAGATCGTCTTTCCCGGTGTAGGTGCTATGCGCGACTGTATGGCCGAAATGCATCGGGCCGGGATTGACCGAGCGGTGCGCGAGGCAGCGTTCAATAAACCCCTGCTCGCCATCTGTGTCGGCATGCAAGCACTGATGCAGCGCTCGGCAGAGAATGATGGCGTAGACTGCCTCGGTATCTTTGAGGGTGAGGTACTGCGCTTCCCGGATGTGGATGGCCTCAAAGTTCCCCATATCGGCTGGAACCAGGTACATCAGGCAGACCCGAGCCATCCACTGTGGCAGGGCATCGCACAGGACAGCCGGTTTTATTTCGTGCACAGTTTTTATGTGGCACCTGCTGACGCGGCGATTGCGGCAGCGACCTGCAACTATGGTCATGAGTTTGTCTGTAGTATCACGCGTGAGAATCTCTTTGCGGTGCAGTTCCACCCAGAGAAGAGCCACACGGCGGGCCTGCAACTGCTGAAAAACTTTGTCGAGTGGCGGATCTGAGCTGAGTGCGCCATCACGTAATCAGTTCACTTCACGCTGTTGAAAACGATAGCGCTTTTTAACTCACTATCGTATTTAACTCATTCACACGATTATAAATTCATTTGACTCGTGCTGATTTTCGCTTTATACCTAGTGGGCTATTGCAGTTTCCATTTTGAATAAAGATAAATCAGGAAATCAGCATGACAGACTCATCCAACTCGCCATTCACCACCCCGCCTGCACTGCCTGATTATAATCTAGCAAACGATAAACCCTGGTCTGCCAAAGGTCGTTTTGGACGTTTGTCTTTTCTAGCCTGGGGGCTACTGCTCGGCATCGCTTTAGATGCAATTGTTCTGCCGCTTATGTTTATTTTTGGTGGCTTTCACCTCATTCCTACCCCGAACAAACCGCCCAGCGTTGGTGGCGGCTTGGCTCTCTTGCTGATTCCATATCTCATCTTCTTTTATTTCTCGATTATTTTATACATCCGCCGCCTACATGACTTGAATAAAAGCGGCTGGCTCTCGCTACTGTTTCTGGTTCCATTGATTAATTTATTCTTTTTCATTTATGTCCTCTTTGGCAAAGGCACCGCTGGTCCGAATCGTTTCGGCCCACAGCGCACCACCCCACAATGGGAACAAGCGCTAGGCTGGGTGAGTGTTGCCTTTATGATTATCGGCCTCACAGTGATGGGATTTATATTCTCAGCGGTGCTCAGCGCTGTCCGAAATCATGCACAGCTTCCGCTGCCTGTACCGACCGTATCAACACAATCTATATCGCTTGATGCACTCAAAAGCTTGCGACCTGATCCTATCACCGTAGCAAAGAGCGATTTACCCCCTAATGCCGCTTAGTAAAGCGGCATTGCAATATGAGAACTTACCTGCGGCATGATCGCCATCATCGGCATGCCGATGGCCCTCGTGATCCCGATCTACACGTCTTAGATAGCACACGCACAGTTCAGATATTGTGTAGCAAATCCTATGGCATCTCCCACCACACATCTTCAACGACCCTAAAATCATAAAATAAAGAAACGGTTAGCTGAGACATTCATTTGACTTAAAGATCAAAGCCAGTTATACAGAAGCAGATGATTTCTCCATAATTCAAATTTGCCACTGATCCCATCATCGTGACCTCACTTTAATTGATGACCACTCGCAAGGATGTACAGCATGACTGATACACAATCGCCGTTTAATACACCTTACAGCTCACAACCACCCCACCTACCACCAGCCCTCACCAATGACAAACCCTGGTCCTATACCGGACGCTTTGGGCGCATGTCTTATCTGGGCTGGAGTCTGGTCGCCATGATCGGGACGTTTATCGGCTCCTTTATCCTGTCTTTTATTTGGACCATACTCGGCCTCCCCGGCCTCTCTGAGGGAGCGTCATTCTCGCTGATCGGTGCCTTGCCTGTGATCGTCGTTTATCTGGTGGATCTCTATTTCCAGATTATATTTACCATTCGCCGCCTGCACGACCGCAACCACAGCGGCTGGTTCACCTTGCTATTGCTCATTCCGCTGATCAATTTTATTTTTGCCCTCTATCTCATCTTTGCGCCGGGTAATAAGGGAGATAACCGCTTCGGCCCTGTACGTCCGACCCCGACATGGGAGCGTGTCTGCGGGTTTATCTACATTATCTTTGTCCCGATTGCCATTATCGGCATTCTGGCGGCGGTTGCGATTCCAGCTTATCAGGAATACCTGCAGCGCGCACAAGACGCCCATTACTCGGCTCCAGCAACCGCCACCGCCGATCAGGGTAACACTGACCAAGCTGCACCGTCTGATACGGCAGCACCCAACACCGAAGCCACACCAAATGCACAACCTGCCAGCTCATAAGACCTACTCATGCGTCTGTCAGCCATTTATGCGGATGACGGACCAAATCCTTCGACACCTCGGCGAATTTACCTTAAAATAGCCCTCTTGTTTTTCGCCAATAAAGATAAACCGCCATGCTGCTGATCCCTGCCATCGACCTCAAAGACGGTCAATGCGTACGCCTGAAACAAGGGCGTATGGAAGACGATACCGTGTTTTCCGACGACCCGGTCGCCACAGCGACCCACTGGGTCAATGAAGGTGCGCGCCGCCTGCATCTGGTGGACTTAAACGGTGCCTTTGCCGGAACCCCTATCCACAAGAGCGTGGTCGAAGCTATTGCCAAGGTACACCCGACCCTGCCAATTCAGATCGGTGGCGGCATCAGATCCTTAGAGACCATCGGTCACTATCTCGAAGCCGGCGTCTCCTATGTGATCATCGGCACCAAAGCCGTCAAAGAGCCTGAGTTTGTGATCGAAGCGTGCAAGCAGTTCGCCGGTCACATCATCGTTGGCATCGATGCCAAAGACGGCTGGGTCGCGACCGACGGCTGGGCCAATGTGACGGGCGTCAAAGCCACCGATCTTGCCCGTCGCTTCGCGGATGCTGGCGTCTCCTCCATCGTCTATACCGACATTGCACGCGACGGCATGATGCAGGGCGTTAATGTTAGCCAGACTGTCGCTTTAGCCTCAGCCTGTGGCCTGCCCGTGATCGCCTCCGGCGGCATCACCAACCTTGATGACATCCACGCGCTCAAAGGCCAGCCCGGCATTCTGGGTGCCATCACCGGTCGTGCCATCTACGAAGGCACGCTCAATCTGCGTGAGGCTCAAGCCATCTGGGATCAGCCCTGATCAAAAGCAGCAAAAAAGCGCCTATAGGCGCTTTTTTGTTGACTCAAGCACTAGACAAAAACAGCGCCATAACGGCGCTGTTTTTATATAAATCTGATGCGGCCCGTAGGCCACATCAAGATCCAATTACTGAACAGTACGGCTACCGGCAATCACTGCAACCACACGACGGTTGAGGGCACGGCCTTCCTTGGTCTTGTTGGACGCGACTGGATCGTTCCAGCTATAGCCTTTGGCAGTCAGACGGCTGGCATCAACACCATAGTCTTTGATCAGCGAAGTCTTCACGGCATCAGCACGGGCTTGCGACAGACGGTCGTTCAGTTTCTTTGGACCAGTGCTGTCGGTGTAGCCACGGATTTCGGCGGTAGCGTTCGGGAAGTCTTTCAGCTTGTCAGCGACTTTACCGACTTCAGGTTGATACTGCTTCTTGATGACGGACTTGTTGGTATCGAAGAACACACGCAGTTCCATCTTCAGCTCTTCAACCTGAGGCGCTGGTGCAGGCGCTGGTGCAGGAGCAACGACCACCGGTGCAGGTGGTGGCACTTCTACAGGGGCTGGCGCGACATACGGACGCTTGTGACCACCGAGGGTGATCTGCAGGCCCAGGAAGGTTTTCCAGTCGATCAGGCTGTGGTCGAAGTTTTCAACCATACGGCCTTCACCACGGATTGCCAGCGCATCGTTGATGCGGTAGAAGGCACCCAGACCCAGATTACCAATGGTATCGTTGCTCTTGACAGCGATGCCCTTGTCTTTCATGTTCAGGTCTTGGTTACCAGCACCGACCAGAACGTATGGCTTGAACTTGCTGTCGTAGTTCTTGGTGATGAAATCACTGTTCAGCAGGAAGTTACCTTCGATCGAGCGGACTTTAGACGAATAATCACCCGGCAGACGACCCGCATTGGTACGTACGGTGCCATTGTTGTTAGTTTCGTTGTATTGGGCTTCAACGCTCAAGGATGGGGTCAGCTCATAACCCAGCGCAATCGCACCCACAACATCGCCATTCGGCTGAAATCCCTGACCATAAGGCGCCAATCCGGGTGTAGTCTGGCTACCTGCCGCCTTAACATCTTTTGGATAGCTATTATCAAACCACTGATAGCCGACCATAGGGGTGATTGTCAGGCCCAGACCCGTGGTCTCTGCATGTGCTGCAATAGAGAACGGTGCTGCAATCAGCGCAGCCAAAGCAATACGATTTAAGTTCATAAGAAACTCCCAATGGATGTGAAACAGCTTCAGACAAAATGTGAAAATATGTAAATCAAAGCCCTCATCCAACTATCGAGGAATAAGGGTCTTTTTATCGTGGTGCGCACCTTAACATGATCATACCGCAGATGCGAGTGTTACATTTTATTTCAAACGTAACCAACATGCCCCATTTTTGCCCATTCCTGTTGATTAAGCCACGGCTTTCAGCAACGCTATGTCATGATTTTGTAACACAGATACGACATGACTCGCGCTCCCGCACTCTCACTTACTGCACAATTCACTTCTCTGCTCCACATCTGTGCAAAAAAAAGCAGCCCTCATATGAGGGCTGCTTTCTGATGATCTGTGCGACTTAAATCCGCACAATATCCAGATTACTGAGTCACAGTACGGCTACCGGAAATCACAGCAACCACGCGACGGTTCAGGGCACGGCCTTCTTTGGTCTTGTTGGATGCGACTGGATCGTTCCAGCTATAGCCTTTAGCAGTCAGACGACCAGCATCAATACCGTAGTCTTTGGTCAGCGAGTTCTTCACAGCTTCAGCACGGGCTTGCGACAGACGGTCGTTCAGCTTCTTCGGACCGGTGCTGTCGGTGTAACCCTTGATTTCAGCAGTCGCGTTCGGGAAATCTTTCAGCTTGTCAGCCACTTTGGCGATTTCAGGCTGGTACTGTTTCTTGACAACCGACTTGTTGGTGTCGAAGAACACACGCAGTTCCAGCTTCAGATCTTCGGTCAGTTGCTGTGGTACTGGTGCAGGCGCTGGCGCAACCGGTACAGGCACTGGCGCTGGCGCAACAGGTGCTGGTGGCGCTACGTATGGACGTTTGTGACCACCGATGGTGATTTGCAGGCCCAGCAGTGCTTTGTAGTCCCACAGACCATGGTTGGTTTCGCTCACAGCACGGCCTTCGCCACGCAGTGCCAGGGCATCGTTGATGCGATAGAACGCACCAGCACCCAGGTTAACGATAGTGCCGGTATCATGCAGCGTGAAACCATGATCGTTCACGTTCATGCGTTGATAGCCCGAACCCACCAGTACGTATGGCTTGAATTTGCCATCGTAGTCATGGGTGATGATGTCGCTGTTCAAGAGCAGGTTACCTTCGTACGAACGGGTACGCTCGTCGACGTTACCCGCACTGATCACTTTGCCACCCTTGATCAGGGAGCCATCGCCTTGCTTTTCGTTGTACTGGAATTCAGCACTCAGGGATGGGGTGATTTCATAACCCAGCGCGATACCGGCAAATACGTCATCGTAAGGGTTGTAGCCGGTTTGGGTACCGGATTGCTTGTAGTGCTTGGCGGTTTGATCATGATCAAAGCTACCAGCCCAGCCAGCCAGTGGCGTGACGGTCAGACCGAGACCGGTTGTTGGGCTAACAAAACCCAGTGTATCTGCCAGACCAGCATTCGCCAGCGTCATTGGTGCAGTCAGAACAACTGCAAGAGCAATTTTATTCAGTTTCACGAACTTCTCCAAATGAACACAATCTCTATTCAACACAGGGACGTTGAATAAAGACAAATCGCATGACCTTATATAAATACATATAAAGCCTTGTCTGCGTAAAAATCTTCTACTTTAATAAAATATAGACCATTTAGTCGCCTATTCAGCCCACAGCAGCCCACATGCACGAAAAAGCAACAGGTCCACGCGTGGAACGCATGCTAATGCAAGACCAAAATTAAATCAATAGATTAGGCACATAGAAGGAAGGCGAAACAGATCACATTTTTGTAACAGGCACCATGTAATCCATTATTTTTCATTGTGTTACAATTTTTATGCGAAGTGGCATATAAGCTATTCCCAAGCGGCAGAATGATCACATTTCAACCACCCACAGTGGTACCTGACAACAGAATCATGAATCGATCTGAGTCAATAAAAAGACAACAAAAAAGTCATTCAATTTGTAATCAGAAAAAATAATAACCCATACCCCATATATTAAAAAAAACAGCCATCACAAGGATGACTGTTTTGGGGGAGAAGAATGCCAGCTTATCTGGCATTCATTCCATATCGTTTATTGCTGAACGGTACGGCTACCGGTAATCACCGCAACCACACGACGGTTCAGTGCACGACCTTCTTTGGTCTTGTTGGACGCAACCGGATCGTTCCAGCTGTAACCCTTGGCAGTCAGACGACCAGCATCGATACCGTAGTCCTTGGTCAGGGAGTTCTTCACGGCATCAGCACGGGCTTGCGACAGACGATCGTTCAGTTTCTTCGGACCGGTGCTGTCAGTGTAACCACGGATTTCAGCAGATGCATTCGGGAAGTCTTTCAGCTTATCGGCCACTTTGGCGATTTCAGGCTGATACTGTTTCTTGATGATGGACTTGTTGGTGTCGAAGAACACACGCAGTTCGAGCTTCAGATCTTCAACTACAGGCGGTGGAGCAACCACAGGCGGTGGAGCAACGACTACAGGTGGAGGAGCGACTGGCTCTGGTGGTGGTGGAGCACGGAAGCCTTTATGACCCCATGGCGTGATGGTCAGACCAGCCAGCGCTTTGTAGTCCCAAGTACCATGAGCGGCTTCGTTGATGGCGCGGCCTTCAGCACGCAGCGCGAATACATCGTTCAGACGATAGAATGCACCAGCACCCAGATTGACGATGGCACCGGCATCATGCAGCTTGAAGCCCTTGTCATTGACGTTAATCGCCTGATAACCCGCACCAGCCAGTACATAAGGCTTGAAGCGGTCGCCCAGAATGCTGGACAGGCCGAACAGATCGGTATTGATCAGGAGGTTACCAGCATAGTCACGGGTACGGACATTGACAGTCCCGATGCCTGCTTGAGTCGTCTTTGGACCGACACGCAGCGAACCATCACTTTGTTTCTGGCTGAATTCAGCTTCAGTGGACAGCCATGGTGTCAGCTCGTAGCTCAGAGAACCACCCCAGAAAGCATCATCGTATGGGTTGACAGCACGACCCCATGGACCATATGCCGCAGTGGATTGGCTACCCGATTGTTTGTAGTGCTTGGCGGATCCATCATGATCGAACTCGCCTTGCCAGCCTCCAAAACCCGAGACACCTACACCTGCTAACCATGGAACAGAGCCAGGACCGAAATAATTACTGACATCTGTATCCGCATGCGCTAATGACAATGGCGCTGCCAAAGCCAGAGCAACAACTGTTTTATTAAGTTTCACGATCATCTCCAAATGAAAAGTCCACCTTTACCCAGAGCATAGCGTCTTTGAATAAAAGTAGATCGATTAAATCGCACGACTTCATATCTTCGGATATGAACATCATTTGTTGTTAAAACTTTTCTACCTGAGCTCAAATAAACCGAGGTGATCAGAGCGCCGATTACAACCACAAAAACACGGCTAAGACTGCCTTTGGTCTATCGTTCTTTCAAATCCTAATCCAAGGCTAAAATTAAATCAATAGATTAGCCTAGCCAAATCCTTGCGTTCCCTCAAAGAATTGTCAACCTGATAACAAATTTATCAGAAGTCAACGGATTAGCCCCGGATGAAACCTACTGAAAAAAGATGCGAAGACCATGCCACGACTGCATTTGCGATGCCATCAAATGATTTATCATTTGCACAGCTAAAGATATAAATCGAATGACTTTCATCTAAAGGATGATGTCAGACAGAAACATGCAAATTTGGGACCCATTCAAAATATAAATAGTACCTACCCAGTATAACTGCGTTATATGACAATTTAATTGACGTATTTTGACCAGTGATTTGGTCTGCATCCAAAATACATTTTAAAATGCCCTTTCGCGGTGCAGTCATTTATGTCGCCTTGGCAACATAAATGACATTAAACGTACCACAACTGTGCACAGGAACGGTTATTGTGCAACTGTACGGCTACCCGCGATCACAGCAACCACGCGACGGTTCAGGGCACGGCCCTCTTTGGTCTTGTTGGAGGCGACCGGATCGTTCCAGCTATAGCCCTTGGCAGTCAGACGCGCCGCATCGATGCCGTAGTCTTTGGTCAGCGAGTTCTTCACGGCATCAGCACGTGCTTGCGACAGACGATCATTCAGTTTCTTGGGACCGGTGCTGTCGGTATATCCACGGATCTCGGCATTGGCATTCGGGAAGTCTTTCATCTTGTCAGCCACTTTGGCGATTTCAGGCTGATACTGTTTCTTGATGATCGACTTGTTGGTATCGAAGAACACACGCAGTTCCAGCTTCAACTCATCCGTTTCCACAGGCTTGACCGGTTGTGGCTGTGGCGGCAGAGGCTGCGGGAGTGGCTCAGGTACGGGGGCAGGCGCTGGTGCCATATAAGGACGCTTGTGACCGCCAATGGTGATCTGCAGACCCGCCAGCACTTTCCAGTCCATCAATTGATGATCGAAGTTATCGACCAGACGACCTTCGCCGCGCAGGGCCAGTGCGTCGTTGATGCGGTAGAACGCTCCCAGACCCAGATTACCGATAGTGTCGCTACTCTTGACGTTAACGCCTTTATCCGACGCTTTGATTTCCTGACCGCCCGCACCGATCAGCAGGTAAGGCTTGAATTTGCTGTCATAATCATGGGTGATCAGATCGCTGTTGATCAGGAAATTGCCTTCCAGCGAGCGCACGCGAGCATTAAGGGTACCGGGTGTTACCGCACCGGTTGCAGGATTCGGAATACCGATGCCATTTTTGGTATGGATGGATGCGTCGTTGTTGGTTTCATTGTACTGAGCTTCGATGCTGAGCCAAGGGGTCAGCTCATAGCCCAGCGCGATCGCGCCCAGCACATCGCTATAAGGACGAATGCCTTCGCCGTAGGGTGCAAATGCAGCATTGGTTTGGCTGCCAGGGACTTTGATTTCTTTCGGGGTATCTTTGTCAAACCACTGATAACCGATCATTGGCGTCACGGTCAGACCGAGTCCCGTGGTGGATTGGCCGAACAGATCGGCATGCGCCACCATGGTCAGCGGAGTAGTCAACAGCACAGCCAAGGCCATACGGTTCAGTTTCATAGCATTCTCCCAAGATAAAAAAAAATCAAATAGTGCAAATCAAATGAAACACCACATCGGCCTGTGCTGCAGGCTGCCTGCCGAAAAACAGTTTATGGCTCAATACACAATAGTGCGGCATACCGCGTCGCCCTGCATACTCAGCATGACTGATTCTACTGTCTTTTTTTGGAGTGTCAGGAGGACCGCTTTGGCATACAGACGCAGATGCCAGAGCCTAATTACCTGCAGTCCCACCCTGTACCCACTCACCACCCGCCCAGCCTAACGCAGGGATATGACAATCTCATGCTGAAGATTGATAAAGTCAGCGTCAGCACAGCCTGCCTCGCTTACGTAGCACCTCGCGAGTGCCGTCGCCTCTGCCGTGATCGCCACGGTCAAACTCGCTCACCCTGCCATGGCGATTTTTAGGTATCATGCCAGTGACTATATAATGCAGACGCCATAATATACGTGCTACCGGCTGGCCATCTGGCACGATGGCGTGGCTGCCATACCTTTTATTTTTTACCAATCATCGTTTTGGAGCAGTTCATGGGTGAATCTATCGTAATCGTTGGCGGTGCGCGTACCGCAATGGGTGGTTTTCAGGGTGCGTTTGCCAATACCACAGCCATCGAGCTGGGTGCCACCGCGATTCGTGAAGCCGTGAGCCGTGCCGGACTTGCTCCGACCGACATTCAAGAAGTCATCATGGGCTGCGTGCTGCCCGGTGGTCTGAAACAAGGTCCAGCCCGTCAGGCTCTGCGTCAGGCCGGTCTGCCGGACAATACCGGCGCCGTCACCATCAACAAACTCTGCGGCTCGGGCATGAAAGCCGTGATGCAAGCTACCGACATGATCAAGGCTGACAGCGCCGATATCGTGGTCGCAGGCGGCATGGAGTCCATGACCAACGCCCCATACCTGTTGCCTAAAGCCCGCTCCGGCTATCGCATGGGCCATGGCGAGATCAAAGACCATATGTTCTTTGATGGTCTGGAAGACGCCGAAACCGGTCGTCTGATGGGCTCTTTCGCCCAAGACATGGCCAACAAACTGAACTACACCCGCGAGCAAATGGACGAGTTTGCCATCCGCTCGCTCAAGCGCGCCCAGAACGCCATCGCCCAAGGCTACTTCACTGACGAAATCGTGCCTGTGACCGTCAAAGGTCGCGGCGGTGACACCCAAGTCGCTCAAGACGAACAGCCACTGAATGCCAAACTGGACAAGATCCCCGGTCTGAAGCCCGCCTTCGCCAAAGATGGCACCATCACTGCTGCCAACGCCAGTTCGATCAGCGACGGTGCATCGGCACTGGTCCTGACCCGCGAATCAGTCGCGACTGCCCGTGGTCTGAAGCCACTGGCTCGCATCGTTGCCACCTCGTCCAACTCACAGCACCCAAGCGAATTCACCATCGCGCCGGTCGGGGCGATCCAGAAAGTACTGGACAAGGCAGGCTGGGCGGCGAGCGAAGTCGATCTGTGGGAAATCAACGAAGCTTTCGCGATGGTCACCATGGCTGCCGTAGACAAATACAGTCTGGATATTGAGAAAGTAAACATCAACGGCGGTGCTTGTGCCCTCGGCCATCCTGTCGGCTCGACCGGCTCGCGCATCATCCTGACCCTGATCCATGCGCTCAAGCGTACCGGCGGCAAGAAAGGCATCGCAGCCCTGTGTATCGGTGGTGGCGAAGCGACTGCTGTTGCGATCGAGCTGATCTGACCGGTTTGACAGTGTCAATAAAAAAGCGAGCCGAATGGCTCGCTTTTTGTTTGCAGACGACGGACTTAATCACATGTCATAAAATGCAGAAAATCAAATGATCCCCTACTCAACTGACCATCCACTATGCCCAGAGACGATCTGTTTAAGCAGGTGTTTTATTACCGCTGTCGAGGGGATGATATTCCGTTATTATCTTTGAAACCCGCCTCGATTGCAGACTTCTTACCATTAATGCCTGCTATTCATGTACAACATTGGCACGAAGACGGACTAGGACCTCATCGCGGATTTAATATCCGCTTGACAGTGGGAATCGTTGTGAAACTGGCAGAGAATCCTTTGGGGCGACCGGTTGTCATTATTTATGGTGACAGCCAACCTATCACCGAGAAGGGCTTAAGTACTTCGATTCAGGCCATCATCAATGAACTGAGAATTGATCCTGCTTTGATCGAATGGCAGCAGACCGAAGAGGGTCTCGCCACCATCCACCAAGGCTACCTGTCGTGGCTTAGCAGCCGTCAATCCGGCACACCGGTGCCTCAGTAGTCGCCGATACCGGGATGGATTCTGTCAGCCACTTCTGCCATGCGGGCAGTTTGCCCAAGAACGCCGTCAACGCCACCACCTGATACTTGCCATCCTGCTCAAGCACAAGTGTCGGAAATCCACGCCCACCCACCTGCTCTAGAAGCGTGCGGCTCTGCTCGATATGATGCCAAGTCAAGATACCGGAATGACGCTGATACGCCGCAACAAAGGCATCCTCAGTAAGCCCGATCTCAACCGCCAGCTCGCGCAAGACCTCAAACTCAGAGACCCGACGACCCTCGACATAATGCGCCGTCTGAATCCGCGCCAGCAGATCCAGACCACGACCCGCCAATGCATCTGCCGCCATCACCGCCGTAATCGGCAGCTCTGAATCCAGCGTCACCGACGTATCCCGCAGCAAGCCCTCAAAATATCCCTCACCAAACGGCTGCCCTGTCAATTGGGCAATCCGCTGATCATGTGCAATCACATAGTTGCGCAGCTCTGGCGTGATGGTCTGCCGATGACCATAAGCCATCATGCCACCGCCATGCAGCACGATGGGCAGATGCGCACGTGCCGCTGCAATCAGCGGCGATGCCGCATAGCACCAGCCGCACAGCGGATCATAGATATAATGTAAGGTTGTCATGATCTAAACCCTTAAAAGCAAAATTTTGCCTCTCGCCAAGCACAGTAGCTCGCAGGCCAAGAGACTTGTTTTTTAGGCGCAATAGCATACGGATTATCGTGTACAGATAAAGTTCAAAATACAAGACAGTGTTGTAGCAAAATCAGCCCTAAATTGCCTACCACTGCACAGCAATCAGCACTAATTTTTCACCTTCAACGATTTAGAACCGGCTTGGATACAAAAGCACGGCATACTGATCAGCACGATTTTCATCTGCCATATCAGCGCATTACGATCATAAAAATTGGAATTAGGCTTTAATAAAACCTGTCGTTTGGCAGCTCAATACACCCATCAGATGATGCGTAGCACCCCTGTCCCGGCAGCAAAATCCGCATCATACCGTTTGTCGGATTGTGCGGTGATTATCACTTTTACATCACTGAGCAGCCAAAACCGCGTCTCAAGCGTGACCAGCCAAGATCATAAAACGAGTTGCCTTCCTCAATCCAGCCCCCATATCCGATCTTTGAGATTAAATCGCTCCAGCGCTTAAATGTGATTCGTCCTCAGGTCTAGCTCTTCTGAGCGGGATCATCCGCTAGTTTCTGCTTGAGCCGCTCATCCATACGCCGGAACAAGGGCCGCATCGCCCGGATCATCACATCGGGTACTGCGGTCAGTAGCACACTGCCGACCACGCCAGCGGGGTTGGATACCCTCACACTGTTTTTTGTGATCGCCGAGAGGATCCAGCCTGCCGCCTTCTCCTGATCCATCATCGGCATATGCTTATAGATCGCCGTGCGTGACGACATCGGCGTGCGCACCATCGGAAAATACACCACCGACACCCGCACGCCCTGATCCCCCAACTCCATCAACAGCGAGCGAGAAAATGACTCCAACGCCGACTTGCTCGCCAGATACGCCGAGAAAAGCGGAATCGGCACCTGAGTGGACATGGTCGAGATATTCACCACATGTCCCGACTGCTGCTCAAGAAAACGCGGAATCATTCGCATGGTCAGTCGCACTGCCGCAAAGAAATTGATCTGCATGGTGCGTTCATAGTCATGCAGACGGTCCAGTGCATCAAGGATCGGTCGCCGGATCGAACGTGCGGCATTATTCACCAGCACATCGATACGTGGATGCTCCGCCAGTATCTGATCGGCGCAGGCATCTAGCTGAGTCTGATCAGTCAGATCGACCGGATAAGTCCAGACCTGACCGCCCTCAGCACGGATCTCCTCAGCCACACGTAGAAGCTCATCCTCACGGCGTGCAAGCAAACACACGCGTGCGCCCGCCCGTGCCAATTGCTTGGCGGCCTGCTCACCGATGCCACTGGATGAACCTGTGATGAGAATGGTTTTACCGCGTAATTGAATGTGAGACATGGTCACTCCTGACATGACGGTTATTTTTGTCCTTTACTTTACGCCCAAATCCACTGGCGCGCCTTGACCGGAACCATCTTACTGCACTGCCGGGTCAGTCATCTCGGCCAGCACTGACACGACGCATCGTGATCATTGTAAAAAACGCCATCGTTAAATTTTACTAACAAGTCTTTTACCACGAAATCGCGCATGACAGGCTTGTCAGTCACCCAAAATGTTACTATGATGCTTACATACAAGCATCGACCGATGCATGTGAGATTAAAGATATGAACACCAGCAGTCGCTTTGCCTTTGCCGTCCACACGCTGACCATACTGGCGCAGCATCCTGGCGCGCCTGTGGCATCCGACTTCATTGCCGGTAGCGTCAATACCAATCCGGCCCTGATCCGGCGTCTGCTGTCGATGCTGGCGCATGCTGGCATTACCACCTCACAGCTCGGGACTGGCGGCGGCGCGTTACTGGCTAAGCCTGCCGAGCGAATTAGCTTGCTGGATGTCTATCGGGCCGTCGATGAAGCGCAGCTCTTTGCCCTACATCGCGAAGCTCCTAATCCGGCCTGCCCGGTGGGCCGTCAGATCCAAGGCATCCTGATCCAGCACATCAGCGATGCTGAGCGTGCCATGGAGGCCTCACTGGCGCTGACCAGTATTCAGGATGTGTTAAATGATGTCATCCAGCGTGAGCACGGTCGGGCACAGTCCGGCTAATCACATCGCGTTTAAAGTTTTTTTGCAGGTCTCACAGACCTTTTTTTAAACCCCAAAATGTAACTTATATGATTACATTTTAAGTTAATGATCTTTATTGCAAAGGAGCAACATCATGAGTCAATCTACCTTGAAAATCGCCCTGTTCGGCGCAACCGGCACCATCGGTTCACGTATCGCTGCGGAGGCCGCCCGTCGTGGTCACAGCGTGACAGCCCTGTCACGCAAGCTTGTAGACAGCAGCAACGGCATCACCAGCCAGCAAGCCGACCTCTTTGATGCTGCAAGCATCGCCAGTGCGGTACAGGGGCAAGATGTGATTGCTAGCGCCTATGGTCCGGGTGCAGGTGATGTCTCGTCGGTCGTGCGTGCCGATCAGGCGCTGGTAGAGGCTGCTCGCGCGGTCGGAATCAAGCGTCTGATCGTCGTCGGCGGTGCAGGCTCGCTTGAGGTCGCACCGGGTGTACAGCTCGTCGATACGCCAAACTTTCCGGATGCCTACAAGCCCGTCGCTTTGGCGCATCGCGATGCTTTTAATTATCTGCAGACCGTGACCGATCTGGACTGGACCTTCTACGCCCCTGCCGCCCTGATCGCACCAGGCGAGCGTACAGGTCAGTTCCGCACCAGCACCGGTAGCTTGATCGTAGATGGTGAGGGCAACAGCAAGATCTCGGCTGAAGACTATGCCATCGCCTTTGTTGATGCGATTGAACAAGGTTCGTTTATCCGCCAGATCGCAACTGTGGCTTATTGATCTCAGAATCGCGGTCAAAAAAAAGACGCCCATCATGGGCGTTTTTTGCTTTCTACAAAGATGGCTTTGCTTTTCGCAGGGACGCCGAACGCAACAGTCCCTTGCGTCGCTGTAAAGCAGTGCTTCACTGATCGCTCCTCAGGATGGCGAGTTTTGCGTGAGAAAGGGCTTTTGCCGACGATTGCCTAGAAAAAGTAAGGCCGCGGCAGGCGAGCCACATCACAAGGCACCACAGAAAAATCCACCGCAACGCTTTTCATTGAATAATTTTAAGCCTGCAACGCCCGCCACCACCTCACCTCAGCACAAGGCTCATTCAAATCCACCTGCTCACCCATCTGGGGCGTACTCACCGGCACACCCACACGCCCCGCAAGCGCCACGATCTGCTCAAACGGATCGTCCCAGACATGCAAGGCCAGATCAAAGGTGCCGTTATGTATTGGTAGCAGATGACGCCCCTTCAAATCGATATGCGCCTGTAAGGACTGCGACGGATGCATATGAACCTCAGGCCAGTCCGTATTGTACGCACCCGTCTCCATCATGGTCAGATCAAAGGGTCCATAACGATTGCCGATCTCCTTAAAACCATCAAAGTATCCGCTGTCGCCGCTAAAGAACACCCGCAGATCATCATCGATGATCACCCACGACGCCCACAGGGTGGCATTGCTATCCGACATCCCACGTCCAGAGAAATGCTGTGCCGGCGTCGCCGCCAGGGTGAGGCCCGCAACCTCAGTCTCCTGCCACCAGTCGAGCTGCTGCACCTTATGTGCCGGGATACCCCACTCGATCAAGGTGTCACCGACACCGAGCGGCGCAAGGAAATGCTCGACCTTCTCATTCAGCGCCAGCACAGCGGCATGATCCAGATGATCATAGTGATTGTGCGAGAGGATCACGCCTTTGATCGGTGGCAGATCGGCAATGCTGATCGGCGGTGCGTGGAAACGCTTGGGTCCGATCCACTGCAAGGGCGATGCACGCAGCGAGAAAACCGGATCGGTCAGCCAGAATTCACCGCGTAGTTTGAGCAGCATGGTCGAGTGACCTAGGCGAAACAGCGAGCGATCGGGTGCGGCGAGCAACTGCGTCTGGGTCAGCGGCAGCACCGGAATTGCCTTGCGCGGCACCGTACCCGCAGGCTTAAAGGCAAATAGCCACAGCAGCTGTAAGGTACGCAGCAACGAAGTCTTGTGCAGACGCGGACGCAGATTGCGATAGCGGCCCTCATGCTTGCGCGAAGCAAAAGTCTCAAGCGGCTGTGGCAGCGCATTCAGGTCCAATATGCCTTGTTCAATCGCTCGCGGGTCAACCGCATTGGGGGCCAGCGTATCCAAATCTAAGGCATTCAGCTTGCTAGTCATGTCGTACGGCTCCTCATCAGGAAGATCAACATTTAAATTGGTTTTACTTGATTTAAATGAGCAATTAATCACTCATTAATAACCTCAAAAATAAGCCTTTCAGCGGTCACTTTCATTGAGTTTATGCGGACGTTGCAACCGCGTGCCAGAACGCCTCAAAGCCCTGCTCGCGATAGCGCGCGGCATGCAGAGGTTCCTGTGTCATAAAATTCATCGTCACCTCAGCCAGCGCACCCAACACATGACCGATAAACAGCGGCGGATAGTCACGAAGCTGCCCTGCTGCAATCTGCGACTCAATAACATGGGTCATATCGCAGAAGGACTGCATGCCGATCTGTTTGCTCTGCTCGGTGATCTGTTCGGAAGTCGAAAGCTGCGCCATCACCTTGCGCTGATTCGGATAGCTGACACCCCACTCCACATAGCGCTGCCAGACATGATGCATCTGGGTCTTGAGATCCGCATCCAGCGGATACTGCGCCATCATCACCTGCCGCAGTTCGGCTTTAAGCCCTACATAAAGATGATTGAGTAATGCTTCTTTATTGCTGAAGTAAGTAAACAGCGTGCCTTCCGCCACGCCTGCGACCTTGGCGATTCTGGAAGTCGGGGCACGCTCACCTAGCTCGGCCAACACCGTGATGGCGGCATTGACGATCGCATCGTGTTTATCTTCGCTACGGGGCCGCGCCATGACATCCAACATTAAATGAGTGATCACTCAATCATATATTAAATCGATCCAAGGTCAAGCGAATTTTGTATCGATCTGTGAGTGTGATGCAGCGGTCACTTGAGGTGGATTCAGCACCATGGGCGAGCGTAGCGACTTAAGCCGCCAGCTCAGCAAAAACCGCTTTGGCAGCAAACAGCCCATTAAGCGCCGCTGGAAACCCAGCATAGATAGCCATTTGCATGATGATTTCAATGATCTCGGCCTGAGTCCAGCCAACATTGAGTGCAGCATGAATATGGACTTGAAGCTGCGGTGTGGCATTGCCCAACGCAGTCAGTGCCGCAACAACCCCGATCTCACGTGACTTCACATCCAATTGGGTTCTTGAGTAAATGTCACCAAAATTCTCAATCAGATACGTCGCAAAGTCAGGCGCAATATCCGCCAGAGATTCAATGACGCGCTCTCCGGCATTGCCATCTACTTCACGCAGTTTTTGCCAGCCGCGATCAAATCGGCTGGAATTCAGCGGGTCCATATTCAAAGCATCCGTATTCAAAGACATCATATCAGCAGTCATCAGCTCACCTCATCATGTGGTGCCGGGCCTTGAGCCATCATCTCCTGATAGATCTGGATTTTGTGGTCCAATGCACCAGCGTAAGTTTGAAGTTCATACAGCTTTTGGGCTAAACGCGCTTGATGCGCCTCCAACATGTGCAGCCGCGCCTGAATCGTCACATCACCTTGCATGCGCAAAGCCGCATATGTCTTGATATCGCCAAGCGGCATACCCGTATGCTTCAGCTTGAGTACAAAACTGATCCACAATTGATCATCCTGCCGGTAAAGACGATGACCATTGGCTGCCCGGGCAATCGGCTGCAAGATGCCTTCAGTTTCATAAAACCGTAAGGTATAGACCGAGACGCCCGTGAGCCGGGAAAACTCTCCGATAGACAGCGTTTGTTTAGCCATGATTCGATCATAAAAGTTAGAGTGAACTCGAGGTCAAGCGCTTTTTCAGCAAGTTTTGACGGTGCTTAAAAACAGACTACCATCGAAATGCAAAACGCCCGTTAAATACGGGCGTTCTTTTATACAGCAGCAGGGTCAATCATCTTGGCTTGTGCTGCCCGATCTTCTTGAGCGCCTCGGCTGCCGCCACCATGCCGAAGCTCGCCGTCACGGTCATACCTGAGCCATAGCCGCCGCATTGCAGACCGCCGGTGGTGCAGCTCGTATCCGGGATATAGGGATTATCCAACGAATAGACGCACAACACGCCAAATTTATCCTTGTGGTTCTTGCACATATTGTACTGCTGGCGCAGACGGCTGCGGATCTTGGCAAGCAAGGGGTCCTGCTCGGTGCGCGACAGATCGGCGACGCGGATCTTGAGCGGATCGGTCTTGCCGCCAGCCGCACCCGCGACGATCAGCGGGATCTTGTGAAAGCGACAATGCAAAATCAGCGCAAGCTTGGCCTTGACATCATCGGTGCAGTCCAACACCACATCCGGACGGCTACCGAGGAGCTCCGGCACATTCTCAGGCGTCAGGAAATCATCGATCAGCGTGAGCTGAATGCGTGGATTAATGCTACGTGCGCGCGCTGCCATCGCATGGATCTTATCCTGCCCGAAGGTCTCGCTTAAGGCAGGCAACTGACGGTTGACGTTGGAAGCCACCAGCACATCCATATCGATCAGCGTCAGATGTCCGACGCCACTGCGTGCCAGCGCCTCAACTGCCCAGCTCCCGACCCCGCCGACACCGACCACCACCACATGTGCCGCAGCGAAGCGCTGGAAGGCCGTCTCCCCATACAGACGTGCCGTGCCACCAAAGCGGCGTTCATAATCGTCAGAAGCAGCATCGTCGATAGCAGGCGTTTCATTCAACACAGGTTCAGGCACAGCAGCATCAGTCATGGCAAAGATCGGTATACGTAAAAAAATAATTGAAAAAACGATGGCAAATCAGCCCTCAGTCCCAGCATGCCTGACCATAGGCCCAGTCAAGCCCAAGACATAGACGGGTATTATGCCAAAGCTGGACTGCGAGCAGTTGTTTATCCACATCGAGCAAGTCAGATAAGGTATCAAGCACCACCGGCAGATTGACCGGGGTATTGCGTGTATGCGGCTCGTCGGGATTGCGGCAGCAAATCGGCGTCATGTCGGGACAGTCGGTCTCCAGCACCAGATGTTCAGCACCCACCGACTGCACCACCTGCCTTAAGCGCTTGGCATTGGGATCGGTGACGAGGCCATTGATGCCGAGTTTAAAGCCGAGCTTGATAAAGCTCTTGGCCTCCTCAATGCCACCACCAAAGGCATGCGCGATGCCACCATAAGCAAATCGATGCCGCTTGAGGATGGCTAAGGCATCGGCATGCGCACGGCGGATATGCAGCAGCACAGGCTTCTGGTACAGCTTAGCCAGCTCAAGCTGCTGAGCAAAGTAATCCTGCTGACGCACATACACCGCTGGGATCTTCATCTCAGCCGTATAGGTATCCAGCCCGATCTCGCCCACCGCCACACAGCGCCGCGTCTGCAGCAGATGCTCAAGCTTAAGTAGATCACCATCCTGATGCTGCTGTATATAAAAAGGATGCAGACCGGGCGCAAGTAATGTCACTGGACTCTGGATCAGCGGGGTATAGTCTTGGCCCTGAATATCCGCAGGGTGATGCGCATGTAGCGGCTGCGGGGCCATCTCATGCAGATGATCCTGCACCGTGCATAACCGGTCAAAATAACGCGCCACATAGCCGATCAGGATCAGCGCATCCACACCCTGCTGCCGCGCCTGTAGCGCCAGCAGTTCACGGTCCGCATCGAAGTCTTCGACGTCAAAGTGAGTATGGGTGTCGATCAGATGTAGTGACATACGCGGGCCATCACCTGCATCCTGCTCGACGCAGGTCGCAAGCTCAGGGGACGGCACATGCAGACTGGTCACGCGTGCGACTTCCGATCACAAGGACGGACAAGGGCAAGCTTCGCCAGTCTGGCGCGTCGCCTGCACAGGTCGCAGGTATTCTGGTCGAATGACGCCATGGAGGGCGCTGTAAGGCACCGTCAGCTCCGGCATGCCGATCACATACGGTCCGATATCATACTGACCATATTGCATGACTAGCCCCAGTTCACCCAGACGCCATTGATCAGACAGATGAAATTTCCACGTCTTCTCGTACTCGGTCAGATTATCCTCGCCGCTTTCTTTGACAAAGCGGGCAAACTGCGCGTGATAGAGCGGATAGAGGGCGGGGTTTTGTTTGAAATTCTGTCCTTGCAGCAGGATGTCTTTAGGTGTCAGCAAGCGATGACGTCGCCGGTCAAAGTTCAGCAGCACTCGTGTTGCCGAGCCATGCGCTCCGCCCGTAAAAAAATAACCATCGACCGACACCACGACCAGCGCGCCGTCTGCCGATTGACCCAGAATATTACTATTGATCGTCATGTTATAACCATGAGCGCCATCTGGCGCACGGTCAACAAAGACTTGCAGGCGTTCGGGCAGCGTACCGGTACTGGGTGCCTCAGCCGTGCCTTGCGTCATCTTGAGTACGGTACGTTCAACATATCCTGCCATCCACTTGTCCGCCGGTGCCAAGACCAGTACCGTCGCTTCGGCGCGGGCGGGAGCATTGCCTGAGGCACAGTGACTGGTACAGGTATGACGAGGAGATGCGCTATAGGTGCGCTGTGTGGCATGCATCGGCTGGGTCGCAGCACCCAGACCCAGCAGGCCAGAACCGGACGCGAAGACTTGCACCGGCTGACTGGCAGCCGCTCGCACGACCGGAGACGTGATTAGCGGTACGGGTTTATCGGTCGGTGCAGCATGGCTTAAGCCGGTGCAGGCCAACACGGCAGCCGCCAGCCGCAGTCGGCGACTCAATATCTTGTGGTGATCATGCGTGCGGGGGCAGTATAAGCCCTGCATCTGCTGCCAGACCGTTGATTTCATGCCATGATCTCCCTTAATGCACTCACGGCCCGCCCTATCGTTAGGCAGGCGGATGTGACTGAGCTTATCTTACGCCATTTTAAGGGTTGATCCAAACGTGCAATACCCGTTGACGAAGCACAACCTGCAGACCATCAACCCGCCAGCATAGTCCGCCCATGAGTCTTACACATGAGGGCTAACGATAGCAGTCTTAGCCGCCAGCTGTTGTAGACGGATTATTTTTCATCTGCCACTGACCGTCGGTGAGGATCAAACTACGCCGTTCAGGCTTGGGCGTCGCCAGTGCGGCCGCCTCATCGGTAAACGTCTCCTTAAACTCAGGGCTACGCGCCCAAGGGGCGATCTCCGTCGGCTGATAGGTATAGCTTGCGATCACCTCAAGGTCTGCTGCGCCCTCAATAGGCATCCAGGAAGACAGCGCGACAAACTTCTTCTGCGCATAGCAGAGCGCCCCGCCCTGAGTCTGTCCCAGATAATCCTCGGAAGGATCATGGTAGAACGCCTGACCCGCTTTCGTGACGGTATAAGACCGGCCGGTATGACCAAAGAGAGTTTCAGTGGGTAAGACCACATCGGTACCGCTCACAAGGCCCGCCTTCTCAAGGAAGGCCATCTGGCTTGCGATGCCGCGCGGAAAACGGGCCTGCATATGCAGATCATTAGCATCCACCACCACAGGCCAAGCACCACTCACCAGACACAGATAGCCCTGCTGGCGCAAGTGATGCTGGATGGCATCGCCCAGATTGTGATCATTGGCGGCTTTGGAGTCGCTGCATGCAGAGAGCATGGCTCCCAGACTCATACTCCCGATTATCCCTACGACTTGCACGTATTGACGCATTTTCATCATACATTCCCTGTTTATTCTGTCCGTCTCTCGTAGCCGAAAGAGGGTTTCGCTCTTTGTTTTTTTCACACATGACGCATGACGTCAATCAACGCCATATCTTATTTTTACATCCACGATCGCCCCATGCAGGCATGAGACCATCGCGTTTTCGGCTCTCATATTCACAGCTCTGATGGCCGTGTTTGGGCGCATTGATGCGGTTACTATCCATGCGCGTCTTATTGCAATGCGTTTACTCGCGGTGTTCGCGGGTCGCGCGGAACTCGATATCGGGCCAGCGTTCCTGCATCAGTTGCAGATTGACGCGACTTGGGGCGAGATAGGTCAGAAAGCCACCCCCATCCTGCGACAGCTGGTCATGGGCTTTTTTCTTGAACTCTTCAAACTTGCGCTCGTCTTTCGACGATACCCAGCGCACGGTGGCTATGCTAATCGGCTCATAGACGCAATCAACCTTGTATTCTTCCTTCAGGCGGAAGGCTACCACCTCAAACTGCAGCACCCCGACCGCACCCAGAATCAGGTCGTTGGAATTAAAGGGCATAAAAACCTGCGTTGCGCCTTCTTCGGACAACTCTTTGAGACCTTTTTGCAGTTGTTTGGACTTGAGCGGGTCTTTTAAGCGTACGCGGCGAAACATCTCCGGCGCAAAGTGCGGAATCCCAGTGAAATGCAGTTTTTCACCCGACGTAAAAGTATCACCAATCTGAATCGTGCCATGATTATGCAGGCCAATGATATCACCGGGCCATGCTTCTTCCAGATGTGCGCGCTCACCCGCAAGGAACGTTAATGCATCCGCGATGCGTACTTCTTTGCCTACACGCACATGCTGCATCTTGAGGCCTTTCTCATATTTGCCCGAGCAAATACGCATAAATGCGATGCGGTCACGGTGTTTAGGGTCCATATTGGCCTGAATCTTAAACACAAAGCCGCTAAAGCCGGACTCGGTGGCATTGACCACACGCTGCACGGTCGGATGGTCTTTAGGCTTGGGTGCCCAATCCACAAATGCATCCAGCACCTGATCGACACCAAAGTTCCCCAAGGCCGTACCAAACAGCACCGGCGTCTGCTTGCCAGCCAAGAACAGATCCAGATCAAACGGATCACTTGCGACCTGAACCAGCTCCAAGGACTCCTCAAAGCGGGCAAACTCCTGCCCCATACGCTCGCGGATATCCGGATGGTCATAGCCTTCGCGGCTCTCGATCTCGGCGATCTCCGAACCATGACCCGGCTGATAGAGGTAAACCCGGTTTTGCGCCAGATGATAGACGCCCACGAAGTCACGGCCTTTGCCCAAAGGCCAAGTGATCGGCACGCACTTGATCTTCATCACCGTCTCGATCTCGTCGAGCAATTCCAGCGGCTCACGGATCTCGCGGTCGAGCTTGTTGACGAAGGAGATGATCGGTGTGTCGCGCATGCGGCAGACGTCCATCAGCTTGATGGTACGCTCTTCGACACCTTTGGCACCGTCAATGACCATCAGCGCCGAGTCGACAGCGGTCAGAGTGCGATAGGTATCTTCACTGAAGTCTTCGTGACCGGGGGTGTCGAGCAGATTGATGGTGTGATCGCGATAGGGGAACTGCATGACCGAGGTCGTGATCGAAATGCCGCGCTCTTTCTCCATCTCCATCCAGTCCGACGTCGCATGGCGGTCACTCTTGCGGCTCTTGACCGTACCTGCGACTGCGATGGCTTTGCCCCAGAGCAAGAGCTTTTCGGTGATCGTCGTCTTACCGGCGTCAGGGTGAGAGATGATGGCAAAGGTGCGGCGTACCCGTACCTGCTCTAAGATGTCGTCTGTCATGTCGCGTTCGATGTCCCGTGGTGTGCAACATATCAGCGCACACCAAATGCATGATTGCCCCGATCAAAGGGAAATACGGTGAAATTTAAAGCGCGAAGTATAGCAGAGTATGTCTCAGATGGATTACCGATAGGCGGAAGACCCGCGTAATCCCGTTGATTGCATTAACAGGCAGCCCTGCGTGAAGGAGGCTGGTTTCACAAGCGGTTGAGCAGCAAACTGCCTTCCGCGACATTGACGGAAGACAGCCATAAGGACACAAAGCTTATTGCTCTGATTTAAAATAGATCAGTACTGATGAAAGAAATCGCGTCCCAAAGCAAGGCAATGCGCCGCTTCATCGATATAGTCATGGTATCCCCCATAACTAGTAGGGGGCGTCCCGACGAATCCACCATTGCTGCCGCCACTGGATGCAGGCAACTGATTATTCTGCGAGAGGTATTCTGTATAGTTAAATCCGGTAGGACTGATGGTATTCGGATTACTCGGATTATAAGTAGGGACATATTGATTGTTGATTTGCCCGGCCATATAGGACTGAACATTGCTCGGCAGTCCATAGCTATAGAACTGCCCCAGCCCGCCTACACCATACTGCTGAGCAATCTGACCGTACCAGCCAAAAATCCCCGGCGGGATAATATTGCTATATGACATCGGGCTTGAGGCGTTGTAGGTCACCGGTGCCTGAGGATTATTATCCAGATCCAGTTGCGCCAGTTGCACGGACTTGCCCTGCGCTTGTGCCTGCGATTTGATCGCAGCCGCCATCGCCAGTTGCTCAATATAATTCACCCCATAATCCCGATCCCCGGTACATAAAAGGACAGGCATGGATGGCACATAGCCGCGCAGGTCATTTTTAATCAGATCATAGCGCAGCCCGATGGGTGAGGTCGTCGGTGGCAATGGATTGGCACCCGTACCCAGACCATCAGGATTGGTGCTCAATGCATCCTGCACATAGGCTGAGCGATACTGGTCATTGATCGAAAAATTTGAACTAAAGAACTGGTTAAAATACGTATAAGAGGGATTGACTGGATTTCTGGCCTGAAGATTAGGATACACAGACGTATTCGGACTGCTGTCAAATGGCGTAAAACCCGATGGACTAAAATCATAAGGATCCACCAAGGCCTGAATATAGCTCGGTGTATAGATATTCGCAGCGCCGATCGTGGGATCGTAGATATTCTGATACGCCGCCTCATAGTTGGGCAGGATATAGGAAAATGCTGTCTGAGTATTCCAAGTGAATCCTTCCATCGCCAAATCGATCAACGCCGACGGCGCATAAGGGCCAGACACTGTCACAGCAGCATTGACCGGCATACCGATGGTATCCATGGCTTTAAGACCCGCCATCACCCGATAGCCGCCCTCAGAGAATCCAGACAGATACAGTTTGCCATTATCGGACACCCCAGCATTGATCTTCGTCAGTGCCTGACGTCCGGCAGCGAGAGCATCGATCATCTCCTGACCGTTCTGTTTTGCCATGAAATAGGGGTTATATTGGGTGTATAGATCGCTGCTGCTCTGATAGATGCCAATACCGGATACGAAATTAGGCGCAATCACGATATATCCTTGACCAGAGGCAGACGTTGGATTTGGAGACGGCGGAAATGTCGGTGCCGAAGAATATAAATAGGCGATCAATGGCGTAAGCAAGGACTGACTGATATCGCCCGCACCAGCACCCTTGGCAAACTCAACAATAGGCAATGCGCCCGAACAGGCCGCATTGCCATTGGCGACCGGCACCATCAAGGCCGCTGTCGCATAGGCTAACCCACCACCTTCATCCAGCGTCTTGTACTCATAAGAGTAAACTGCCGTATCGCATGTCGACGTGCCATATTCGGTCTGGGTATATCCCGAAGACGACACCGTACTTCCCGTCGGTACGGTCGTGATCGAATCTAAATAGCTCTTTGTGATCGTAGCGGTCAGCACTGGCGTACCCACCAGTTGCCCGTTGGTCGTCGTTGATGTCGGGGGGATGATGCTGTAGGTCGGTGGCGTTGCTGCGGCCGGGAGGAGCGGAATCGAAGAACCTGCATTGCTGGATGCCGTCGGGTTACTGCCACCGCCACACCCTGCAAACAACGGTAAAACAAGACAAACTGGAAGCATTTTTTGTAGAGTTATCATCACTGATCCATCCTGTAAACATGTGTAGTCAAATCCCATTGGTGATCACCACCGTTATTCATCACGAATACGTACGGTGGATCACCACGACAGTGAAGAGCAACACACTGAGTCGATCAATGTTTAAACGCTTATTTCCCCATCCGAATTTGCCCTATCCCAAAGCGAGACACCCTCGACAGCACCTATCATCCCCGATGGATCGTTTTATTTTTCTGGATAATTAGAATGCGATCAGCACATCGCAATACAGTCCACAGTCACAGGCTTCAGATCAGGTTGCCAGATAGGCAGCAATGGGGCTTGTAGGTACCAGCCCCAACAGGTATAGTGGTGCAGCGATGGGACAGCCACGTTTAAATACAAAAATTCACAACAATAACATCAGGATAGATCATGCTTGATACCGTCATCGTGCTGATGAACGACCAGTACGCACAGCTCGAACGCCTTGTCACCAAAGAACTGCAAGCCCTACCACGCATCGGCGAGCGTATCGTTGTGGATAACGGCCACTTCGAGGTCATCATGGTCATCCACCAGCTCGACACCAAAGTCTGGACCTTGGGCGTCAAGCCGCTATCCGGTGTGCATGTGTCAGGGGCTCATCACGAGGGGCATTAACCCATCGCACGTCAATCACGACGAATGCTGGGTGTATTGCTCATCGCCTCTCAATGCAGCCAGCATCACCCACCCGATGCGTCTGGTCGCGTGCGCCTCAAGAGACGCAGAAACGCCTCATCTGCCATTTCCATGCGGTCTTCTTCACTCTACTCCCACTCCCCGGGATAGAATGACACATCCATGGTTGCGCCAAAGTCCGCGAGGATATCCGCAAAATCAATCGTAGTCGTCTTCCAAGGGATATGGGCAAAGACACCGACCCGTATCATGGGTTTTGCCTTACGAATGATGGCCTGCAGTCTAGATAAATGACTGGCCAACTGACGGATCTCATCGCACAGATCATCGGTATACATATAATCACGCGATCTCAAGACCGTCCAACACAGGTCTGTTTCACCTCGTCCATGACGTTGCTCCACCCAAATGCGTTCACGCTGGGCTATCTGTGTCCGCTCAGATTCCGACAGCGCAGCCTCATCCAGCAGACATAGCTCCACATCATAATAGGTAAAACTCATCAATCCGCTCATCATCAATCGTATGCCAGATCAACTTTAAATCATTGTTCATCGCCCCAAAACCAGCTGACAGCCTGTCATCACCGGATGCCATGAGCGGAATGTCTGAGGCACACTGACCCGTGTTGGCCGGATCAGACCCCGACTCCACTGACCATATACCCGCTCCGATACCTGATGCAACATCGCCATGCGGGTCGGCAGATCGCGCAGAATCACATCAATCCCCTGCACCGTTTCGCCCATATGGGTCACGATCTCATGATAGCCCTCCATACACCACGCCCGCACCGTCTCCGCCGTCACCTCCAGATGACACTGCAAAGCCAGATGGCGCCCCAGACTAAAGCCTTTATTGAGTGAATGCCGACCATACAGCAGGCGCGTCGCCCCGGTGGGCAGCGTGAAGGACTGATAATGCCAAAGGAAGGTCCGAATCTGCTCGCGCTCACCAAAGCAAGCACGGGCCTGAGGGTGATGCGTGACCGTCAGCTCCTCCCAGCCAATCTGCGGAGATGGATTGCTGATGACCTCTGCACCCAACGTCTTTGCCAGCAGTTGCCCGCCAAAACAGTGACCCAGCACCGGACAGTTCTGCCTTAAGGCATCCTGAATCACAGCCGCCTCCGCCCTGATCCATGACAGTGCATCATTGACACTGTGGTTACTGCCCAACACGACCAGTCCACTAAAGTCATGCGCATGCTGCGGTACCACATCCCCCAAAGCTGGATAAAACATCCGGTACGGAATCGCATATCGCTCCAGAAACATCTGCAGATAGCCCGGTCCCTGATTGGTCTCATGCTGAAAAATAGCCACAGGTTTCATCAATACTCACTAACGGATTGATCCGTAAAGAAGATGCCCTGATTCTAGGATTCTGACTGTAAATCCGGTGCAGAAAGTCCGTAGACCGGTATAAGAAAGTCGTAAAAATAAATGGAGAAAACCTGTGGATAAATTTGTATATGACGACCCGCAATGCTAGACTGGCCGCGCCTTTCAGGGCATTTCACAGGACGTGAACATCGAATCAGGAGGATGTCATGAATTACCGTTTACTGGTAGGCATTTTTGCGCTTACCTTATCATCTGTTACCTCATCTATCGCACTTGCCGACACCGGCAGCACATCCTCGGATCAGGCCTCATCCGCTGCAACGACGACAGACTCAGCAACTACACCCCAGACATCCGCATCCGGCTTTGCTGCCGGGCTTAAAGTCGGCACCGGCGGACTGGGTTTTGATCTTGGTTATACCTTTAATCCCTATTTCGGTGTGCGTGCCGGCTGGGGAGCCTTGAGTTTCTCCAAAAACCTGACTGAGTCAGGCTATGAGATTCATGGCAAATTCCGCATGAACGCCATCGACCTGCTGGCAGACTACCATCCATGGGGCGAGATGTTTCACCTTACCGCTGGACTCAATGTGCTCAACAACACCCACTACAGCGGCGACGCCGTGCGCGCGGGTAATGGCACCATCACCTTGAACGGACATCAATACGACTCCTCGACGCTGGCCTCGGCCTATGGCGAAGCCCAATGGTCTGGTGCCCGTCCCTATCTCGGCCTCGGCTGGGATAGCATGAATCGTCAGAGTGCGGGAGTATTCTTTACCTCGGACATCGGGGTGACCTATATCGGCTCGCCGAGCGTGAACATCACCACCAACTGTATCGCCAATAATCCCATGATCTGCAGCATGATCAATCAGGATGCTGCCGTACAGGAACAGAAAGTCAAAAGCAATCTGAACTCCTATCAATGGCTGCCCGTGGTCCAATTGGGTATCGGTTATCGCTTCTAAGACGATACAGCGCCCGACCTGTGGTATGTCGCAGGGTTCGCGGCGCTACTCAAGGTCTGGCGGCAGCACATGTCTGCCGCCAGATCGCAGCGTTCGGATGACCGTTCATCCGAAAAATGCACCGTTCATCCACAAATCCACCAATCTTACAAACTTCACGACGAACTGTCCGACAGTGTCGCGGTTGCAAGGAAGCCGACCTGCGTACTATCTGACCAAACAGTAAACGGAAGAGGACTATGAAAACTCTGGCACCGAGGCTGTCCTGTGTTGAGCGTGGCGATCCCAGCTCCAAAGGCACAACCAGTCGAGCCTGTGACAGCACCAGTAGCACACACGAGATCGATGAATCCAAGCTTAACGAGCGACGCGCCAAGCTACTTAAAATGGAGCAAGAGGCCGGACAACCGATCGACTGGATGCGCAAAATCCTGTTTTGACGCGAACGGGTTTGAATCATGCAGGTTCAAGCAAGTTTTTGTCGCGCAGCAAAGGCAGCACTGACGATGATCACTCCCCTATGGGCACACGACTTTGCGCAAGACTGGATCAGCGCATGGAATAGCCGCGATCTGGCGCGGGTACTGGCGCACTACGCCGATGATTTCAGCATGTCATCGCCTTTCATTCGCACCATTGCAGCAGAAGCGAGCGGCACTCTGACCGGCAAAGACGCCGTGCACGCCTATTGGGCGAGCGCACTGGCACGTATGCCTGCCCTACACTTTGAACTCATCTCCTGCCTGATCGGCACAGACTCTCTCATCCTTTATTATCAGAGCACGAACGGTCTGTGTGCTGAATGGCTGCGACTCAATGATGCAGGATTAGTGATTGAAGCTGCCGCGCACTATGCCTCTGCTTTGCCCCCGATGGACTGATCAGCAAAGGCCTGACTGCAATGTCTTCTGCATAAAATAACGCGTATAGCCCGGCGGAAAGTCCGCAAGCTCGCCAAAACAGCGATAGCCCAGCCGCTCATAAAAGCCCCTCGCCTGAAACTCAAAGGTATCGAGCCACGCCGCATGACAGCCGCGCACACGTGCCTCACTTTCGGCCATCCCGAGTATCTGACGACCCAGCCCCTGCCCCCGTAAGTTTTCCGGCACGACCAGTAACTGGGTAAACAGCCAGCTATAACCTGTTCTCCCCCACAGCACACCGATGACCTGCCCATCCGTATCCCGGATCAGCACCACCAGCGGACGGGCCAGACTAGGGCCCGCCTGACGGGTATTAAAGTCCGCAAGCGGCATCAGGATAGCGGCTTCCATCTCATGGGTCGCCTGATCTGTCAACTCCAGTCGATACCTATCATCATTCATCATGGACTCCGCCGTGTCTCATTTACGTTCGGCATCAGTCGCATGGGGATCAACCTTAAGCTTGCTGCGGCCTTTGCTGACCGGCCACTTCATGATAAAGCGCGCACCACCCAAGTCCGGGCTCTGATCCACCGCCACCGTACCGCCAAACCAGAAGGCAATCTTGGCGACAATCGACAATCCAAGACCATAGCCGCCCGAGGCACGCGTGCGACTATCATCCAGCCGGGCAAAGGGCTGGAAGACCTTCTCGCGGTCCTTCTCAGGAATCCCCGCACCATCATCTTCCACCGAAATAAAAGCCAGACGCTTGTCGCCTTTACCCTCAACCCCGGCGCTGATGCGGATACGCGAGTTAGCGTAGCGCATGGCATTACCGGCAAAATTCTGGATCACGCGATGCAGATAACGATGATCGGCAATCGCCTCCAGATCATGATCCGGCTCAAACACCTCAATCTGGGTTGATTTACCCAGCGCCCGGGTCTCATCCCCCACCTGCCTGACGATCTGATACAGGGCGATTGGCTCCAGCGTCAGTGATGGGGTGCCCTGCTCCAGCGTCGCATAGGTCAGGATCTCATCGATGAGCTTGTTCAGTTCCTCAATGTCCTTGTCGATCTTCTCCTGCTGCTCCCAGCGCGACTCGACATCATCGGTATCCGCCAGCATATCGACGCCAAAGCGAATGCGTGCCACCGGCGTGCGCAACTCATGCGACACCGCCCGCGTCAGCTCGCGCTGCGCTTCGATCAGGCGCTGGATATGCTCAGTCATGTTGTTAAAGGTCATCGCCAGATGGCTCATCTCATCCTGACCGATCACCGGTACACGCGCACTAAAGTCACCGCCGCGCACCTGACTCACCCCGCGCTGCACCATGCGCACCTTGCGATCCAAGGGCCAGATCAGCGCATAGACGCCGAGCAGAATCATCACGAGGCTAAACAGTGTCACCAGTGCCACGAGGCGAAACGGCAAGCGGTTAAACAGATCAATCGGCCCGATCTCGAGGATCTGCTGCCCGCCATTGATGGTGTTGATCGGTCCCAAAATGCGCAAAGTGGGATTGCGCCCCGTACCGGCATCGCGGTAGACCGGCACCACTTCTTTACGGCGCAGACGCTCGCGCTGGTCATCGTCCAGACTGACATCGTTAAAGTCACGCAGGGACAGCTTGAAGGGCAAATGCGGATTCAGCTCATCCAGCCGCGCCTGCTCCCGACCCCGATAGTGATTCAGATCGTCCAGCAGGAAGACACCCAGCGCACGCAACTGCTGCTCGCTCACACGGTCTACCCGCGCCAGCAGGAGTTCTTTGTGTCCGGGGATCTTGGTATAGACTTCGGCATAGGCTTCGCTGGCCTGCCCCACGACGGCCGACATGGCCGGATGGAAGCGCACCACGGATTTATCGGCGTCGAGCTGCTGGGTTTCGTGGCGATCAAACTGCACTTGACCCGCATCCACCACCGAGAGCGGCTGATTGAGCAGGAGAGACGCCTCATCCAGCCAGCCCTGCACCGCCTCACGATCAGGCTGATATGCCAGCCCCTGCACCACGATATAAAAAGCCCCCGAGGCCATGGTTTCGCGGTATTTATCGATGCGGTAAGAGTTGACTTCATTGACGAGCAGGTACGCAAGCAAGCCGACCAGTGCACAGACCAGCAACAGACCTGCATAGATTTTCAGAAAAATACTGTAGCGTAATTTATCCATACTCTGCATCACACGACACCCATCACCGTACCGAGCCACGATTCACTTGGCATCGTCTTTAAAACCCGGCTGACTCAGCTTTGTGTTTTAAAAATTAAAAAGTTTAAAAATCTGTTTTCAAGCACCCGCTTTCAAAATCGCGTTTAAAAAAGCCCGGCGATCAAAGCACAGCATACCAAAACCGCATCATGGCATCTTGGGAAAAAATAACCAACAGACCTGATCAGCTTAGACACTCAATTCTGACCAAAAGGGTAACAAAAACCGCAAAATTGTTGTAAAACAATCCTTAAAAGCATGCAAGTACCCCCTAAAAACAACAAAGACAGGCGATGCCTGTCTTTGCCGAGGTCAGAGCCATGCAGGAATTAACCTGCGATAGACTCTTTGACGAACAGATAGCCCTTGGAGCGGACTGTCTTGATACGCTTAGGGTTCTCGGGATCATCACCGATCTTTGGACGGATACGCGAGATACGCACGTCGATCGAGCGGTCCTGACCGTCGTACTCGATGCCGCGCAGACGCTCAAAGATATCCTCACGCGACAGGATACGACCGGCATTGGATGCCAAAAGCCACAGCAGGTCATATTCGGCACTGGTAAAATCCACCGGCTCACCCGCCAAGGTCACCGAACGACCACCGTTGTCGATCACGAGATCGTCAAACTCAAGACGTTGTGCGACATCTTCTTCGACCACTTTATCAGTACGGCGCAGCAGAGCGCGAATACGAGCCAAGAGCACACGTGGCTGTACAGGTTTGGCAACATAGTCATCGGCACCCATCTCAAGGCCCAGTACCTGATCCATATCATCGGTACGTGCGGTCAGCATCAGAATCGGATGATTATAGTGTGGACGCACTTCACGGCAGACCGTCAGACCATCGGCACCCGGCAGCATCACGTCCAGCACCACCAGATCAGGCTGCTCAGACACGATACGGCGGATAGCGCGATGACCATCGGTTTCAACGCCGACTTCAAGGCCGTTACGGATCAGATAATCCTGCGTCAGCGTCGCCAGACGTTCGTCATCTTCTACAATCAGAATACGCGGCAGCTTTTCTTCTTGCGTCATTACAGTTCTCCAAACCTCATTTAAAGTCGGCCTAGCAGTAGCCGACGCTTTACCCCAATTCCCGCGATGCGACTCATGTGGCGCCCTGTCTTGCTATAGGCACCATCCCATCAAATACAACACGCGGTCTAGTGAAAAAAATCTTACGCACATCCTGCGTCTTGTCGGACACGCTATGTAACTGAGCTCATCATGCAGCAATCCAGCGCCGTTTACAATGTAACTGAAAGTCCTTTTCACGAAACTGCTACAGCCAGCTTACGCCAGACCAGCATTTCCCCCTTGGTTTGTTACACTGTATTTAACAATAGATTCACTGCGTTAACTCGTTTACAATTCGCGCCCCAAATCAGGCCCATGCCAGATGGCAATTCATTGGGCGCGGTACTTGTCAAAAAAAATTCATATTTTGAAACCAACACGCATAAAAACTTTCCCACAATGTTTTGCACAGGCTAACTCGCTGTCTGCAGGCAGATAAATGCAGTTATCCACAATAGCGCCGTGATCCACCTCACACAAAAACAGACTTGCAGTCCGACAAAAAAAACCGTATCTTGTGTTTTATGAAGGGTACACACACTACAAGTTGTGATTTGCACCACAAACGACCAGATGCCATATGACAGTGCATAGGCGCGTTTTAAAGATCAGGATGACACGCGGCGACCGTCTCATGCTGATCGCAACCACGATTCGTATTGAACACCCAGTCCCCCGCAGGACGCCGTACGACATACACAATAAGGGCGAAAGACACGCCGTCTGAATGTCAGCCCGATAAATTGACTGTTTTAGTATTTTTGCAAGATTTGGCCAGGAGTTTCACATGAACATCGCCAGCAATACGGCACTCGACTCGACCAGTGCGACCGTCCCCGGTCAATTGCGCGTGATCAAACGCGGCGGCACGGTTGCGCCGTTTGATGCCGAAAAGATCAGCATCGCCATCACCAAAGCCTTTCTGGCGGTCGAAGGCAAAGAAGCCGTCGGATCGAGCCGGGTGTTTGAGCGTGTGCAGCAACTGACCGACATGGTCATGGGCACTTTCAAGCGTCGCCTGCCCTCGGGCGGCACCGTGCATATCGAAGAGATTCAGGATCAGGTCGAGCTGGCGCTCATGCGCACTGGCGAGCATAAAGTCGCCCGCGACTATGTAATCTACCGCGAGCAACGCGCCCGTATCCGCGATGCGATGAAACCGAACCCACACCCAACCTTAAGCGTGCTCGACGAGCAAGGCCAGCGCAAGCCGCTCGACCTCGCCTATCTGTCGCGCACCATGCAGGCCGCTGCTGAAGGTCTGGCGGGTATTGATGTACAAGCCGTGGTCGATGAAACCGTCAAGAACCTCTACGACGGCGTGAGCGAAGACGATGTCGCCACCACCATGATTCTGGCGACCCGTACCCGTATCGAGTCCGAGCCCAACTACACCTATGTCACGGCCCGTCTCTTGCAGAACAACCTCTTAAAAGAAAGCCTGACCTTCCTCGGTCTGCCAGTCACCACCCCAGAGCAGGATGCCTTCAGCACCTATCTGACCCGTGCGGTAGAGCTGGAACTGGTCGATCCAGAGCTCCTCACCTTTGATCTGGGCGTGTTGCAAGCGGCCATCAAGCCCGAGCGCAGCGGTCAGTTCACCTACCTCGGCCTGCAGACACTGTACGACCGCTATTTCCTGCATCATCAGGAAGTACGCTTCGAGCTGCCGCAACTGTTCTTCATGCGCGTCGCCATGGGCCTGTCGCTGCAGGAAGCGCATCGCGAGACCCGCGCCATCGAGTTCTATGACCTGCTGTCCAGCTTTGACTATATGGCCTCGACCCCGACGCTGTTCAACGCGGGTACTCTGCGCTCGCAGCTCTCCTCCTGCTACCTGACCACCGTGCCCGATGACCTGTTCGGCATCTATGGTGCGATTCAGGACAACGCCATGCTGTCGAAATGGGCCGGTGGCCTCGGTAACGACTGGACGCCAGTACGTGCGCTGAATGCCTATATCAAAGGCACCAACGGCAAATCGCAAGGTGTCGTGCCCTTCCTGAAAGTCGCCAACGATACCGCTGTGGCAGTCAACCAAGGCGGCAAACGCAAAGGCGCGGTCTGTGCCTACCTTGAGACCTGGCATCTGGACATCGAAGAGTTCCTCGAGCTGCGCAAGAACACCGGTGACGACCGCCGCCGTACCCACGACATGAATACCGCCAACTGGGTGCCTGACTTATTTATGCAGCGCGTGATCGAAGACGGCGAATGGACCATGTTCTCCCCGTCCGACGTGCCGGATCTGCACGATCTGACTGGCCTTGCCTTTGCCAAGCGCTATGCCGAATACGAGCAGATGTGTCTGGATGGCAGCATGCGCCTCTTTAAGAAGATCAAAGCGCAAGACCTGTGGCGCAAGATGCTGTCCATGCTGTTTGAAACCGGTCATCCATGGATCACCTTTAAAGACGTCTGTAACCTGCGTTCGCCGCAGCAGCACGTCGGTGTGGTGCACTCGTCCAACCTGTGTACCGAGATCACCCTCAATACCAGCGCCGAAGAAATCGCCGTATGTAATCTGGGCTCGATCAACCTCGTCCAGCACATCGTGGATGGTGCGCTTGACCACGCCAAACTCGAACGCACCATCAAGACCGCCGTGCGCATGCTCGACAACGTGATCGACATCAACTACTACGCCGTGCCGCAGGCCAAGACCTCCAACCTCCGCCACCGTCCGGTCGGCCTTGGCATCATGGGTTTTCAGGATGCCCTGTATGAGCTGGGTCTGGCCTATGGTTCCGACGCTGCGGTCGCCTTCGCCGACACCTCGATGGAAGCGGTCAGCTACTATGCCATCCGTACCTCAAGCGATCTCGCGCTGGAGCGCGGTGCCTACAGCACCTTTAAAGGCTCGCTGTGGGATCAAGGCATCCTGCCGATTGACTCGCTCGACATCGTCGCCAAGACACGTCCGGACCGCATGTTTGAAGTGGACCGCAGCCAGACCCTCGACTGGACTGCTCTGCGTGCCAAGGTACAACGCGACGGCATGCGCAACAGCAACGTCATGGCCATCGCCCCGACCGCGACCATCTCCAACATCTGTGGGGTTGCGCAGTCGATCGAGCCGACCTATCAGAATCTGTATGTGAAGTCGAACCTGTCGGGCGAATTCACCGTGATCAACCCCTACCTCGTCCGCGCCCTCAAAGCACGCAACCTGTGGGATGTGGTCATGGTCAACGACCTCAAGCATTTCGAAGGCTCCGTGCAGCAGATCGGCCGTATCCCGGACGACCTCAAGGCACTGTTTGCCACAGCCTTTGAAGTCGAGCCCCGCTGGATCGTCGATGCCGCGAGCCGCCGTCAGAAGTGGATCGATCAGGCGCAGTCGCTCAACATCTATATCGCCGGGGCTTCGGGCAAAAAACTCGATACCACCTACAAAATGGCATGGCTGCGTGGCCTTAAGACCACCTATTACCTGCGTGCATTGGGTGCGACTTCGACCGAAAAATCGACGATTACCACTGGAGCCCTGAACGCCGTCAGCGCCAAAACTCCGACTCTGGTCGCGCCAGTCGCAGCTCCGCAAGCCACCGCGAGCAGTGCTACTCCGGCTGCGCCTAAAGCCGAGCTGGATGAGGCCTTTAGTCAGGCTGCGCCCGTACCGCTGGCCTGCTCGATTGACAATCCCGATTGTGAGGCGTGTCAATAAGTTAACAATTTTGTTGCGTTTTGCTCTTCACCCTCTGGCGAATCTCTGGTATCTATATGAGAGATTCGCGCAATGTCTGACCAGAACAGGCCGTTTATTTTTCAGCCAGTTTCGGACAGACGGTGCAGTGCAGCGACTTAATGTCATACAGCCTTCAGCTGTACATGTTATAGTCGTTTTGCATAGTGTGTCACAGATTGTTAGGCTGTCTGATTGATGAAGGTACCATCAGGGACGATAGGCCGTCCTCTCATCAGATATCACCAGACTAGCACAGGCCCTTAAACGGAGTGAGGTAGCGACAATGAACACGAAAACCGCAAAGAAAGAGTTTATTGATGCGATTCGCGACAAAAAGCAAGTTAAAGTGATTTATTACTCGCAAGAGCAAAAACGCTTTCTGGTAAAAGTCTGCGCACCGGTCGATTACGGCATGGAAGCAGGTCTGGACACCGCTGAAGAGCGTCTGCACTTTGTTGAATTGAATGAGCGTCAGGAAGGCCAAGGTAGCACCTTGAGCCTGCGTGCCGACCAGGTTCGTGGTCTGGACGTACTGGACGACTTCTTCGATCCAACTGAGCTTACCGCAGATCGCAGCAGCGTATCCGGCCGCACCTACTCCTGATTGAGCCTCGCCCGGGATCACTCCTGATCCCCTCAGGCGGAGCATAGAGCATGTAGCCATGCTTTGTCAGGACATGCTTTCTTAAGGATAAGCTCCGCCCTCGCCTCCAGACTTTCCGGCCTTAAGCGCTAGTTCTAGCGGGTATTTAATTTAGATTCTAGATTCAACTGCTGAATCTAAATCTAAATTCATCTCATGACATAAATCACTGGCCTGCAGGTTGCACTGACGCAATCGGCATAGTTCTTTGCTGTCTATACGCATCAAAATGCATGCCATATATCAGGCCCGGCAAAGCCGCAAGCCCAAAAATGCAATAAAACACGCCGTACCGTAAAACCGAAATCCCGTAACACCCATACGCATAACGAGGACCACCCCATGTCATCTATTCTCAGCTGGGACGACTTTAATGATGAAGAAGAAGCTTCGGTTGCAGTCGCCACTTTACCGAAACCCGCAAACCCGACGAAACCTGCGAGCGAACCTGTCGCGCCGCAGGCACAGCCAACACCGCGTGTGGCTGCTGTTTCATCCGATCCAGCCCCAGCTCTCCCTGCTGACGCCAGTGCCGTTGAGCGTGCACAACATTCCGTCGAACACCTAGACGTCGCCGCCGGTCTTGAAGAGCTGGAAATGGGTGCGCATCGCATCGAAGTCGATGACAAACGCATGATCAACTGCCGCGCCGACTTGAACCAGCTCGTCCCCTTCAAATACGAATGGGCGTGGCAAAAATACCTCGATGGCTGTGCCAACCACTGGATGCCGCAAGAAGTCAACATGACTGCCGACATCTCGCTGTGGAAGTCCGAAAACGGCCTGACGCCCGATGAACGCACCATCGTCATGCGCTCACTGGGTTTCTTCTCCACCGCCGACTCGCTGGTTGCAAACAACCTCGTGCTGGCCCTGTACCGTCACATCACCAATCCCGAATGCCGCCAGTACATCCTGCGTCAGGCGTTCGAAGAAGCCATCCACACCCATGCCTACCAGTACTGCATCCAGTCACTGGGCATGGATGAAGGTGAGGTCTTCAATATGTACCGCGAGATCCCGAGCGTCGCCAAGAAAGCCTCGTGGGCACTCAAATACACGCAGAACCTCAGCAATCCAGCCTTCCATACCGGCACGCCTGAGAGCGATCAGCAACTGCTGCGCAACCTGATTGCCTTCTACTGCGTGCTGGAAGGCATGTTCTTCTACTGTGGCTTCACCCAGATCCTGTCCATGGGTCGTCGTCAGAAGATGACCGGCGTCGCCGAGCAGTTCCAGTACATCCTGCGTGACGAATCCATGCACCTGAACTTCGGCATCGACGTGATCAACCAAATCAAGATCGAAAATCCGCAACTGTGGACCCCGGCCTTCCAGCAGGAAGTTATTCAGATGATCCTTGAAGGTGCCACCATCGAAATCGAGTATGCGCGTGACACCATGCCGCGTGGCGTACTGGGCATGAATGCCGCCATGATGGAAGAGTATCTGAAGTTCATCGCCAACCGTCGCCTGACCCAGCTTGGCCTGCCCGAGCAGTACGCCGGTGTCAGCAATCCATTCAGCTGGATGTCCGAGATGATGGACCTTCGTAAAGAGAAGAATTTCTTTGAGACGCGTGTCACTGAATATCAGACCGGTGGTGCGCTCAGTTGGTAAGGTGACCCGTCGTTGCGTCAGACGACACGTATGTTGTCATAAACGACACATAACGTGTCATGCGACGACACATAAGTTGTCATAGGTCACGACACAAAAGCTGTCATGCAATGCATGGCAGCTTTTTTTATTTGCGAAAATTTGATATCTCGGCTTTTAGTAGGCCTGTTGTAATTACACTGATTTCAGCATGGTCTAGGTGGGATTTTTTAGGAAGGGAGATGGTTGACGGGGTGATGGGATAGAGGGTGTCGGATATAAGAAAGCCCCGCATTGCGCGAGGCTCTCTAAGATCAGAGTCTAAGACAAACAAGTTCACGCCCCTAATAAAAGAACGATATCTCACCCGTCTCCAGAAACTCGACAAAGGCTCTGCGGACTACATTAAAGTCCTTAATCACAGACTGAACGGGATACATGCTGCCATTGAAGACTGCAAGACCTTTACCCCCACACTCTTTAGCGAGTGCATTGTTTTCTTCATCCGTATTAGTATCTGGGATCCAAACATCATAGTCATTATTCTCATAATAACTCATATGCAGTAGGTACTTAACGCCATCACCTCTAACGATTAATTCTCTCGGCCCATCCACATCAGGCTCCGGTGTGATAATAAGACTCGCATCACCACGTTTCCTTTCAATCAAATTAAGATAATGGAGCATCTCATCCTTATCAGGATTCAAAATATTGGGAAAAAGAAAAACGTCACCAGCAACTACTGTTCCTGTACCACCTTCAAATAACATACCTAACTTACTCAATTTCTTTTATCCTCCTCTCCAGAAATTTGTATCAACTTCTCCGTTTTCTTATCCCATCGATAAGTACGCAGAACACCCTTCTCATCCTGTGAATGTATCGTCAGTGATTTTAGCCCGGCTTTCTTTGCAGCCTCAGGGGCAGCACTTTTACAATGAGTACAGACATTTTCGCCTTTGACAAACATTACCATATCTCTATTTTTAGTACGCCCTGCTTTGTAGGCCTGTTGAATTGCTCCGACTTCAGCATGTGCATCCCACATTGTTCCATTTGGAATTTCGGAGCCCTTTTTACCTTTGAGAATCCTACGATTCTGTATCTCTTGTTTTTCCGCCACCTTTTCTGCCGCAAGCGTAGGTATATCTTTCCGAGAATATTTTAGCGGCCTTGCCTTTGGGTTCGTATCAACAAAAACATGATTTCCGACACGCGCATGAGAACTCACCTTGAATTCTTCCCAACGAGTACCACGCTGACGAAGCCGTCGATGCGTATCCTCGTCAATCTCGCGCAGCTTCTCCTCCGAAGGCTGCTTATATCCTGAGATCGGTTGATATTTTTTATCATGCTTGCCTGAACCACCAGTATCGGATTCTGACTCAGGTGCTTTCTTGGCAGTCTGCGACTTGGCTGACTTAGGCTCCCCCTTCTCAGCAAATGGTTGAGGTGACTTACCCGCCTGAGGCGGCTTCGGCGCAGCATGCTGAGCAGACATATATACCGGCTTGGGCTCGGCATGAGACTCCACTGACTGAGCAACTTTCTTCGCTTCTTTAGTCTCAGTTTGGGCAGTTTTCGCCGCCGTCATCTCCACCTTGGTCGCCGATGGTGCACCCGGTACGAAACGCTTGACCAGCAGCCCCGCCAGATCCCCGATCAGCGCATCCCGATGCTCGCGGAAAAACTCCGGATCAGACTGACCACTCACTAGCGCCGCGGCACCACCACCCAAGACCTCACCGGTATTCTTGAGGATATCCACATAGGGATTCGACCAAAAGCGCTCCTTCTCATGATCAATCAGCATATCTACCAGATGTCTCGCCAGCGAATGCGCTTTCGCAGGCGTATCCGGCACGCCTTTAGACTGATTGGAACTCTGGGCGGATTCACCATTGCCCTTAAGGGTAAACTGACCATTCGACTTACGTGGATGATCCTCTTCAACAAACTCCGCATCCTGTCCCATCTGCGGCTGTCCCACAGGCAACGCCCCATCCAGCCCCTGATAACCCGAATTCGGATCACCCACCAGCCGCATCCGTTCTTCGGCTGCCGAAATCACCCCGCCATGGATTAACACCTGCGCCGTATCCGCATCACTCTTACGGACCCGTGCCAATGCCTCTCCATCCAGCTCATACAGCGGCTCATAGTCAAAGGTGATGTTGCTATCGATCTCACCAAACAGATCGAGCTGGATCACCTTGAGGATGATTTCCAGTGGATCGGTGAATAAGGCTTCCTGCATCGCATGCACATAGTCGTAGAAGACGCGGATTTCACTGTCACTGCTCGAGTTCAAGCCACTCGGCGTAATCCCTAAGAGCTTGATCAAGGGAATATGACACGGCGCCGCCATC
>Ga0164294_10000345_pt1 | contig 43426 bp, 40 predicted proteins | sample GEODES005metaG_FD_111479 | JGI IMG/M metagenome (GOLD analysis project Ga0164294, IMG submission 111479) | Oligotrophic lake water microbial communities from Sparkling Lake, Wisconsin, USA - GEODES005 metaG | ecosystem: Environmental > Aquatic > Freshwater > Lake | place: USA: Sparkling Lake... | reverse complement strand
CCTGTAATCCTTTGGAGCGATTCTCCAAGTGTCAACCCGCGGGTTGCGGCTAGTTCCTTTCCTTTCAACTCCCCTGTCATGCCTTCAGGACGCACAGTTGCAGTCCCCACAACAACTACCTCTTTCAAAAGGTTTTCTGCATGCGAGAGCTGAAATGTTTTGTCTAAGTCTTCTTTCAGGTGAAAATGAAAATCAAGGGTTTGGCAATCAGCGTGGGTGATGCGCAAGGTATAATCTCCGGGACAAATTCCTGACAGCACATATTTCCCTTCATTGTCGGTGAGGATGGTCTTTTTCAATTCTACCAAGGTTACCGTGGCACCAGCTAATGCAGAGCGGGTGTCTGCATCGTTGACTGTTCCTCGCACTGTCAATATACATTGCCCATGAGCGAATGCAGAAAATAAAAGGAAGAATGATATGGCAGCCAAAAGCCTCATGGATTCAATTGAAAACCAAAGCTAATGAAAATTTAAATATTTGCAACAATATTGCAAATATTTAGAACCTTTCGATAATTCCTGCAACGCCTTGTCCGCCCCCAACACATGCAGACACCATACCGTAGCGCTTATTGAGTCTATTTAAATCACCCAACAATTGAACAGTTAATTTAGCGCCTGTGCAACCAAGTGGATGTCCTAGGGCAATAGCTCCTCCGTTAATATTGACTTTTGAAGTATCCAAGCCAAGTTCTTTGATAACGGCAAGTGACTGAGAAGCAAATGCTTCATTGAGTTCAATGAGATCAATGTCGCTCAAACTCATTGAAGCTAATTTCAATACTTTGGGAATTGCAAGCACTGGACCGATGCCCATAACGCGGGGATTCACACCAGCCACTGCGCAATGTACGAGCCTGCCAATGGGAGTTAATCCAAGTTCCTTCACCATCGATTCACTCATCACAATCACGAAAGCTGCACCATCACTGGTTTGTGAGGCATTACCGGCTGTAACTGTGCCATTTACTGCAAATGCCGGTTTTAATTTTGCGAGTCCTTCTAAACTTGTATCAGCACGAACACCTTCATCGGTATTCATCACATAAGACCTTTTTTGTTTCTTCCCTTTTTCATCCAGATACACTTCATTAACGGTAATTGGAACAATCCCATTTTTGAAATGTCCGTTTTGAATGGCGAACAATGCTTTTTGGTGCGACGCAAAAGAAAAAGCATCTTGTTCTTCTCTGCTTATTTTATAATCCTGAGAAACTGCTTCTGCTGTCAACCCCATGTTCAAATAATAATCTGGCTCGTCAGTAGCGATGTTATAAGAAGGCACTGTTTTCCAACCTGAAGCGGGCACAAAGCTCATGCTTTCTGTACCACCAGCGATGATACAATCAGCCATTCCAGCCCTAATTTTTGCGGTTGCGATGGCGATGGTTTCAAGTCCGGATGCGCAGTACCTATTTACAGTGATTCCAGGCGCTTGGTGTCCAAGTGCCCTTGCCGCGATAATCCTACCGACTTGAAGTCCTTGCTCAGCCTCAGGTACAGCGTTTCCAACAATCACATCATCAACCCTGGTTTTGTCGAGCTGAGGAATGGTTTTCATCAATTCCTGAATCACTTCAATGGCCAAGTCATCCGGTCTTGTAAACCTAAATCCACCTTTTTTTGCTTTTCCAACGGCTGTTCTTAAACCTGCTACGATATAAGCTTCTTGCATAAAATTATTTTTGAGCGTGACCAAATTTACGGAAATAAAACGATGTCATTGACCAGCATTGATTAAACTCAAAAGGAGTTGACTTATCGCATAATATGAACCAGATACACTTTAGGTTAAAGATATCTCGAAGGTATTCATTCAATTATTTTTGCAATCTCATTACAATAAAAAAAAGCGGCCCTTCAGCCGCCTTAATAAACCTTAAAAATCATGACCTCATTGCCTAGAAAGGCATTTATTCTATCATGAATTAGTTTTTCTTGGTGATAATCTCTATAACACCGTTTTTACCTTTTTCACCATAAAGCTTAGCAGCAGTTTCACCTTTAAGAACATTAATTGATTTGATAGTATTGGCATCAATATCTTTAATATTTCCCGATTTCATCTCTTTTCCGTCAACAATATAAAGCACATCTTTTGGCACCTCAGTTTTCTCTTCATGCTTTTGAACAAAGGTGATCGTTTTTTTACCGTCTTTATCAGTTGTTGTAACAGTTAATATTTTAGGATCTTTTTTAGCTTCTTCTACAACCTTATCATCAGTGGTCCGAAACGTGATGGTACTCACATTCGTATTTGTATTAGAGCTTGTAACGGTTTTAACTGCTGACGTATCAACTGAAATATTAATGTTGCTGACGTTTCCATTGATGGGAACAGCAACATTGGCCTTTCCATCAAACATAACTGAATCCACTTTAATGGTTACAATCTTTTTCCCATCAGCAGAAGTTGCTTCAGTCCAGGTCATTACATTCTTGTTTTTACCTGTAACATTAACTCCCTCTTCAGTGCCCCGGATATCAATCGTTTTAATGCTGGATGGATCAATTTTATCTAAATCAGCAGGTGAGATTTCTCTTCCATTGACTAAGATCCTTGAAACTCCCGGTTTTCCTGGTTCAAGGGGAGGCAATGGTGGCAATGGTGGCATTGGTGGCATTGAATTCCCATCACCTATAACAACAAATTCAGACTTTGATGAACTATCTGCAGAAATAAACATCACCTTTTTTGACATATCCAAAGGATATCCCTGCATTTTAATCACCTTATTTGCTGGCCCAGCTAATTCACTTAAAGGCACTTTAAACAATTCTTTTTTTGACTTGATATCTTTAAATGAAGCCATATCTCCATCAATATCAATCCGAAAACTTCCTTTGATTTTCCCTGTTTTTGGATCGCGGTACTGCGCAGGAACGGTATCACGCATGCGTGCTGAAATGGCTACATGATCCATCTGACTGTTCGGAATATCCGACAATGAATCTTTGATTGTAAATGATAAAAGTACCAAAACTCCAATGGCTACAGGCAGAATCAACAAGCGTCTGGCGTAGCTGTAACTGACTTTTTTAGATGATGTCAACATAATAATGCGTCTTTTGATTGATGAATAAAAAAATGATTGTCCCACTGATAAACTATTTGAATGATAATGTGCTTTTAATAACATTTCTGCCAACACTGCGGCATCGTCTCCTGCTACCGCTGCTTCATCTGCTATGAATTCATGCACCACTTCCAATTCTTTTCTGATGAGCCAGAAAAATGGATTCATCCAAAACAAATTGGTAGTAAGTGTAACAAAAACCTTGTCGTAAGAATGAAACTGTTCAATATGAGTTAACTCATGTTTCAGCATGCGTTGCCCCGTCTCGTCATGAACAGGAAGATCACTCCTCCAAAATAAATTTCTAAAAAATGAAAAGGGAGCTTCCTCCAATGCTGTTTCAATAAAATCGAAACGCTCCATCGCAATAACTTTTGCTCTTGATTTAAGCAAGTATATTTTTAAAACACCCACTCCAAACAGAATAACAAGCGTTGCGGAAACCAATGAAAGTGACAATACAAGGATTTGATCCCATGTTAGCCCTTCTTTTTCTGGAGTGATTCCCTCAGATTGATAAATGAATTGTACAACCTGTTGAACAGGCGCTGATTCAGGTGGTGATAATATGAACCATTCTAAATCAAGCAATGGCAAAGCCAAACTCAACAGGACTGAAGCCACCAAGTAAAAGCGGTTGTAAAAATGAAACCTTGTGTTGCGTAAACCAATCCAGTAATATCCGAGCAAAATACCTGAAACAAGAATTGCCTTGAGGATGTAAATGAATAGAAATTGCATGATATTATTTTTTCTTTTTGATCTGCTTTAATAAAAGTTCAAGGTCTTCTACTGAGAGCTTTTTCTTGTCAACCAAGAACGAAACCACTTCCTTGTATGAGCCTTTGAAATATCCCTTTGTAATTCCTGCAATAGATCCCGACGTATACTCATCTCTGGAAAGCAACGGATGGTAAAAATTGTAACGGATCGGTGTCTTGATTCCTACCACTTCCTTTTCTACAAGAATTTTCAAGAGCGTAGCCACGGTGTTGTGATGAGGCTTCGGTTCGGGCATCGCATCAACAATGTCTTTCAAATATCCACCCTCATCTAGCTTCCACAACGCCTGCATAATTTGCTCTTCAGCGCGTGTCAATGTCTTATTCATAACTAAATATTTAGTCTAAACTAAAACTAATATTTTAGTTATCAAAATTTATTTTTTAAAAACTAGAAAAACTAGAAACTGCGCGTTACTAAATTATTTGTCATAAGTATTATAACTTCGCCACCATGTATTCCTTGATCAGAAATATTCTTTTTCTTTTTGAAGCTGAAAAAGCCCACTACATTTCCATGAACATGCTAAAAATGGTATGTTCTGTCAACGTATTTAAAAAAATAGTAAGGTCTCTTTTCTCCTTAAATCATCCATCTCTGAACAGAAACTTATTTAGATTACACTTCAAGAACCCGATTGGTTTAGGAGCAGGATTTGATAAAAACGCTTCCTATTTGCGCGAATTGGAAACCTTAGGATTTGGGTTTGTTGAAATTGGCACTGTTACCCCACTTCCGCAAGAAGGGAATGAAAAACCAAGGTTGTTCAGATTACCCGAAGACAAAGCGCTGATCAACAGAATGGGGTTCAACAATGAAGGTGTTAAAGCGATCAAATCAAGGCTTGAAGAATGGAAAATAAAAAATGAAGCAATTCCCAATGGCAAAAGGATGATCATTGGAGGCAATATCGGCAAGAATAAAAACACCCCTAACGAAGAAGCTTGGAAGGACTATGAAATTTGCTTCACAGAACTGTTTGATGTAGTGGATTATTTTGTTGTGAATGTGAGCTCCCCCAATACGCCTGGATTGAGGGCGCTGCAAGACAAAGATGCCTTAACAAACATCCTTCAACGCCTACAAAACCTTAATAACTTACAACCAAACAGAAAACCACTTCTCCTGAAAATAGCTCCAGATCTTACGACTGAACAACTTCAGGATATTGCAGAAATATCTTCAACAGTAAAACTGGATGGAATTGTTTCAAGCAATACAACCATTTCAAGAGAAAACCTGTCTAACCCTTCCCAAATCGCTTCATATAAGATGGGCATGGGTGGATTAAGCGGAAAGCCTTTAAAAAAAGCATCAGACGAAGTGTTAAAACAACTCATTCAAATGACCAATGGAGAAATCCCCATCATAGCCAGTGGAGGAATATTCACAGCGAAAGATGCTGAAGACAAAATAGAGCTAGGGGCTTCGCTCATTCAGGTGTGGACAGGATTTATTTATGAAGGCCCAGGCTTAGTAAAAACAATTTCGAAAAATTTAATAAAATAAAATGACCTCATTATTTACTGCAGACTCTTTGATAAGTCTTATTACCTTGGCACTTTTGGAAATTGTACTGGGAATTGACAACGTGATTTTTGTATCTATCTTAATGGGGAGGTTGGACAAAGCAAAGAAATTACGCGCCCGAAAAATCTGGATGGTTCTTGGCATCACCGTTAGGATTATACTGCTGATGGGATTGGGCTGGCTGGTTAAAAACGGCAATTCAGAATTATTTGGATTGAACATAAGCAACCATCACTATGGATTTACCCTGAGAAACCTCATACTATTCAGTGGTGGATTATTCCTACTCTACAAAACCGTTAAGGAAATACATGAGAAATTGGAAGGTGATGAGGAATACAGCATGAAAGAAAAAAAAGAAGAAGCATCATTTGCGAGCATCATGGCTCAAATTATTTTGATTGATATGATTTTTTCTTTCGACAGCATCATCACTGCAGTTGGTATGGCAAAGCATGTTGAAATCATGATTTGTGCCGTTATCATTGCTATGATCATTATGTTCTTTTTCTCTGAAAAGATTTCAAACTTCATCCATAAGCACCCAACGTTGAAGATGCTGGCTTTGGCCTTTCTATTGATGGTAGGTTTCAGTTTATTTTTTGAAGGACTTCAACCGATTCATGGAAGTCATATCGACAAAGGATACATCTATTTTGCCATGACATTTTCTTTTGGGGTTGAAATGCTGAACATGTGGATGAGAAAGAGAAGAACAAACGCAAAAAAAACGGTAGAGTTGCATGAACCTACATTGAAGGATATCAACTAATCAGGTTATATCTTCATCAAAACAGCACCTACTACACCAGCAGTTTCAGTGCGCAAGCGAGAATCCCCGAGGGTTACCGGGAGGAATCCGTTGCTCAATGCAATGTCAATTTCCGCCTGAGTAAAATCTCCTTCAGGTCCTATCAGCAAGATGGAATCGCATGATTGTTTTTGAAGCTTTTCCTTAGAGGAATCAAGACAATGTGCAATGAACTTTTTTTCTATTGTTGAATTTTGAACAACGGCCTGCAATTTTTGAGGTTCATGCAAAATTGGCATCCAACATTGTTTTGACTGAAGGCAAGCGCTGACGATAATTTGCTTCAGCCTATCTTCCTTAAAATGTACACGCTCAGTCCGCTCAGAAATCAAAGGAATGATTTCAGTAATGCCAATCTCTGTTACCTTTTCAAGCATCCATTCAAACCTGCTGGCGTTTTTTAAGGTAGAAATTGCCAACACCAATTTTTGGGAAGGCGGGGGATATGAATTCTTGTTGTTGATGGAAACGAGAAGAGATTTTTTTGATGCTTCGATGATATCAACTTCAGCAACACCTCCTACCCCATCCATCAACATAATTTTCTCTCCGACTTCCATTCGCAAAACGGTAACAACATGGCGCCTCATTTCTTCGTCCATCTTTGTTAGCCCAGTCGATTGATTCAAATCAGGAAAATAGAAATATGGAATCTCAATCATTGCGTAAAATTGGAGTTACTCGTTAAAAAGGAGCTTCATCATCATCCCCATCATTCATCCTGCTTCCTTTTTGAATATATAGTTCTGCAGTTTGGGTTTGACCAACTGATTTCCATGAACCGCCTCCTTGTTGTCCACCACCACCACCACTAGGGAAGTCATCAAGATTTTCACTTTCCACAAATTTCTGGATGTAAAGCTTCGCTTTCAATTTGATGTTTTCAAGAGAACCATTTCTATGTTTAGCAATCTTCACATAAACATCTCCCTTGGTATCTTCACCCATGTCGTTGGTGGTGATATCATAATAATCAGGCCTATACAAGAAAAGCACCATGTCGGCATCTTGCTCGATGGCACCTGATTCACGAAGATCTGACAACTGTGGAACTTTGTTGCTGTCCTTCCTTTTTTCAACGTCACGACTCAACTGACTCAACGCGATGATAGGAATCTGCAATTCCTTGGCAAGCTGCTTTAAATTCCTAGAGATGGTGCTGATCTCCTGTTCCCTGTTGCCATTTTTATTATCGCTCGTGCCGCTCATCAACTGTAGGTAGTCAATGAGGATGATACCAACATTGTGCTTGTTTTTTAACCTGCGGCATTTGGCCCTCAGTTCAAAAATATTAAGCGCTGCTGAGTCATCAATAAAAATATTTGCTTTTGTAAGCGGTTCAATTCCCTTCTTATAAAGCTGTTGCATCTCATGGTCTTCCATCCTACCACGGGAAATTTTCTCCAGCCAAATTTCACTTTCGGCAGACAAAATCCTCTGAACAAGCTGGCTAGAGCTCATCTCAAGGCTAAAAAAAGCAACTGCTGTTGGCTTTGTAGGATGCAAGGCTGCGTTTCGAGCAAGGTTCAATGCAAAGGCAGTTTTACCCACAGAAGGACGGGCTGCAAGAATAATAAGATCCGAAGGCTGCCAGCCATAAGTCACTCTATCCAAGGTGGGAAACCCAGAAGGCACTCCTGTAAGGTCTTCTTTTCGAGCGCGCATTTCGTCGATTCTCGTAACCGTACTCATGACAACTTTACTCAACGTATCAAATTCCTTTTTAAGGTGTCCATTGGTTATCTCAAACAATTTAGACTCTGCATGATCCAATAAATCAAACACATCTGTTGCATCATCGTAAGCTTCGTTGATAACCTCGGAGCTGATGCGAATCAATTCACGCTGAATGAACTTCTCAAGGATGATGCGCGAATGTGCTTCAATATTGGCGGCAGAAACTACTGCATTGGTTAATTTGGAAATGTAGTAAGGTCCACCCACTTCATCCAGAGCAGACATCGTTCTGAGCTCTTCAACAACGGTGAGCAAATCGACAGGCTTGTTATCTGCACTCAATTGAAGAATCGCTCGAAAAATCACTTGGTGAGATTCAACATAAAAACATTCAGGCTTTAAAATATTGGCGATAAGGTCAAAAGCAGCTTTTTCCAGCATTAGTGCACCTAACACAGCTTCTTCAAGTTCACGAGATTGTGGGGGAACTTTACCGAGGGTCATCCCTGAAAATTCAGTATTTGTTTTTCTTTTATTTCGCCTATCCGTTAACCTGTTAGTAGTATCCATTAATGCCCCCTTTATTATTAAACCAATCAAAATTACAGCAGAATAATTCCGCTATTCAACGAATATAATGAGCGTGGACTATACTCCCCTATTTAAACACAATATTAATTGGGAACAAGAAGTGAACATGCATATCCACAAAAAACCGAGGTTCTCCACATAAATCCACGCACAATTTACAAAGGTCGCACAATTATCAACGATTATGTTGAGTTCTTAACAAAAGTTGTGAGAAAATTTAGGGGTTGCTTTTTTTGGAAAAAAGAAAAGGGAACTACTAAATGTAAAAAAGCTTTATCCTTTACCAAACATTAAACCCTAAACATTAAACTCATTATATTTGCACCTTCAAGACAAAGCACATGACGATATCATATAAGTGGTTAATGGACTATTTTAGTCAAGATATTGAATCAGAAAAACTGATGAAGATCCTAAATTCGATCGGACTAGAAGTTGAAGGGTTTGAAGAATACCAGGAAATAAAAGGTAATTTATCAGGGCTAGTTACAGGAGAAGTAATCACTGTAGAAAAGCATCCCAATGCTGACAAACTATCTGTAACAACAGTCAATATCGGTCTAGAAAACCTCTTGCAAATTGTTTGCGGTGCACCAAATGTTGCAGTTGGACAAAAAGTAATTGTTGCGCCGGTTGGAACAACCATTTACCCATCAGCAGGCGAACCCCTCACCATGAAAGCCATGAAAATCAGGGGAATAGAAAGCAATGGAATGATATGTGCTGATGATGAAGTTGGGTTAGGAACAGACCACAGTGGAATCAGGATATTAGATTCATCGGTTGAAATAGGAAAACCAGTCAGTGAATTGTTCAACCCGTACAGTGATTATGTCATTGAAATTGGGTTAACACCAAACAGAAGTGATGCCATGAGTCACCTCGGTGTTGCAAGAGATATCTGTGCATATCTCAACCACCATGAAGGATTATCGATTTCACCCATCATCAAACAAAAAAATGAACTTGTAGCAACAGGAACAAGTTGCCCCATTGAAGTTATCATAGAAAATACAGAAGCTTGTCCACGCTATACTGGCATCTATATTTCTGATGTTACAATTGCATCATCACCAAAGTGGATGCAAGAACGTCTCAAAGCGATAGGACAAAGACCCATCAACAACATTGTGGACATCACCAATTATATTTTGCATGATGTTGGTCAGCCCCTTCATGCATTTGATGCGGACAAAATCAGCGGAGGAAAAGTAAGGATAAAGAACCTTGCTTCAGGTACGATTTTCAAAAGTCTGGACGAAAAAGAAAGAAAATTAGATGCAGAAGATTTGATGATTTGTGACAATGAAAGCAAACCAATGTGTATAGGCGGCGTATTTGGAGGTTTAGAAAGCGGGGTGAGTGATTCAACTAAAAATATCTTTTTAGAAAGTGCTTTTTTCAACCCAGTTACAATCAGAAAAACTTCCTTTAGGCACCATTTAAGAACAGATGCTGCGATGCATTTTGAAAAAAGCGTGGATATCGGACAAACTTTAGAAGTGTTGAAAAAAGCAACCAACCTCATTTGTGAAAATGCTGGTGGAAAGTTAGAAAGTGATCCTACAGACCAGTATCCAGCTCCAAAAGAACAGCCCGTTGTTACACTTTTGTATAGCTATTTGAAAAAGATGAGTGGAAAAATATATGAAGAAACTACTGTGCATCAAATATTGAAGGGTTTAGGTTTCATCATAAAAAATGAAAACGAAGAAAACATTACGGTACAAGCGCCATCACATAAGACTGATGTATCGATAGCGGCTGACCTTGTTGAAGAGATTATGAGGATTGATGGGTTCGACAACATTGAAATACCCACGATGATCAGCATATCGCCTTCTGTTTCTGGTGAGAACAAAGATCATCAATTAAGGGAAAAATTATCCGGGCTGTTGGTAGGACAAGGATTCAATGAAATGTTGAATAATTCGATTACGCACAGTGCCAATTATACGGACGAAGAAATGCAAGGTGCTGTTAAGATGTTGAATAATTTGAGTGCGGAATTGGATACTTTGAGGTTATCCATGCTCGAAACCGGTTTGCAAACGGTTGCAAGAAACTTAAATCACAGGAATGAAAACCTTAAGTTATTTGAGTTTGGCAAAACATATTCAAGGTCAAACAATAAGTTTTCCGAAGAAACTCATTTGGCTTTGTTTACCACAGGGAATATAACCGAAGTGGCATGGAATAAAAAATCAGAGCCAGCCAATTTATTTTATGTGAAAGGACTAATTCAATCGATTCAGCAGCAATCGGGGATAAAAAATATAGTTTTCACAGAAACCAATCACCCCAGATTTGAATACCTTATAGAAGGAAAGATAGCTGAGGAAACCCTCATTTTAATTGGGAAACCTTCAGAGCAAACGTTGAAAAAATTTGATATCAAGGTACCGGTGATTTATGCCGATATCAATTGGGATCGATGGCTGACAGCAGGAAGCAAAGAAAATCTTAGGTTTAAAGAAATTAGAAAGTTCCCGGCAGTACTGCGTGATTTATCATTTGTGATAGACAAGAAAGTAACCTACCAAGAAATAGAAAAGGTTTTAGCATCACTTTCTTTGAAACATTTGAAGTCATACAAGCTATTTGACATCTTTGAAAGTGAAAAATTGGGAATAGATAAGCAATCAATTGCCATGAATTTTCTATTTCAAGATGAAAGCAAAACCTTAACAGATGAAGAAATAGATAAATGGATGCAAAAGATTGCCCTCAATTTTGAAACGAATTTACAAGCTGAGTTGAGAAAATAACGATGTTAGAACAACTTGACCAAATTGAAAGGATAGAGCAAAAGATTAGTAAACTTTTGGGTAAAATTAAACATATTCAAAAAGAGAATGAATTGCTTGTAAAAGAATCGAGGGTAAAGCAAGAGCTAATAACTGATTTGAAGCAGAAAAATGAACAATTGGAAATGAAGCTTAATTTAAGAGTTGCATCTAATGCAACACAAGATGAAGCATCTAAAGTAGCCTTGGAGAAAAGACTCAGTGAATACATTAAAGAAATAGACAGGTGTATTGCGTTATTAGGAGATCAGGATTAAACCCTTTTCACGATTCTCATGGAAAACATTTCATCACCTTGAGAGCACTCAAGCATGTAAACACCATAAGGGAGGTCGTTTAATCCTTCCCATTTAAAAGTTTGGCTCAAAGCACAAATTTTTTTTTCTGCTTTACAACAAATTTTACCATCTTCATCGCGAAGAGCAACGCTTATTGGCTGCATCATAGCTTCATTAACCTCGATAATGAGATCGTTTATAAATGTAGAATAGCGAGATTTTGCAAGCATAAGAGTTGATTGTATTTTGTTAAATCACCCAAAACGCAGATGTTAATACTAAAGTGGACAAAGTGTGAACAAATATATAAAATATTTTTTTAATATGCAAAATTTTATTCCCATCAATGTTGTAGTCGGAGACAGGACATACCGCATAAAAATTGAGGCTGAAAATGAGGAGCTTATAAGAACCATCTCAAAAAAACTCAATGAGCAGTTAAACAACTTTAAATCACTCTATGCGGGCAAGGATATGCAAGATTATATTGCCATGGTATTGTTGTGGTTTGTTTCAGAAAATCATGAAAAATCAATTAAAATAAATACTGAGGTCATTTCAGATAAGCTGACAAATATTGAGCGTGAGATAGACAAATGCCTTGAAGATTGATTGAAAGTCGATATGCACATCAATATTAACAACACAATTTTGGCATCTTTTCGTTAACTTTGCAACTATTGCCCCGTATGAATTCACTTTCGAAGGGATTGATTATGAAACAGATAAAAACAATTATTCATGGAATCACTCATTATACCCATCATCACAGGGATTCTAGCCGCATTGGCTGGGCTCGGACTGGGTAAAATTATTTTCGCCAAAGACACTGCCGCCAAGGTAGCAGATGCAAAGAAACAAGCAGAGCAAATTTTATCAGATGCAGCCAATAAAGCTGAAAATCTAAAGAAAGAAAAACTTCTTGAAGCAAAGGAAAAATTTGTACAACTTAAGTCAGACAACGATAGGGAAACCTTAGAAAGAAACAGAAAACTAGGCGATGCAGAAAACAGGATTAAGCAAAAAGAGCAAACTTTAAATCAAAAGACTGAATCTCTAGAAAAACAGATCAAAGAAAATGATTCTATCAAAGAACATTTGAACAGGCAGATTGAAATTGTAAATCAAAAAAGAACTGAGCTAGAAAAGCACCAAGAGGAGCACATTAGAAAGCTAGAAAAAATTGCTGGATTGAGTGCTGAGGACGCTAAAGCTCAGCTTATTGAGGGACTAAAGCAAGAAGCGCAGACCAGGGCTCTTTCCTTGCAACAGGAAATTATTGAAGACGCTAGGCTAAAAGCAAATAAAGAAGCCCGCAAAATAATTATTCAATCAATTCAAAGAACTGCTGCAGAACAGACCATCGAGAATACTGTAACGGTATTCCAATTGGAAAGTGATGAAATAAAAGGGCAGATTATTGGACGTGAAGGAAGAAATATCAGGGCAATTGAAGCAGCCACTGGGGTAGATCTTGTAGTTGACGATACGCCTGAAGCTATTGTGTTGTCATCATTTGATCCATTGCGCAGAGAGATAGCCAGGTTGGCACTACAGCGCTTGGTATCAGACGGCAGGATACACCCAGCAAGGATTGAAGAAGTAGTTGAGAAAACACGTAAGCAGCTAGAAGAGCAGGTAATGGAGATTGGAGAAAGAACCATTATCGAATTAGGTATTCACGGTTTACACAAAGAGCTAGTAAGAATTGTTGGAAAAATGAGGTTCCGTTCATCTTATGGACAAAACCTATTGATGCACAGTAGAGAGGTTGCCAATTTATGTGGAATCATGGCAGCAGAATTGGGAATGAACTCAAAACTAGCCAAAAGAGCAGGATTGTTGCATGACATAGGTAAAGTTCCTGATGAAGAAACAGAATTGAGCCATGCTTTGTTAGGCGGTAAGCTAGCGGAGAAATACGGTGAAAATCCGGCGGTAGTAAATGCAATTGCAGCCCACCATGATGAAACAGAAATGCAGTATGTTATTTCTCCAATTATCCAGGCTTGTGATGCCATTAGTGGAGCAAGACCAGGAGCAAGAAGAGAAATTATGCAACAGTATATCCAAAGAATAAAAGATTTGGAAAACCTGGCACTAACTTATCCTGGTGTAGAAAAAGCATATGCAATTCAAGCCGGCAGAGAACTGAGGGTTATTGTTGAAGCCGACAAAGTGAGTGACGGCGACAGCGAAAAACTAAGTTTTGAGATGGCTCAACATATACAAACTGAAATGACTTACCCAGGCCAAATCAAGGTTACGGTAATTCGTGAAAAGAGAACTGTAAATGTTGCCAGATAAAATTAATAACCAGAAAAAGCCAATAAAAAACGAGTTTCTATTTATACGTTCGAATATTTTGCTAAATTCTGAAATTCCATTACCTTCGCACTCCAAATTTTTGTTATGAATCAAGCTATCGCATTCGTACACGAGCAAATGACTCCGTCTAATAACTTCCCGAAGTTTAAAGCAGGTGACAACATCACTGTAAACTATAAGATCATTGAAGGAAACAAGGAAAGAATACAAAGCTTTAAAGGCGATGTAATCAAACGCCAAGGCCAAAGTGGCACGGCTACTTTCACTGTGAGAAAAATGTCTGATGGTGTAGGTGTTGAAAGAACTTTCCCTGTTGCCTCACCTAATATTGAGTCTGTAACCCTACACAAAACAGGTAAGGTTCGCAGGGCTAAACTTTACTTCCTCAGAGAGAGAAGTGGTAAAAGAGCAAGAATTAAGGAAAAAAGAGTTAGATAGTTCTATCCTCATATATTTTGTTAATCCCGCCTATGGCGGGATTTTTTTATGCAATTCTAACAACGTTGACGTTAAAAACCACTAAATTTGTGTAATATCAAAAAATTATTTTATGTTATCCAATAGCACGTTTTTACTAGCCATGCCTGGGGGTTCTGAGTGGATTATTATTGTAATCGCTGTATTAATTATGTTTGGAGGCCGTAAAATTCCTGAATTCATGCGTGGAATAGGAAAAGGTATCCGTGAATTCAATGATGCAAAATCCAACGTAAAAAAGGAAATAGAAGAAGGAATACAAGAGAAAGACAAGCAGCAAGCTAACTAAAGAAGCATTCGCCTAATTTTTTACTTCACCTTCAAGGCGAGCACTTATTTATTTTGTACACACATAGATCCATATCAGATCTCCGTGAAAGATTACTTAGCGGGGAATTGAATTGTACTGATCTTGTTCATACGTATTTGGACAAGATATCGAAGTGCATTCATTTAAATGCCTTTGTTGAAATTTATTCAGAAGAAGCGTTAAAAACCGCTTCTTCCCTAGATTTAAAAAAGCATGACCCATCTACTTGGGGTAGTTTATATGGTGTTGTAATTGGCATTAAAGATGTTCTTTGTTACAAAGACCATCTCGTAACCGCTGGCTCTGCGATTTTAAAGAGCCATAAAGCCATTTATTCTGCCACGGCCGTTCAGCGCTTATTAGATGAAGATGCAATCATCATTGGAAATCTTAACTGTGACGAATTTGCCATGGGTTCGTCCAATGAAAATTCTGTATACGGCAAAGTACTCAATGCTCTTGGTGAAGACCGAGTGCCTGGAGGATCTTCAGGTGGGTCTGCTGTAGCTGTACAAGCAGATCTTTGCATGGTAAGCCTTGGCTCGGATACTGGAGGGTCGGTTAGACAACCAGCCGATTTTTGCGGCATCATAGGCATGAAACCTGGTTATGGAAGAATTTCTAGATTCGGACTCCTTGCTTATGCATCTTCCTTTGATCAAATCGGCATCTTTTCTAAAAATACAGAAGATGTAGCCAAATTGCTGAGGGTGATGTCGGGGGTAGATGAATACGACAGCACTTGCTCAGATTCTATTGTTCCCAATTACCCTGACTTGCTTCAAACAGATAAAAAATTCAACATTGCTTACTTTCCGCAAAGCCTCTCACACCCCTCTTTAGACCCAGAGATCAAAAATGCAATTGAACAGCTGATTGCTGAACTAAAAGAAAAGGGGCATAAAGTGACGCCTGTTGATTTCAACTATCTAGATTATGTTGTACCAGCCTATTATGTGCTTACTACGGCAGAAGCTTCGTCCAATTTATCAAGGTATGATGGGGTAAGATATGGATACAGAACACCAGGACCTATAAATGACCTAAGTGATTTGTATAAAAAATCACGTTCAGAAGGTTTCGGAAAAGAAGTTAAGAAGAGAATCATGTTGGGAACGTTTGTATTAAGTACAGGATACTATGATGCCTATTATGCGAAAGCTCAACAAGTTAGGCGGTTGATTGTAGAAAAAACAAACGAGATATTTTCTAACAATGAACTAATATTGATGCCAACGGTTCCATCGCCGGCATTCCGCTTTGGAGAAAAAAGCAATGATGCAATCGAAATGTTCTTGGGTGACTTATATACTGTTTATGCAAACCTAGCCGGTATTCCCGGCATCTCTCTCCCATTATTTACACATAGCAACGGAATGCCTTTTGGATTGCAAGTTATGTCCAATAATTTAGACGAAACATCACTGCTTCAATTTTCAAATCAGTTGATGACAAAAAAAGTGAATACAAATTAAGCATCCATTGATTATTCTTATTTGATGGATTAAAATTGAAGATCAATGAAAAATTTCATACGGTTATGTTGTTTTTGTATCATCACATTTTTATTCAGTTCTTCTGCTGACGCTTTTGGCATAAATGATATCAAAAATTTTCAAGATACGTCCCAAAAAAAAATCAATTGGGATGAATTAAATCCGCGTGCAGTTGGTTTTGTAATGGACTATCTCAGTGTTCATCAAGCAAGACTAGAAAAAATGAAAATCTGGGGAAATCCTTACTTTTTGCTTATTGAAAATATATTGAAAAAATACAACCTACCAGTATCTCTAAAGTACTTAGCCGTTATTGAATCAAACCTTAATTCAAATGCATTGTCTGTGGCGGGTGCGGTTGGACCATGGCAATTAATGCCAGGTACGGCAAAAGAACTTGGATTAACAGTTAATGCACAACAAGATGAACGAGTGGATCTTTATAAAAGTACACATGCTGCAGCTAAGTTTCTGATGCAATTGCATAAGGAACTAGGTGATTGGTTACTGGTAATTGCAGCTTACAATGGAGGACCAGCTAGACTGCAAAATATCATTAGAAAAACGAAATCAAATAATTTTTGGGTTATACAAAATCACCTTCCAGCAGAATCTAGAAATCATGTAAAAAAGTTCATTGCAACACACTACATTTTCGAGAAAGACGGCAGTGAAACCACGGGCAAAAAAAACCCATCTGCTGTAACAATGTTGACAGCAGATGAGTTGAATATCACAGACACCATAGTTATTGCTGGCAAGTATTCTTCACTGGTTCTTTCAAAAACGCTTGGAATAGATTATGCCCAATTTAGTAGGTGGAATCCTACGTTTGACAATTCTGTTATAAAAGGAAATTATTCTTTGCGATTACCTAAAGACAAATTAATAGAATTCAATGTTAAAAAGAATCAAATTCTACAAGAGTCTGTGATGTTAATCATGCAGCAGAATATAAACTACAACAGTAACTTTCCGGAGCCAATTAAGCTGCCTGAAACATCAAAAAATAAGCAATAGAATATTTTATGTTTATCAGTATAACTAAAAGTCTTCGTCGTCATCAAAACCATTAGAATCGTCAAAGAATCCTAGGTCTTTAAAATCATCATCAACTGAAAAATCATCATCATCAGCGTCTTTTTTTCCACCAGCTTTTTTTGATCCAGATTTAGGTACATCAAACTCTTGAAAATCAGGATCCCAGCTTTCATCATCTTCAGCTTTATCCCATTCATCGTCAACATCTACGTCATCATCTTCATCGTCTTCATTTGCAGAAGCTCCGCCTTTCTCTGTAGGTTTTTCTTCATCCAAATCCAAGTCATCATCCTCATCGATGTCTTTAGATTTAGCCGCCGCTTTTTTAGGTTTAGCACTTGATTCTTCTGTAGGATTCTTTGGAATAACTTTTTTTTCTTTTACTGACTTTGCCATAACATCAAGGAGTTTGAGGTGTAAAATTTCTGAGACTTTTTTATATCTCCAAATATTTTTTAAACTATTTTTTTTTAATGCTGTAAATCCTATGCTTTAATAATTTGATCACGTTCCGGACCATTAGAAATGTAAGTTATTGGCACACCAAGATATTCGTTGATGAAAGAAATATATGTTTTCATTTCTTCTGGCAACTCGGTATTGTCTTTAATCTTGGTGATGTCTTTTAGCCACCCTTTGTACTGCACATAATGAGGTACTATTGGCAACTTCATCATTTGAAAAGGAACTACTTTTTCTTGCTTACCAGCAATACCATAAGATGTACAAGCGGAGAGCTCTTCAAAAGCATCAAGAACATCTGCTTTAGTCATAACCAACTGAGTAACTCCATTGATCATACATGCAAAATTTAATGCAACCAAATCAATCCAACCACACCTACGTGGCCTTCCGGTTGTTGCACCAAACTCATTACCAACTTTCCGCAACCTTTCTCCAGTTTTATCATGAAGTTCTGTAGGGAAAGGTCCACTGCCTACGCGGGTACAATATGCTTTTGTTATACCAATAACATCTTTAATTTTTTGAGGTGCAATTCCTAACCCTGAACAAACGCCTGCTGAAATTGTACTTGAAGAAGTCACAAAAGGGAATGTTCCAAAATCTACGTCCAGCATACTGCCTTGAGCGCCTTCTGCTAAAACTTTTTTGCCTTCTTGAATTTTATCATTGATAAAATATTCGCCATTTACAATTTTAAGGCTGCGGATGAACTCTATAGCTTCAAAAAATTCTTCTTCCCAATCAGATATGTCTTCATTAAATCCAAAAGAGTCGAGCAGTCTTTGGTGCTTCAATCTTAGTTTGATGTACTGAGTAGTAAAGTTTTTATCCAGTAAATCACCCACCCGCAGTCCATTTCTGCCTGTTTTATCCATGTATGCAGGTCCAATTCCTTTAAGGGTTGAACCAATTTTTTCATTTCCCTTTGACAATTCAGAGGCTTTGTCGAGGGCCCTATGTGTTGGGAGAATTAAATGTGTTCTTTCAGCAACATAAAGATTTTTTCTTCCATCAACACCAAAGGCAGCAACTTTATCATATTCCTTCTTCAAAGTAACAGCATCAAGAACTACCCCATTACCGATTAGGTTAGTAGTGTTTTCGTGAAAAATACCAGAAGGAATCTGGTGAAGCACGATTTTTTCCCCATTAACGTACAAAGTATGTCCTGCATTAGGCCCTCCTTGAAAGCGCGCAATGATGTCATACCGAGGGGCAAAAAAATCAACAATTTTTCCTTTCCCCTCATCGCCCCATTGTAAACCTAAGAGTACGTCAACCATAGCTTTTCATTTGTGTATTAAGTGGCAAAAATAATAGAATGAACCTAAAGGTAGAAAAATAAAAAAATATTTTTATGTCTCTAAGTCATAACGTTGCACAGACTGTATTCCAGGCAACTCCCTTAGTTTTTCAAAAAGCACTTCAAGTTCATCTTTATCATGAACGTAAATTCTGATATTGCCCTCAAAGATACCCTCTTTAGCTTCTACTGTTATTGCATTGATGTTTATTTTTAATTCTCCTGAAATTAGGTTAGTGATTTTATGAATGACCCCAACATCATCCAAACCGGTTAGTTTTAACCCTGTAAGGAATGAAATTTCTTTATTTTTTGCCCACTTGGTCTTAACCACTCGGTGGCCAAAACTAGATAATAACCTTGTTGCGTTGGGACAATTTGTACGATGAATAATCAGGCCCTTACCGGTTGAGACAAATCCAAATACATCATCCCCTGGAATTGGTTTACAACAGTTTGCGAGTGTATAAACAATCCTGTCGCTACTTTCTCCAAAAATGATTAATTCAGTATCTTTTTTGGGTTCATGCTTTTGGTTAGGAATCTCATTTTTATCTGTTTCAACCTTTGGGGTTTTTATAAGTTGCAATTTATCCCCTACCACAACAAATTCTTTGAGTTCTTTCAGGTCGATTTGTTTGATAGCAATCCGGTAAAACAAATCCAAGGTGGAAGGTAATTTGTAAAATGCAGTAACTTCTTCAATGTTATGACTAGAAAAAGGGATGCCTGAAGAGGCGAATTTTTTCTCCGCTGTGTATTTACCATCTTCAGCCACTTTTCGCTTTTCCTCTCTCAAGGAGTCTTTGATTTTATTTTTGGCTTTTGCTGTTACCACCAAAGCAACCCAATCCTCGCTAGGCTTTTGCTTATTTGATGTGATGATTTCAACTTGATCGCCACTGCGGAGTTTGTAGCTAATTGGAACCAGTTTATGGTTAACTTTTGCGCCTATGCATTTTGATCCTATTGCACTGTGGATGGCGAATGCAAAATCCAAAGCACTTGAACCTACAGGAAGCATTTTAACATCCCCTTTAGGGGTATAGACATAGATTTCTTCCGCTAAAAATGATGTTTTAAAATCTTGCAAGAAATCTATGGAGCTGATATCATCGTTACCCAACACTTCTTTTATTTGGGTAAACCATTTATCAAATCTATCATCATCTCCCCCACCTTCCTTATACTTCCAGTGAGCCGCTAATCCTTTTTCGGCAATCTCGTTCATCCTCTTAGAACGGATTTGTATTTCAACCCATTTACCCTGTGGCCCCATTACAGTAGTATGAAGAGCTTCGTACCCGTTCGACTTGGGATTGCTTAACCAATCTCTTAAACGGTCTGGTGAAGGAGAATACATGTCTGTAATAACAGAATACATTTTCCAACAAGCTTCCTTTTCTTGCTCAGAGCTTGTATCTACGATAACCCGAATGGCAAAAAGGTCGTAAACTTCCTCAAAAGCAACGTTCTTCTTTTTCATTTTACTCCATATCGAATGAATCGATTTGGGCCTTCCAAAGATTTCATAATCATATCCCGCTTTGTCTAACCGCTCTTTGACTGGTTTTAAAAACTCATTGATGTATCGTGAACGTTCTCTTCTGGTATCGGATAGTTTTCTGGCAATTTGTCGGTAAATTTCAGGCTCTAGGTACTTCATGGACAAATCTTCCATTTCAGTTTTGATCGAATAGAATCCCATCCGATGAGCCAATGGAGCATATACGTAAACCGTTTCAGAGGATATTTTTAACTGCTTCTCTCGTTTCATGCTGTCGAGCGTACGCATGTTATGCAACCTATCGGCCAACTTTATTAAGATAACCCTTGGATCATCTGTTAAAGTGAGCAAGATTTTTCTAAAATTCTCAGCCTGCTGGGTAGTGTTGTTGTCAACAACATGAGAAATTTTTGTGAGTCCATCAATAATCTTCGTTATTTCTTGCCCAAATTCTCTTTGAATATCTTCAAGCGTAATATCTGTATCTTCTACTGTATCATGAAGCAGTGCACAGATTGTTGAACGAACACCCAAACCGATTTCTTCAATACAAATCATAGCAACAGAAAGTGGATGAAAAATATAAGGCTCTCCACTTTTACGCCGCATTGTTTTATGTGCTTCAATGGCAATCTCGAAAGCGTTACGTACGAGTTCTTTATCGCCCGACTTGAGTTTTGGCTTTAAAACACGCAACAAGGCACGGTATCGCCTAACAATCTCTTTCTTTTCTTGTTCTTCGTTCAAATTATAGCCAGGTAAGTCAATATGTGTGTCTAAGTTATCCATTCAAAACAAAATTACTTAATTTCAATATGTATGAATTTTTTTAATAAATAATTCATACATTTGCGTCCCTATTTGAAAAGAGAGGTTGCCAGAAAGGGCAAAAGTGAAACGCGGGTGTGGTGAAATTGGTAGACACGCCAGACTTAGGATCTGGTGCCGCAAGGTATGGGGGTTCGAGTCCCTCCACCCGCACTACCTCTCTTTTCTTTTTTAACAAAAAATTTTATGGCACAGATTTCAAGAGAGCAGTTAGCCCCACTTCATGAGATAATAAAAATCACAGTGGCACCAGCTGATTATAACCCTGCGTTTGAAAAATCATTAAAAACGTATGCAAAAACTGCCAATATTCCTGGGTTTAGGAAAGGTATGGTGCCAATTGGTGTTATCAAGCGTATGCATGGCTCAGCTGTTTTTACAGAAGAAGTGCTCAAAACAATTGAAACAGAATTAACTAAATATGTTCAGGCTGAAAATATTTCCTATTTAGGCCAACCCATTCCACAGGATGACAATGATCCTGGCACCTTCAATTACAATGAAGGCAAAGAATACAGCTTTTCATTTGAAATTGGACTAAAACCCGAGTTTAGTCTCCCTGATTTCGCTACACTTCCAACAACCATTCATTTAGTATCAGCGAATGACGAAATGGTTGAAGAAGAAATCAACAGGATGCAGCAGAAACTGGGTAACATGACTGAACCGGAATCTGTTTCAAGAGAAGAAGAAGTTCTTAATGTAGGTTTTGAACCTTGTGATGAAGCTGGAATTGTTGAAGAAGGATCATCACCGAAAGAAAATTCTTTGTTGCTTTCATACTTCAGTGAAAAAGTTCGCAGCGAATTGATGGGTAAGAAGAAGGATGATACCTTGGTTATACAATTGTCAACAGCTTTTGAGGATAAAGAAAGAGATTGGGTTGCAAGCGACTTAGGGCTAGACAAAAACAATTCTGAAGACATGTCTAAATACTTCTTGTTAAAAATCAACAAGATAGGTTTTGTAGAGAAGAAAGAACTTAACGAAGAATTCTTTAAAGAAGCCTTACCAGGCAAGGAAATCTTAACAGAAGCTGATTTTAGGTCAGAAATACGCACTCAAATTGAGGCCTATTGGAAACACCAAGCGCAGCATCTTTTGGAACATGAAGTTTTTCATATTTTGTCAGAAGATATCAAAATGGAATTTCCTGAAAACTTTTTAAGGAAATGGCTTCTCCTCTCAAATGAGAACAAACAAACAGCTGAAGATATCGAGAAAGAATTCCCTGCATTTTTAAACCAATTGAGGTGGACACTTGTAAGCAATGAAATAGCTACAGGCAATTCAATTCAGGTTAGCAGAGAAGAAATCATGGACAGTTTGCGCCAACAGCTTATGGGATACTTTGGATCGATGAACATGGGCGGCAACTATGATTGGCTTGATAGCTACGTTGAAAGGATGATGAGCGATGAAAAGCAAGTTGAAAGCGCATACCAAAGAGTATTTAGTTCCAAGGTATTGGCATGGGCTGCTTCTCAGGTAAAACCTACAGAGAATATTATTACAGCCCCTGAATTTTTAGCATTACAAGAAAAACATAACCATAAATAGTTTAAAGTTTTTAGTTTAAAGTTTAGGGTTTAATGATTAGAGGAGTTCCTTTAAACATTAAACCCTAAACTTTAAACAATAAACCTAAAACTAACTAGCATGGCATTTTGTCTGCTTATTTGAAAGGCATGCTATTTGGTTTATCTTTGTTTTAATATTCCGCAATAAAGAACCTCCACATTATGAATCTAGGAAAAGAATTTGAAAAATTTGCCATCAAAGACCAAGGCATCTCAAGCAATACACTTCATGGTTATACCAAACACATGGTAACAAACCTCACCCCAAATATCATTGAGGAAAGACCAATGAATGTAGCTGTAATGGATGTTTACAGTAGGCTTATGATGGATCGCATTATTTTTTTGGGTTATCCTATAACCGATGAAGTAGCTAATATCATTACGGCACAATTGCTATTTTTGGATAGTACAGACAGAACCCGTGATATACAAATGTACATCAACAGTCCAGGTGGTTCAGTACATTCAGGACTAGGTGTTTATGATACAATGCAATACGTTTCGCCAGATGTAGCCACAATTTGCATAGGCGTAGCAGCCAGTATGGCAGCCGTTTTAATGTGTGCCGGTACTGAAGGAAAGAGGACCGCATTGAAACATTCTAGGATCATGATGCATCAGCCAAGTGCAGGTGCAGGTGGACAAGCTTCAGATATTGAAATCACAGTAGCACAGGTAAAGAAGCTAAAGCAAGAACTGTATGAAGTAGTTTCTCAACACAGTAACCAGTCAGTTGAAAAAATTGCCAAAGATTTTGACAGGGATTTTTGGATGACTGCATTAGAAGCTAAAGAGTATGGACTTGTTGATGAAGTATTGGTACTCAATCCTAAAAAGCAAAAGAAAGCCTAAACCCAAACAACATGAAATTCAGCAAAACATATTCAAGGTTGACTCAAATGGAAGAAGAACAAGAGCCAAAAGAAAATAATAACATGATGGAATCGATGGTATCAGGTGCCCGATTCGACAAAAAATTCATAGAAGAAAGGAAAATTTTTCTGTGGGGAGTAGTAGATGATCGATCTGCAAAAGATATTACTGCTAGGCTAATGTTTCTTGAAGCAACAGACCCAGGTAAAGAAATAAAATTTTTTATCAACAGTCCAGGCGGTGTAGTTACCAGCGGCATGGTTATCTATGATACCATTCAAATGATTTCATCTCCGGTCTCAACAATATGTATGGGTATGGCGGCTTCAATGGGCTCAATCTTATTGAGTGGTGGTGAAAAAGGAAGGCGTTTTATTTTTCCACATGGTGAAGTAATGATACATCAACCTTCAGGAGGTGGACAAGGAACTTCTGCTGATTTAGAAATTATGGCGGAACAAATCAAAAAAATAAAAGATTTGGGAGCCAATATCTTAGCCAATAATTGTGGTCAAACTTATGAGAAAGTAATGAAAGATTTCGACAGAGACTATTGGATGGGTGCTGAAGAGTCCCTGAAATACGGTATTGTCGATGGTATTATGGAAAAAATTTAAATAATAATAGTTTACCAAACCTTATTGGTAGCAACATGTTTTATAGTTATGGCAAAATCAACCCTACATTGTTCTTTTTGTGGAAGAAACCGCGATGAAGTTAAAATTCTAATTGCCGGTCAGGAAGGACATATCTGCGAAGGATGCGTAGACCATGCTAGAGACATTGTTGAACAAGAAGTTATATCCAAACAAGATGGAAAATCTGGTTTCAAGCTTACGGTTAAAAAACCAATGGAACTAAAGAAACACCTTGATGAATATGTTATTGGTCAAGATGAAGCAAAAAAAATTCTTTCCGTTGCTGTTTACAATCATTACAAAAGATTAAACCAAGCGCCGACAAGCATACAAACATCCAAAAATAAAAAGGAACCGATCGTTGAGGAAATAGAGATTGAAAAGAGCAATATCATCATGGCAGGTGAAACAGGAACCGGCAAAACCTTGCTTGCCAAAACAATAGCCAAACTGCTCAATGTGCCATTTGCCATTGTAGACGCTACCGTTTTCACTGAAGCTGGATATGTTGGAGAAGATGTAGAAAGCATACTAACCAGGCTTTTACAAGTTTGCAATTATGATGTGACGGCTGCAGAAAAAGGGATTGTTTATATTGATGAAATAGACAAAATCGCGCGCAAAAGTGATAATCCATCCATCACTAGAGATGTAAGTGGAGAAGGTGTACAACAAGGCTTACTGAAACTACTAGAAGGTACTGAAGTATTGGTTCCACCTCAAGGCGGAAGAAAGCATCCAGACCAAAAACTAATCAAGGTAAACACACAACACATACTATTTATTTGTGGAGGTGCATTTGATGGAGTTGACAAAATAATTGCAAGAAGGGTTAATACAAACTCTATCGGATTTAATGTGAACAAGCAAATGCAAGATGATATGAAATCAAATTTGTTGCGCTTTATAAACGCACAAGATTTGAAATCATTTGGATTGATTCCTGAATTATTGGGAAGGTTACCAATTGTTACTTTTTTAAATCCGCTTGACAAAGAAACCCTCAGGGCTATTTTGGTTCAACCGAAAAACGCACTTATAAAACAGTATGTAAAACTTTTTGAAATTGAAGGAATCGCTTTAACAATAGAAGATGAAGTGTACGACTTTATGGTTGAAAAAGCCATGGAATACAAATTAGGCGCACGCGGATTGAGGTCGATTTGTGAAAGCATATTGACAGATGCCATGTTTGAATTGCCATCATCCAATGAAAAAGAATTTAAGTTAACGATAGATTATGCTAAGCAAAAGTTCGATTATGCTAAAATCAAAATGTTAAAAGTTGCCTAGCAACGTACATTGATGAAAGAATTAATCGAAAAATTGATGAATGAAGGTGGAATGACTGAAAAACAGGCATGGGCCTCAATAAATATTATCAAAGATTACGCTAAGAATAAATTTCCGATTTTTGGAGGTGCTATTGATAAGCTTTTTGACAAATATGCACCATCGGATGAAGACGATTTTTTGGATTAACCTTAATACATACAATAAGGAAGAAATTTAACCAACTGATCCTGGGGTATACCAGCAATACTATACATTTCATCAACACCATTAATGCTTCCATGTGCTTTACGGTATGCCAAGATGATTTTAGCCATTGAATAGGTCATGTATGGATGTTTTGTTAACATGGCATAATCTATTTTATTGATGTCTATTTTTTCAATTGAAAAAGATGGTGCCACGAAAATCATAGGTGTTATTTTATCTAAAATAGAATCTTGCAGTCCATATACTTCTAACAATTGACTTACATGCACAAATCCTCCTAAACGATTTCGGTACTTCACAATTCTAGATGCTAGCCTATCCCCTATGCCTGGTAACATTGTCAAAGTACTGCTATCTGAAGCATTAATATCAAGCTGTAATACCTGTTTGGGTTTTACTACTTTCACGGATTGTTGAGATTTATTCTTAGGCTCTTCATCAAACACAGCCAAAGGGATTATATTATCGATTAACTGTGGGGGAATACCATAAATTTTTTTCAGGTCTTCTTTGCGTTTAAAATATCCACCCTTAGCAACGTAGTTAGTGATGGTTTTTGCGTTTCGTTCACTGAGTCCTAACCTCATCCAATCTTCTATGGTTGTCTTATTTGGATTGAAAGAAAACAATTCTGGCTTCCTGAATTTATCAGGTTTTTTAAAGCTATGGTCGTCATCAATTTTTTTATTCCTCAAAGATTGGCTATCAACTCGTTTTGATAATGTTTGCATGTGTGAGTTGATTTCAACTTCTGTTATCTTTAAATCCGCGATGTTTATTTCATCCCGGCTAAAAAATAAAGGAAATATCCAAATCCCGGTTGAAATCAATAAAAGAAGGTAAATCCCAACGCGTTCGTTTTTTGAAAATGTAGTGAGCGATTGTAATATTTTATGAAGCATCATATCACGAAATTAAATGCTTCTCGAAGCCTAAATTCCGTAAAAAAACGTCATTACAATGTATTATTCACGCAAAAAACGAGTCCATCGTAACCTAAGGATATTCCTTTAGGAAGTGTGCTGCTAACTTCATCATGAAGACCCATCTGGTGGCTAATATGCGTAAAATAGGTGGTTGGAATATCCAATTCGATAGATAGGTCAATTGCTTCTTGAAGGGTAAAATGAGATAGGTGTTTTTCTTTTCTCAATGCATTTACAATCAATATTTCAGAACCCCTAATTTTATCCTTTTCCTCTTCTGAAATAAAATTAGCATCTGTTATGTAAGTAAAATTCCCAAAACGATAACCAAGCACTTCCATATTCAGGTGTTTAACTGTTATAGGAATGATGTTGATATCGCTTATTGCAAAAGGTTCTTTATTGATAACTTGCAAATCTAGTTCAGGGATACCAGGATATTTTTTATCTGTAAAAGCGTAGTAAAAATCACGCTTTAGCGCATCAGCTGTTTCTTCATTGCCAAAAAGGGGCATGGGTCGTTGAGAAATAAAGTTGAATGCCTTTATGTCATCTAACCCTGCAATATGATCTTTATGCGAATGTGTAAAGAGAACAGCATCCAAATGTTTAACGCCAGAGCGCAACATCTGATAACGAAAGTCGGGAGTAGTATCGATTACAATGGTTGTTTGCTCAGATTTGATCAATATGCTGCTTCGAAGCCTGTTGTCTTTTTTATTGTTGGATAAACACACTTCACAATGGCAGGCAATCATAGGAACACCGCTGCTGGTGCCAGTTCCCAAAAACTCAATTGTAAGTGCCAAACTTTGGTATTTTTGAAGGTAATGGTAAAATTAACAATTCGAAATTAAGCAGCTATATTGGGTTTGTTCGAAACTTCTTCGTAGAATTTTTTGCTTTCGATACTTAAGTGATCTGCTTCTATGTTCAAGAAAGACAATAAATCAATCAATGTATTGATACGACCTTCAATTTGTAAAAACTTGTTCAGAACAACAACTTTTTTTGATTCAAGGATGCAAAATCCGCTTTGAAAAGTTCCTCTTTCATATCTGATGATATAACCAGCTTCCGCAATTACTTTTTCAACTTTATCTAATGTGGCAGGTGTATATCGGATTTTCATGTTTGTTTTTTACAAATTTACACAATGCAAAAAGGCATCTGTAATGAGGATTCATTTAGTTGTGAACATTTTACAAGACTTTTGTGAATAATCAATTTTTGAATTATCGAGAAGTCATTCTAACAATTGGTACAATCATTTCCTCCATCGATATACCACCATGCTGAAAAGTATTTTTATAGTGATTGGCATAGTGATTAAAATTGTTGGGGTAGCAAAAATAATTTTGTTCACCAGCGAAAATGTATGAGCTATTAACAGAATTTCGTGGTAAATCAACCGAATTGGGTTCACGAAACGGTAGAACCTCACGGGGGTTATAGTCAAGGTTTTTGCCTGACTTGTAACGCAAATTAGCAGTGGTTTGTCGGTCGCCAACTACTTTAATTGGGTTTGTTACTTTGATGCTTCCATGATCAGCACATAAAATCAGTGTCACTTTTTTTTCTGCTATTTTTCTCAGTGCGTTATAAAGAGGTGAATGTGTAAACCAACTGTGCGTAAGGCTTCTATAGGCAGCTTCGTCTGAGGCCAGTTCCTTTAACACATCACTTTCTGTGCGGGCATGGCTCATTGTATCTACAAAATTATAAACAATGATAGATAGATCATGGTCGAGCAAATTGGATGCAGCATCAGAAAGTTTTAAGGCATCTGCATGTGATGAAATCTTTTGGTAGCTAAATCGAATGTCTGTTCTTTTCAAAAATGATAACTGTTCTGAAAAGAAGAAAGATTCATGTAAGTTTTTACTGTCATCGTCGTCTTCACTGATCCATTTATCTGGAAATTTTTTGGTGATTTCAAGAGGGGTTTTTCCAGCAAACATCGCGTTTCTGCAATATTGAGTAGCCGTAGGAAGGATCGAATAGAAACATTCTTCTTCATTAACCCGAAAAAATACATTTAATAAAGGCTCAATAGATTTCCATTGATCAAAACGAAGATTGTCTAAAATTAACCATACAGTAGGCATTTCACTTGATACATAAGGAAGCACTTTACGCTGAAACAGCGTGTGGCTAAAAACGGGTAAATCGGTTTCAATATTTTTTATCCAAGAAAGATAGTTCCGTGAAATGAATTTAAAGAATGATGCATTTGCTTCTTTTTTTTGAGCTAAGTGCATTTCCATCATATCCTTGCTATTGCTTTTTTCCATTTCCATTTCCCAGAAAATCAATTGCCGATAAAGTTGAGCCCAGGTTTTATGGTTGGGATTATCGTCAACAGCATTGAGCAACGTTCTGAATTGTTGCTGATATGATGACGTTGTTTTTTCCGCTACAAGGCGACGATTCTCTAGCAGCTTTTTTAACACCAACAAGACTTGACTTGGACTAACTGGCTTTATTAAAAAATCACTAATCTGAGAACCAATGGCTTCATCCATAAGACTTTCAGTTTCATTTTTGGTTACCAACACAATGGGTAACCAAGCATACACTTCTTTGATTTTAGAAAGGGTTTGTAATCCGCTCAAGCCAGGCATAGATTCATCCAACAATACCAAATCGACCTCATTAGAAGCGAGATATTCCAATGCATCAAATCCATTTGTAAAAGTTTTTAAAGCATACCCTTTCATCTCTAGAAAGCGTTTATGCGGTTCAAGCACTTCAATTTCATCATCAACCCATAAAATGGAAGCAATAGACATATTTTACATTTTTATTGGGAAAAACAACTTTATTCCCGGTTAATAAAGTTAGCTAATCCCTAGCCGGCTTCATACCTTTGTATGGAGATAAAAAAAATTTAACAATTAAAGAAAAGCATGCCATTTAGGAAAATAATAAATGATCCAGTTTATGGGTTCATTACAATCAATGACCCCCTTATTTATAAAATAATTTCACATCCATGGTTTCAGCGGTTGCGCAGAATCAATCAAATGGCGATGTCATATTTGGTATATCCTGGTGCGGTTCATTCGAGGCTTCATCATGCATTAGGAGCCTATCATTTGATGCACAATGCCCTGTATGAATTGAGAACAAAAAACAATGAAATAACAGATCAAGAAGAGCAGGCAGCAAAAATTGCCATTTTATTACACGATATAGGACACGGTCCATTTTCTCATGCCCTAGAATCCTTGCTGGTAGAAGACCTAGAACATGAAACCCTTTCGTTGTTGATCATGAACGAACTCAATGAAGAAATGGGAGGAGCCTTGAACATGGCCATCGAAATATTTAACAATACTTATCATAAGAAATTTTTGCATCAATTGGTAAGTGGACAATTGGATGTAGATCGGATGGATTATCTAACGCGTGACAGTTTTTTTTCAGGCGTAATTGAGGGGATGATTGGGTATGATCGGATTTTAAAAATGTTAACGGTACATGAAGGAGAATTGATGGTTGAAGAAAAAGGGATATATTCCATAGAAGAATTTTTGGTCTCTAGGAGATTGATGTATTGGCAGGTGTATCAGCACAAAACGGTACTTAGTGCAGAGATGACTTTGGTTAAGATTCTTGAAAGAGCAAAATGGTTGTTCAACAATCATCCAACTACAATTGATGCGAACAATAGGTTAGGCAGCCTGATATTTAGGGAAATCGAACATTTCAGCAAGGCTGACTTGGCATTATTTTGTGATTTAGATGACAGCGATGTGGTTTCAGCAATTAAGAATTGGAGAAATCATGAAGATCCAGTTTTGTCTTTGCTTTGCAATACGCTAATGAGTAGAAAATTATTCAAGCTAAGGTTGCAATCTGAGCCTATCACAGAACAGGAAGTAATCGAAAAAAGGGCTGTTTTATCAAAAATATTATCGATTTCAGAAGAAGATGCTTCATATTTAGTGTTCACAGGAGAAGCAGAGAATAGTTTATACAACCTAAACAATGAAAGGATCAACATCCTTTTTAAAGATGGATCAGTAAAAGACATTTCTCAGGTAGATTCACCGCTCATCCATCAAACATTGTCAAGACCTGTAAAAAAATTCTACATTTGTTTTTACCAACCCTAGTTTTAGCAGTCAAATACATTATTTAACAATCCTGGATCTGAACTATCGATTTCAGAAAGGATGAAATTCAATCCAATGCAATTTTCAGCAGAACAAATAGCCACATTATTAGAAGGGAAAATTGAGGGGAATAAAAACGTTGCAGTTGGCAGTTTTGCTAAAATAGAAGATGCAAAAAAAACTGATTTAGCGTTTCTCGCAAATTCCCGTTATGAAGAATTTTTATATACAACAGCTGCCGGAATCATCATCATTTCCGAAGATTTAGAACTCAAAGGAACTGTTGACTCAACACTGATACGCGTAAAAGATCCTTACAGTTCATTTGCTTTTCTGATGAAATTTCACCAAGAAAAAGTGGCACAACAAATGGTGGGGATAGAAACACCTTCCTTTATACATCCAACCTCAATCATAGGCGAAAAAGTATTTATTGGAGCCTTTGCCTATATTGGTGAAAACGCAAAGATTGGAGATGGTACAAAAATATTTCCACAATCGTATATAGGCAAGGATGTCCAAATCGGAGAAAACACAACTATACATTCAGGTGTAAAAATTTACAATGGCTGTGTTATAGGAAATAATGTGATTATCCATGCTGGAACTATTGTGGGCAGTGATGGATTTGGATTTGCCCCTCAACAAGATGGCACTTACCAAAAGGTTCCACAATTAGGAAATGTGGTCATAGAAGATATGGTGGAAATTGGAGCAAATACTTGCATTGACAGGGCTACCATGGGGTCAACCATCATAAGAAAAGGCACCAAACTAGATAACTTATTACAAGTAGGACATAATGTTGAGATAGGAGAAGATTGCGTAATTGCCGCACAAACAGGTATAAGCGGAAGTACCAAAATAGGAAAGAGGGTGATGATAGGTGGACAAGTTGGGGTGATTGGACATATCACAGTGGCGGAAGGAACAAAAGTTGGGGGCCAAAGCGGTGTTACCAAAACTGTAAGAGAAAAAAATACAGCATTGAATGGTACTCCAGCACATGACCACCTAACCTCAATGAGGGCACAGGCAGTACTAAGAAGGCTACCTGAATTAGAAAAAAAAATAATCGAATTAGAAAAGACAATTTCACACCTATCAATCCAAAAAGATACAAATTCCTAAACATAGTTTATTCAAATTCAGGTTATTGCTTCGCACCATGACCTGAAAAAATGGCATATCTTTGCAAACAATTCAATGCGATGAACGAAAAATTTAACCCCGACAAGCAGCACACTCTAGCACAACCAATTAGCATTTCCGGAACAGGTTTGCATACTGGTATTTTGGTTGACATGGTTTTAAATCCGGCCAATCCAGGTTTTGGTATTCAGTTTAAGCGTATAGACCTGCCTGGACAGCCAACAATTAAGGCGGATTGCGACTTAGTTACTGATACTTCAAGAGGTACAACGCTTGAAGACAATGGTGCAAAAATTAGTACAGTAGAGCATATACTAGCAGCCTTGGTAGGTATGGGTGTAGATAATTGTCTAATTGAAATCAATGGACCAGAAATACCAATTATAGACGGAAGTTCTCAACCATTTGTTGAAATCATCGAAGAAGCCGGTGTAGAAGAACAAGAAGCTGCCAAACATTGGTACACAATAGATACCAATATTTCTTATTATCACGAAGGAAAGCGTGTTGAAATGGTAGCCATGCCAGCAGTAGAATATAAGGTAACTACCCTTATTGATTTTAATAGTCCCGTTTTAGGTACACAACATGCTGGCTTGAAAAGTATTTTAGAATTCAAAACTGAAATTGCTCCTTGCCGAACATTTTGTTTCTTGCATGAATTAGAGGCGTTGTTGGCTAATAATTTGATTAAAGGAGGAGACATTAACAATGCGATTGTAATTGTTGACAAGCCTGTTACCGAAGTCGAAATGTCTCGGTTGGCAACCATATTCAAGAAAGATAAAATTGAAGTAGAAAGTGGTGGATATTTAAATAACCTACAGCTGAGGTTTCCAAACGAACCTGCCCGCCATAAATTATTGGATGTTATTGGAGACTTAGCATTGATAGGATATCCAATCAAAGCACACATTATTGCAAACAGGCCAGGTCATTTTTCTAATGTTGAGTTTGCTAAATTGATTAAAAACTACATCAAAAAAAACAAACATGTAAAAAATGTGCCCGTTTACGACCCTACACAGGCGCCAGTTTATAACATCCAACAAATTGAAAAAAAGTTACCACACAGGTTTCCGTTCTTGTTGGTTGATAAAGTAATTGAATTAACCGACACCTATATTGTGGGAATTAAAAATGTAACCTTCAATGAATCTTTTTTTGGAGGTCACTTTCCAGGAAATCCAGTCATGCCAGGGGTTTTACAAATCGAAGCATTGGCGCAAACTGGAGGAATTTTAGCAATTAACGCGTTACCGCCAGGTGAGTACGATACTTATTTTGTGAAGATAGAAAATTGCAAATTCAAGCAAAAAGTAATTCCAGGAGATACCATGATATTAAAGATGGAGTTAGTAGGACCCATACGTAGAGGTTTATGCGAAATGCATGGAACTGTTTATGTAGGTAATAAAATTACAACAGAAGCCATTTTGATGGCGCAATTAGTTAAGCGAGAAAGACTCTAATTAGAAACAATAAAAATTTAGATGATTCATCCACATACATATATACATCACAACGCGCGTATAGCCACCAATGTTAAAATAGATCCTTTTTCAGTCATTCACCAGAATGTAGAAATAGGAGAAGGTACTTGGATTGGCAGCAATGTAACCATCATGGATGGTGCTAGAATCGGGAAAAATTGTAGAATTTTTCCAGGCGCTGTAATATCCGCTGCCCCACAAGATTTAAAATTTGAAGGAGAAATAACCAGTGTAGAAATTGGCGACAATACAACCATAAGAGAGTTTGTAACTGTTCATAGGGGTACTAAAGATCGCTGGAAAACGGTTGTAGGGAATGATTGCCTGATCATGGCTTACAGTCACATCGCACATGATTGTATCATTGGAAATAATTGCATCATGAGCAATAATACACAAATGGCTGGTCATGTGGTAATGGGCGATTATTCAATTTTAGCAGGCATGTGTGCCGTTCATCAGTTTGTAAGAATAGGTCAACATGCATTTGTTGCTGGGGGGTCATTGGTTCAAAAAGATGTACCTCCGTATATCAAAGCTGGAAGAACTCCCTTGTCTTATGCTGGTGTAAATTCTATTGGACTAAAAAGAAAAGGGTTTTCAGTAGAGAAAATCAATCAAATTCTAGACATTTACAGAACAATTTATAATAAAGGATTAAATACAACCCAGGCCATTGATTTTATAGAAGAAGAATTTCAAGTAACCGATGAAAGAGATGAGATTGTGACTTTTATTCGTGAAAGCAGCAGAGGCATCATCAAAAGATTCACAAAAAACTCAATGGATGAATATAACAGTGATTAATGCCGGAAAGCGATTCAACAGAGATTGGGTTTTTAGAAACCTAAACATAGAACTGAAATCAGGTATGCATTATGCCATTACAGGGAACAATGGTTCGGGTAAATCAACCCTTCTTCAATGCATTGCAGGAGCACTCTACACCAATGAAGGTTCTATAAATTATGCAATAAATGATGTTGCAATAAAGAGTGAAAACCAATATCAATTTATTTCCATTTGTGCTCCCTATTTAGAGATAATAGAAGAAATGTCGGCGATGGAGTTTCTTCATTATCATTCAAGCTTCAAACCTTTTAAAAAAGGAATTGACCCAACTTCCATTCTCACCGAAATAGGATTGATAAAATCCAAAGACAAGCAAATAAGGTACTACAGCAGTGGGATGAAGCAACGCATCAAACTCGCACAGGCATTCTTTTCGGATACCCCTGTTTTGATGCTCGATGAACCTTGTACCAACCTAGATCAAAAAGGAATTGACCTCTACAACCACCTCATCTCAACATATTGCTCGAACAGATTAGTGATCATTAGCAGCAATGACAAAACAGAGTATAAAAGCTGCGGTGAAGAAATAAAAGTAGGTGTGTAAAAAATGGGCACAGAGAAGATTTGTACTTTCTGTTTAGAACGGTAACTTCGCACAAATATTTCAATATGTATAAGGACAACTTGGTGTTTGACCTGCTCAACAAAGAATTAAAAAGACAAAGAGAAGGTATTGAACTTATAGCCTCAGAAAATTTTACTTCTTACCAAGTTATGCAGGCCACTGGGTCTGTAGCAACCAATAAATATGCTGAAGGATATCCAGGTAAAAGATACTATGGGGGTTGTGAGGTAGTGGATGAGATTGAAACTTTGGCCATCAACAGACTCAAACAAATTTTCAATGCAAGCTGGGCCAACGTTCAGCCACACAGTGGAGCACAAGCAAATACTGCGGTATTCCTAGCTTGCTTGAAGCCAGGTGATAAAACGCTAGGGTTGGATTTAAGCATGGGTGGACATTTAACACATGGAAGTCCAGCCAACTTCAGCGGTAAAACCTACCAAGCATTTTTCTACGGAGTTGATAGAGAAACAGGCTTGGTAAATTATGAGCAGCTCGAAGAAACAGCACGCAAGGAAAAACCTAAAATGATTATTTGCGGGGCATCCGCATACAGCCGTGATTGGGATTATGCAAGAATAAGGGCCGTGGCCGATGAAATAGGTGCTTTGGTATTGGCAGATATTGCACATCCAGCTGGATTAATTGCAGCTGGTGTTTTAAATGACCCATTTGATCATTGTCACATCGTAACCTCAACAACACACAAAACGCTTAGGGGACCAAGAGGTGGTGTAATTATGCTAAGGAATGATTTTGAAAACCCATTTGGGATTAAAGATCTAAAAGGGAATACAAGAATGATGAGTTCTTTGTTAGACTTGGCAGTTTTTCCAGGTACACAGGGCGGACCATTAGAACATGTTATCGCTGCCAAAGCAATTGCATTTGGGGAAATTCTAGACCCATCATTTAAAGTTTACCAACAGCAGGTGCAACTCAATGCACAAACCATTGCAAAAGCATTTACAGACAAAGGCTATCACTTGATAAGTGGAGGTACAGACAATCACTTGATGTTGATAGACCTAAGGAATAAAAATATCACAGGAAAGAAAGCACAAGAAACATTAGACAGGGCACACATCACGTTGAATAAAAATTCTGTACCTTTTGATGACAAAAGTCCTTTTGTGACATCTGGAATAAGGGTGGGTGTACCAGCGATTACCACACGTGGCATGAAAACTGAGCATATGCAAGTTGTGGCAGATATGATTGATAAGGTGTTGATGAATGCTGAAGATGAGGCTATAATTTTAGCAGTAAAAGAAGATGTAAAATCATTCATGCAGCAGTTTCCTCTATACCCAGAACTCGGATAAAAAATAAATTTATGATTCAAAGAATACAGACACTATGGCTTTTATTAGCAAGCATCATAGGCGCGTTAGTATGGTTTTTACCCGTTTTTTCAGATGAGACAATTTTAAAAGATTTCTTCATTAATGAAAGCTTGTTTTTAATGCTGGTGGTTGTATTTTCTTCAATCACTTCATTTATCACCATTTTTTTATTCAAAAAAAGGAGTACACAAAAACAATTAATCATTGTAAACATCTGTTTAGCACTGTCAATTATCGTATTAGAATATGTAGAAGTGAATTCATTTAAAAAAACCTTCAATATTCAACAAGGGCATTGGCAGATAAGTGCAATACTTCCTTTCTTTATTATTTTATTTTTGGTGTTCGGGTATAGAGGCATTAGAAAAGACGAAAAACTGTTGAGCAGCACTGATAGAATCAGGTAAAAAATAGCCAATGAAAAACACATTAGGCTATACATTTCCAGTAGATTTTAGAGATGTAAACTATATTGCGGCACTTTATTCAGCCAATGCTGAAGCCGTAAGAAAGCACCTCATAGGAACAGGACTCAAAGCAGGGTTGGTATTGAAAGGCAAGCCAATGGTTGCTTTGGGACTGATACAATATAAAGAGTCTGATCTAGGTGCATACAATGAAGTTATTGTTGCAATACCTGTGATTCCAGAGCAGGAAAAATCAGGTTATGCAATTTGGCTGGAACTTTATGCTCCTCTGAAGACAAGAAAACTCGGACAATACATCATACATATCCCCGTTGATTCAGTTCAATCTATGGAAGCCGGTAGGGATTTGTGGGGATATCCCAAAACTGTGTTGGCAATAAATCATCAATTTACTCAAAACAATGTTGACTCTTCCATTATGGGTGAAGATGGAAATAAAAGTATAATCTCATTTAAAGGGAAGCTTGGCATTGGCATTCCGATACCCTCTATGGATTTGATGACTTATTCAATGCACAATGGAGAGATGCATAAAACAAAGGTGGATGTAAAGGCCAACATGAGATGGAATCCATTTTCGGACATCAAAATAAATGTGTTAGATGAACAGCATCCTATTGGCAGAGATTTAATTGCGTTAGAAATTTGCAATCAAAAACTATTGTTCACAATATCATCAACACGATTTACTGCAAAGTTTAATGAAGGTCAAAAAATTGATTGATTTTTTCTGCAGTAAAAACCCAGCCTTCTTCGAGCATAAAACAGTGTGACGCATTCGGAATAATAATTGGTTCGACGTTGTAATGTTTTCCCATTTTGCGTGTATCGGTTTCAGAAACCAGGTAATCCTTTTCTGCCCCTACAACCATGAGAGGCGTTTTTAATTGAAACTTCCTAGGCAACCTCAAAAAAACCATTTCAAGAAAAGCCAAAAAGGATTCATCCTGCAATTTATGAATGATTGAATCCATGTTTTCAATGGGGTAATCTTTTGAAAACATCAACTTTTTCAACCCCTTTTTATCTTTCACGATTGGATGCCATGACAAACGCATATTTGCAATCAAAAATCGAAGCGGAAAATCAACCAACAATCTAGCTACCAATTTCCACAATCCTGTATTCGGAACCGAACACACCAACACAGCAGCCTTTACTTTAGAAGAAGGCTTTTGCATATAATGTTGAATCGTAAAACCTCCCATTGAATGACCAACCAAGTAAATGGGACCATCAATAGAATCAATAACTTGGGTTAAGTCTTCAACATATTCCTTGATGCTGGTCCACCTAAGCTTTCCATTATTTTCACTTGCACCATGATTCCTTAGGCTAATCGCAAAAGTGTTGTAGCCCTTCTCAAAAAAATAGGGTAAAAAATTGTCTTTCCAAAACCATGCGCCCATGCAAGCTCCATGAATAAAAACAATACTGCCTTTAGTTGATGCTTGATGTTGTTGATTGATGATTTCTAACTTCATTGTTGATATAGTTTTTGGGAAGTTGGCGCAATAAACGACTTTTGAAACGGTGAAAATTTACGGTAATGGTATGACGAGGTGTGTTAATTTGATTAAAATCTGGGTTCCTCAATTCATTGTCAATGTGCTTTTTTAAGTCTACCGGCCTTTCCCATTTACCTGCAAGTTCTCTTGCCATGATTTTGCTTTGCAACTCCGAACCTGGCCAAATACATCCAAGGGGTTGAAAGAGTCCAATGAAATAAATGTTTTTAATGTCAGGATGCATCATCCTCAACCACAGAGGCACTTCACCTTCAGAATAATCAATCAAGTTTTTGTCAAAAAAAGGATGGCTTATTATATAGCCTGTACACGCGATGATGCAATCATAGGTACCTTTTGAACCATCCTTAAAAAAGACATCAGTCCCTTCAAGACGTTCAATTTCTTTTCTTGGCTTGATTTTTCCGTGACGGATGGTAAAAAATAAATCTTCGTTGATGGTAGGATGATGTGAGCCAAGCGGACCATCAGGATTGGGCAATCCATAATCAGTATTTCTGCCAAACCGAATGAGCAAACTAAGCGAGGAGAGCTTTTGCCAAAGTACCTGTGGCAGCCAATGAATTTTTGTGCTGAATACATCAGCAGGTTTCCCCATCATAAATTTTGGGGCAATCCAATATCCCCTTCTCCAACTAATATCAACAGAAGCCGCTACCCTGCTGCTTTCTACGGCAACATCACACGCTGAGTTTCCTCCACCAATAACCAACACTTTTTTATTGGCAAAGCGAGAAAACTTTTTCACATCATGCGAATGAATAAATTCACCCTCAAAACTGCCCGGATAATTAGGCATGCGTGGCAGCCAATGATGGCCATTGCATATTGCCAATGCATCAAAAAAATCTTCCTGAACAACACCATTTTGTTCAACGATAACCTTCCATTTATCTTGACTAATTTGTTCGCAATGACGAACCAATGTGTTGAACTGTATGTGTGGATATAGGTTAAAATGACGGGCATAGGATTGGAAATACGCAGCTAGATTTTTGTGCGAAGGATAATCAGGATAATCCAAAGGCATGGGATAATCTGCATACTGACTCAATGTGCGAGAAGAGATAATATGCGTGGTTTCAAAAACTGAACTATGACCTACTTCTTCAGAAAAAACCCAATTTCCACCAACTTCAGAGCCGAAATCGTAAACAACCACGTCGTGACCCTCATCAAGCAAATTTTTAGCAGCCGTAATCCCAGAAGGACCAGCACCTATAACACAAACACGTTTAGCCATCAGTAATATTTTTTTATACAATCAATTGAAAAGACAAGATAATTAATGTTCGTAAAGTTTGAAAGAATCACCATCAAAAAGACCTTTGTCGCTTAATTTAACATAGGGTATAACCAGCAAAGCCATGAAAGAAAGCGACATAAAAGGCGAAGAAAGAGTTGAACCCAGTTGTTTTGCGGCATAGTCAATGGATGTATACTTCTCTGCTACTTGATATCCATCATCAGCACTCATTAACCCCCCAATTGGCAAAGGCAAAACAGTTGAATTATTTTTTCCAACACAGCTCACGCCACCTTTACAATCAATGATTAGGTTTATTGCTGACAACAGGCTTTCATCATCAACGCCAACGGCAACAATGTTATGGGAATCGTGGGCAACTGAAGACGCTATCGCCCCTTCTTTAAGTCCAAATCGATGAATAAATCCCATAGCAATGGGCGCTTTGCGGTACCTGTTTACAACAACGATTTTCAGAACATCTTGAGCTACTTCACTCGACCAAGTATTGTTGATTTTTATCGGCTTATGCAATGATTTAGTGGTGATGAGTTGACCATCGAGACATTCTATCACTGGAAAATCGTAAGTATCAGTTGACGGAAAATGTAAGTCTGCTAACAGAATTTCATTTATGCCAAAAGAATTGATGATTTTATCTTCGCCCTTGATTCTTTCAATCAGAGAAACTCCATTTTCAGCCACTTTTATTCCATCGATATATGTGGCCAATACATTAAAATTGGTCAAGTCATTAAGCAAAATAAAATCTGCAGGGTCACCAATTCTTAACATACCCACATCCAATTTATAGTGAAAAACAGGGTTTATGCAAGCAGCTTGCAAAATATTGAACACGTCGTAACCCAAAGCGACTGCTTTGGCACACAATGTGTTGATATGACCCAATAAGAGGCTATCAGGATGTTTGTCATCACTACAGAACATCATCATTTCATGATGATCTTCGATGAGCGGAATGAGTACATCGAAATTTTTAGCGGCACTCCCCTCTCTGACTATGATTTTCATGCCCAGAGAAAGTTTTTCCCTTGCCTCCTCAATGGTGAAACATTCATGATCTGTTGAAATACCTCTGTTGATGTATGCTTCAAGGTCTGTGCCCCGAAGACCAGGGGCATGGCCATCAACAGGTTTGCCAAGCGCATGTGCTGCTTTGATTTTATTGATAACTTCAGTATCCCAATGAATGACACCAGGAAAGTTCATCATTTCGCTGAGGTATTTGATGTCATTTTCACTTAAGAGAACCGCAACGTCATCTGCATTAATTTCAGCACCTGCTGTTTCAAAAACCGTGGCTGGAACGCAACTAGGCGCACCGAAGTTGAACTTGAAAGGAACGGTATTACCGTTGATGATCATAAAACGGACACCCTCCAAACCACAGACGTTAGCAATTTCGTGGGGATCGCTAACAGTAGAAACGGTGCCATGAACCACAGCGAGGCGGGCGAATTCAGAAGGAATCAGCATAGAACTTTCAATGTGTACATGAGCATCGATAAAGCCGGGAGAAACAAAAGGGAGGGATGAATCAATACCTTCTGACGGTAAAAACGAAATTGCATGAATCTTGCCACTATCTATAGTTATTTCTGCAGGGCGAATGGAACGATTGAAGCAATCAACCAAATTGGCTGTAATAGAAAATGTGTTCATGATGACGGTAATTTACGACAGAAAGGTCTCCAAAAGAACTTCATTAAAACCATTCATCCAAAAAAAAATAGAATTATCCATACGTTTTAACATTGAAAAACAAAGGGTAGTATCTTGCATATATAAACACAATAAACATGAAATCAATTAAATTATTAACGCTTGCAATTGCAGGTCTTTTTATTACTTCATTTTCATTTGCACAAACTGCAGATGAAATTGTAAATAAGCATATAGAAGCCATTGGCGGAAAAGAGAATTGGAAGAAAATTACTTCCATGCGTTCTGAAGCAACATTAAGCACCCAGGGTATCGAAATTCCGGTAATCATCAGCCAAGTTCACAACAAAGGCGTAAAGCAGGAATTTTCTGTTATGGGTATGAGTGGATATTCAATCATCAGTGTTGATGGTGGTTGGAATTTCAATCCAATGGCAGGACAAGAAAAGCCAGAGCCGATGACGCAAGATGAATTGAATATAGGCAAAGAACAGCTTGATCTTCAAGGGGAAATGCTTGATTATAAAGAGAAAGGACATTCCATTGAATTGCAAGGCAATGAAGACATAGACGGTGTTTCTTGTTTTAAAATCAAATTGACAAGAAAGAGCGGCAGAGAATCGGTTTACATAATTGATCCAAAGTCATATTATATTGTTAGAACAATTTCTAAAATTACTGCCAACGGACAAGAGGTTGAATCAAAGGTGAATTTGAGTAACTATCAAAAATTACCAGCAGGAATTTTCATTCCTTTCACCATGGAGAACAGCGCGTTGCCTGCTCCAATCACCATGACCAAGGTTGAAGTGAATATACCAATTGCAGACACTGTTTTTAAAGTTCAGCAATAAATAAATTAGGAATAATGAATACCCGGCTAATTACCGGGTTTTTTTTACATAAAATGATCAAAATCATATGAGTAAGTTTAAAATCCCTTTGTTGATTGTCATACTGAGTGCAGTTTTTTTGCATGCAGCAACAGCACAAAACGAGGTAAATTCTAGCATGTTCAGCACTTTAGAAGCTAGGCAGATGGGGCCTGGCACTATGAGTGGCAGGATAACGTCTATAGAAGGAGTCAATTCAGAAAATGGAAAAACTTTATATATTGGCACAGCAGGCGGAGGTGTTTGGAAAACCACCAATGCAGGAGCATCTTTCAAGCCATTATTTGACAAAAATTGTCAGAGTATCGGAGCAATTGCCATCGATCAAAAAAATCCAAAAATTGTTTATGTAGGAACCGGCGAAAGCAATATGCGCAATTCTGTCTCTGTTGGAGATGGATTTTACAAAACCACTGATGGAGGAAGCAATTGGAGCAAAATCGGAGGACTAGACTCAACAGAACATATTGCCAAGGTAGCAATAGACCCGTCCAACAGCAATACAGTATATGTAGCAGCGCCAGGACCTTTATGGAGCGATAGCAAACACAGGGGATTGTATAAGTCGGTGGATGGTGGTAAAACTTTTGAAAAGATCCTCTTTATTTCTGAGAAAGCCGGATGTGCAGACATCACAATAGACCCACAACACCCTGAAACAATTTATGCAACAACCTGGGAATTCAGGAGAACCCCTTATTCGTTTTCATCAGGAGGAGAAGGAAGTGGAGTATGGAAAAGCTTAGATGGCGGAAAAAGTTGGAAACAATTAGAGAACGGATTGCCCGCCAAGCCTTATGGAAGGACGGTAGTTGTGCTAGCACCTTCATCACCCAAAAATTTAATAGCCATAGTAGAATCCAAAAAAACAGGATTATACATTTCATCAGATGGGGGAGAAAACTGGAAGCAACAAAGTGCATCACTCAATGTGGTAGCCAGGCCATTCTACTTTAGCACTTTGGCGATAGATCCCTTGGACCCAAAGCGGGTATATAGACCGGCTTATTCCTTTTCCTTTTCAAGTGATGGAGGATACTCATTTGCTGAAGCCAGTGGAGATGGCGGCTGGGTACACAGCGACCACCATGCCTTGTGGATCAATCCAAACAATACCAACCAGCTTTATTTAGGCACAGACGGAGGAGTTTATACGAGCATGGACAAAGGAGTAACATGGATATACAACCAGAATCTGCCCGTAGGACAGTTTTATCATGTGGCACACGACATGAAAAAGCCATATAGAATTTATGGAGGGTTGCAAGACAATGGCAGTTG